>Ga0209415_10003494_pt1 | contig 29208 bp, 27 predicted proteins | sample PeaSoiSIISIP2007_FD_187696 | JGI IMG/M metagenome (GOLD analysis project Ga0209415, IMG submission 187696) | Peat soil microbial communities from Weissenstadt, Germany - SII-SIP-2007 (SPAdes) (version 2) | ecosystem: Environmental > Terrestrial > Soil > Wetlands > Peat | place: Germany...
AGTAGGTGATCTCGACGAGCAACGGCACCCGCCACCAGCACGCCGCCGCCGCCACCAGCACCCCGGCGTCGCACAGGGCCAGGGGCAATGAGGTCTTGGGCGACCACGTTCCCTGCACGGCGAGGCCGACGCTGTAGCTGACGGCGTCGGCGACGAGCAGGAGGGCGACCACCCGGGCGGCGACGATCCTCCACGGCCCGGGACGCCGGCGCCCCGCCACGCACATCACGGTGCAGGTCACCGCGGCGATGGCGACCGTCGACCAGTACGCCAGTGGCGAGACGGTGGCGATCACGTCACGGGTGGCTTGCACGCACTGCGGACGCCGTCACGACTCACTTGGGGACCGTGTAGCGGGCGAAGACGTGCCAGCCCACGAAGGCCCAGACGGCGATGAGCACGATCACCCCCGGGAGACGCTGCCACCAGGCGGACCCGATGGCACCGAGGCTCGCCCACCGACCCCCACTGCGGCGACAGACGAGCTCCCACAGCGCGGCGGTGGCGCCCAGCACGAGCCAGGCGACGGTGACGATCATCTCAGGGCCACGTCATAGCGGTGGCGCCACCGGGGTCGGATCGTCGGTGCGAATCCCACCGCCAGCCACGCCGCGAACATGACGAACCGCACCACGTGCCACGCCAGCGCATGGTCGACGACGGTGCTCAGCGTGGGGACACTCGAGGATCGTCCGCCCAATGCCAGCCCCGCGCCTTCGAGCCCGGCCGCCGCGGCCAGGAGCACCGTCCAGGGCAGCACCCTGCGCAGGCCGAGGTTTGGTGTCTTGGTCCGGCCCGGGGCAGAACCGTGGGTGGCCCGGCGCCAGGCGCCACGGGTCGCCGCCGCCACGACGGCCAGGGCGACGACGGGGAGCCCGACGGCCGCGTAGGCGGGCACGGTGAAGGGACGCAGGCCGGTCGACCACCAGCAATAGGCGGCGACGGCCACGGCGGCGACCGTCGCTCCCCACAGGCGCACCCTCGTCGACTTCCGCGCCGGTCGCACCGGTGACCTCGTCACGGCGTGCTCAGGAGAACGTCCACCGCGTCTGGCTGTAGAGGTCGCCCTTGCCGAAGCCCAGGGCGATGGTGGGAGCGACCCGGTACAACGGCGCCTCCCCGCCCCGGATGGCGTCACCGAGGCCGGCCCACGTGCCGTGCGGGGCGGCGAAGTGCGGGCCGTACTTCGACTCGTAGGCGTCGGCGACGCGGCGGAGCTCGGCCCCGTCGTCCACCTGGCTGGCCCGGCCCTCGACCACGACGTCGAGCCCTTCGAGGCCGTTGTTCCCGGTGGTGAGGATGCACTGCCGGTTGTGGGCGAGGTTCTTGGCCTTGCGCTCGTCGGGGCCCGTGCAGAAATACAGCGCGCCGTCGAGCCAGACGGCCAACAGCGGGGTGACATGGGGCCGTCCGTCGGGGCGCACGGTCGACAACCAGAACAGCTCGGCTGTCTCCAGGTCTCGACGGCCCTGGGCCCAGGCCGTGGGGACCGCACCCGGACTGCTGAACGCGCACAGCTCGGTCACCGGCTCCGTCTCACCCACAGGATCCCGCCTCGCCCGCATTGCCGGCGGTGCCGGCGGTACCCGCATTGCCCGCAGTATTCGCATTGCCCGCGGTGCCCGCCTCGCCGGTCGGGCTCGCCGCCACGCCGAGGGTGAACCAGCTCCACGGCTTGGGGCCCCGGGCGTAGCGCTGCTCGTCGCGCTCGACGACAAAGCCGGCCTCACCCACCAGGACCGAGGCGGACCGGGTGAGGTGACAGCCACCGGCCAGCCGGCGCTGCCATGGATCGAGCCGGTGTTGCCACCGGGCCACGTTGGGGTCGGGGGCGATCCCGTGTTCGAGGAAGTGCACACGGCCGCCCGGTCGCAGCACGCGGCGCAGCTCGAGCAGGACGGCGGCGGGGTCGGGCACGGTGCACAGGGTGAACGTCGACAGCGCGCTGTCGCAGCTGGTGTCGTCGAGGGCGATGGCCTGGCCGTCGAGCCCGACATGGGTGACGGCGACGCCGGCTCGGGCCATCCGCTTGGCTCCCAGGCGCCTGGCCACGGCGGCGGGCTCGACGGCCAACACCACCTCCACCTCGGGTGGGTAGTGCCGGGCGTTGAGACCCGAGCCGAACCCGATCTCGACGACGCGACCGACGAGCCCCTCGGTCACTTGGGCGCGCCACTGCCCGATCTCGGCGTTCCCGCACAGCAGGTCCACCACCCGAGGAAGGACCTGCTCTCGGTAAAGACCCACGTCGGCCACGCTAGCGGCGGCCTCTACACGGCGCGCATGCGGTTGTTGCGGGCGTCGTGGGTGACTTCGGCCAGGCCGAGCTCCTCGAGCAGGGGCGGGAGGTACATGCCGAACCGGCCCCGATAGCCGTTGCGCAGGCCGTAGAAACCCCCGACGGGATTGTCGGGCGCCCGTCCCCACGCCTCGACCGTGCCTGGCGTGGCCGGCTTCTTCTCGTCGGCGGCGCCGAGGGCAACCCAGTCCCCTTGCGCCACCAACCAGGCGTGCAGGTCGTCGATGGCCCGGAGGTGGTACTTCAAGGTGGTGGAGCCCACCTGGCACACGAGCGCCGGCGGGTCGGCGTGCTCGTCCTTGTACATCGTGTACTGCGAGGTGCGCGGGGGCGTGGTGAGCACCCACGGGTCGTCCTTGGTTCCAGCGGCCATGGTCTGTCTCCTTTCGACGCCCGGGCGGTCACATGCCGGTCACCGATCTCACGCCGGGCTGTTCAGCGCACGTCCTCCCGGCGATAGGCCCGTCGGGCCAGGCCGGTGGCCAGGTCGAGGGCGAGCTCGTGGGCGTCGTCGAGCTCGAGGCGGTGGGTGACCACGAGCTCGGCCAGGTAGGAGCAGTCCACGCGGCGGGCGACGTCGTGGCGGGCGGGGATGGAGAACAGGGCGCGGGTGTCGTCGTTGAAGCCCGCCGTGTTGGCGAAGCCGGCGGTCTCGGTCACCGTCCGACGGTAGCGGAGCATGGCTTCGTAGCTGTCGAGGAACCACCACGGCGGTCCCAGGACGAGACAGGGGTAGTGCCCGGCCAGCGGAGCGAGCTCGCGGCCGAAGGTGGCTTCGTCGAGGGTGAACACCACCAGGCGGAGCCGGGGGTCGTTGCCGAAGAGGTCGAGCAGGGGCTTGAGGCTCTGGGTGTACTCGATGGGGCCGGGGATGTCCGCCCCGCGGTCGGGACCGAAGCGAGCGAAGACGAGCGGATTGTGGTTGCGCCTCGAGCCGGGATGGAGCTGCATGACCAGGCCGTCGTCGATGCTCATGCGGGCCATCTCCACCAGGAGCTGGCCTCGGAACAGCTCCTGTTCCGAGGTACTCAGCGTGGCGGCGAGGGCGCCGTCGAGGAGCTGCTGGCACTGCCGGGGCGCGAGGTCGGCGGTGGCCGCGCTCGGGTGCCCGTGATCGGTGGCCACGGCGCCGTGGTCGATGAACAGCTCCCGGCGCTGCCGTAGGGCGTCGAGATATCCCGACCATCGTGCGATGTCCTTGCCCGTGAGCTGTCCGAGCATGGCCACGTTGTCGGTGAACCCCGCGACGGCGGGGTCGACGACGGGGTCGGGGCGAAACGTCGTGATGATGCGCCGTGCCCAGCCCTCCTGCGCCAGTCGGGCATGGGCGTCGAGACCGTCGAGAGGTGACTCCGTGGTGGCCAGCAGCTCGACGTCGAAGCGGTCCAGAAAGGCCCGGGGGGCGAACTCGGGCCGGCGCAGGGCGTCGTCGATGTGGTCGTAGATCTCATCCGCGCTGTCGACGTCGAGGCGGTGCTCGACGTCGAAGACCTCCCCGAGGACGTAGTCGAACCACAACCCCGACGGCGTGGCCCGGAAGAGCGGGTAGTGCGCCGCCAACGTGCGCCACGCCGTACGGGGATCGGCGGTGGCCGCGCCGTCGTTGGGCTGCACCCCCAGGGCTTCGAGGGCGACACCCTGGCTGTAGAGCATCCGGGTGAGGTAGTGGTCGGGGGTGACGAGCACGGACGTGGGATCGGGGAAGGCGACGTTGTCGGCGAACCATCGCGCCTCGGTGTGGCCGTGCGGGCTGATCAACGGCAAGGAGCGGACCTCGTCGAACAGCTCGAGGGCGACGGCGCGGGTCGAGGGCTCGGCGGGCAGCAGGCGCTCGGGGTGCAGGACCAGCGGTCGAGGACCGCTCACGATGCGAAGGGGACGGCCCGCGCCTGCTCGAGCAGCTCCGCCCGGTCGTTCTCGAGCAGGAACCCCCCGGCGATGGCCTCATCCAGGCTGTGCTCGTGGGCGTCGAGGTAGCCCTGCTGGTCGCCGTACCGGGCGACCAGGGTGTCGGGGTCGAAGCGAACGGTGGTGCCGAAGAGCGAGCACAACAGGCTGACCCCGGGGGGGGCCTCGCCGCTGAGCGCCGCCACCGGGACGTCGACGGCCGGGGTGCGCACGCCGCCCATGGCGTTGCCGACCGGGTCCCGGGCGATGCGCGGCGGGTCGGCCTGGGCCAGGCGCAGCGGCGCGGCGGTGGGCGGGGGCGTGCCGTCGGTGACCCACCGGTCGAGCGCCACCAGGGCGGCCTGCACCACGAAGTGCTGCGGGCCCTCGTTGATGGGGTGGTCGCACCCCAACAGGTCGGTCATGCCGCCGATGGTGTAAGAGTCGGCGTGCGCCGTCCCGGCCACCTCCCAGGTGCGGATGCGGTCGGTGTCGGGCTGGCGGGCGAGGACGTAGTCGAGCCGGGGGCCGAGGTCGGTCTCGGTCTCGAAGACGAAGACGGGGACGCTCGTGTCGTCGCGGATGTGCACGGGGCGCGGCACGCCCTCGCCGGCGATGGGGGTCCCGGTCAGAGAGGCCGCGCCGGCTCCCCGGCTGTGCACCAGGAACCCGTCGAAGACCAGCGCCACTGGTTGCACGGCGTTGACGTAGGTGGTGAGGAAGAAGGCGGACTGCGACTCCCCGATGGCGAGGATGCGCTGCGGTCGTAGGTCCCCGAGCGCGAAATGGTGCTCGGGGTGGCGCAGGGCCCGGCCGATCTGCGAGAGCATGTCGAAGGAGAAGGGGTCCCCGGGGTGGTGCAGGGGCCCGTAACGCGCCGGCTGGGAGGTGGCCAGGCCCGCACTCGGTTCGCGGCCCGGGACCCTGACGAGCGCGGTGCCGCCGTTGACACCGAAGGCCTGGGCCGAGACCCCCACGTGGGCGTAGCCGCCCCGGACGATCTCGGGGCTCAGAAAGGTCCAGTCGGGTTCGGCCTCCAGTCCCCCCGAGACGTTGAACCACTCGACCAGGACGGTGCCGTTGAACCGGTCGGCCTGCGACGGCCGCCGAACGACGATGCGGGTGCAGAACGGAGCCGACTTCCCCGGTGTCACCGACCATCGCCCATCGGGCTCGAGCGTCCCCACCGCCTCGAACGCCGACGCCGTCCCCGAGGCGAAGTGCTCTTCGGTGACGTACCCGTGGGCGCTCGGGTCGACGGGGGACAACGACGCCGGGGGCCGCATGCGGCCTGTGGTGATCGGGGCCGACAGTGTGGCGCCGAGCCCGGTCGTCTTGCCTGGGTGCACGGATCTTCCCCTCGTGTCGCCGTCCAGTATGTCCAAGGCGCAGGGGTGGTGCCGGGCTCGAACGGGCTACTCGAACGGGCTAATAGACCTGGAAGTCCTTCGGGCCCTCGACCGAGGCCAGGGCGGTGGCGACGATGACGGGGCCGGAGGTCGCTCCCACCGGCACGGTCACGACGAGCTTGGCGGGTGAGATCTTCCTGATGAGGGCGGGGACGCCGGAGAAGGTCACCTGAGTGGTGCGGCCGAGGCCCCTCCCGAAGATCGTCACCTTGAGCCCCGCGAACCCCGACGACGGGTTGATTCTGTCGATCTTGATGCGCAGGGCGGAACCGTGGTGGTGGCTGCGGTGAGAAGCCGGCGCCGATGCCAGGGCCGCTGTCGTGGTCGTCGGAACGGTGGCCACCGGGCCGAAGCTCGTGGTGGTGGTGGGGGGCACGGCCGTGGTCGACGGGGACGAGCCCGGCGCCACGGTGGTGGGCGTGGTCACCCCGGTACTCGGGGCGGGAGCCCCGGGCGAGCCCGTGGTTCCCGCTTGGATGTCCGCCGCCGCGATCGTCCACCGCCCCTTGGCCTTGCCCGAGATCTGCAGCGCCGTGGGCGTGGCCGCCGCCGACAGGACGAAGACCTCGCACCCGGTCGTCGACGTGCCGGCGGGCACGGTCCCGAAGGTCGGGTAGGTGAGGCATTCGCTGATCTTGTATTTGGCGGTGCTCTTGGCCAAATGGATGGCCCCCCGGGAGTCGAAGAGTTGCGACTTGGCGTAGATGTCGGAGAATTTGGCCGCCGCCGATGTCGGGCTGTGCACCGTGAGGACCACGGCCGCCAGCTGGTGGCCCAGGGGCGGGAACGCCGGTGAGTCGGCCCCCACGGGGGCGGGGTAGACCACCTTGACCAACGTCACGGTGCCGTTCTCCGCCGCCAAGGTGGCTCCCAGGGTCCCCTGGGCCTTGGCGCTGGAGCACGCCGCCGCGATCAGGCAGAGGGCCACGAGCACGGAGGCGGCGCGCCACCCGTGCCTGGGCACGCGGCCAGCGCGGTCCATGAGATAGCCACCCCCCACTCCCGCACACCCCCCACGGCTTGCCGGCCCACCCATTCTCTCACCCCCGACCCCGTGTTGGAAACCGCTGGTCAGAGGGCCGGGGGTCGAGAGGGGTGGATACCGCAGCGGGGCGGAGCTGTGCTGTGCTGGGACGATGGGGAGCCGCGCACGAGCCCGGGGCTGGTTCGCTCTCGTGGTCGGGCTATCGATCGTGGCCGGGGCCTGCTCGTCGCCACGCCCCGGCGGGGGCTCGGCGAGCGCCGGTCGGACGGTGCCGTCGTCGGGCTGCTCGTCGTCGGGGACCGCGACGCGGTCGGGCCCGGCGGTGACGGAACAGAACGAGACCGTGTCCGTCGACGGGGTGACACGCGGGTACCTGCTGACGACCCCGCCGACCCGACCGGGGGCGGCGCCGCTCCCGGTGGTCGTCGACATCCACGGCTTGGCGGAGTCGGCCCAGATCCAGGCCCTCACGACCCAGTTCAGCGCCAAGGCCGACAAGGACGGGTTCATCGTCGTGTACCCCGAGGGCACCGGCGCCCCGGTGGGGTGGGACACCGATTCCACGACGCACCCCAACCACGACATCGACTTCATGAACGACCTGCTCGACTCGTTGGAGACCACCTTCTGCGTGGACACCTCGCGGGTGTACGCCACGGGATTGTCCCTGGGCGCGTGGTTCACCTCGCTGCTGGCCTGCACCATGGCCAACCGGTTCGCGGCCTTCGCCCCGGTGGCGGGGGTGTTGTTCGACACGCCCTGCCATCCGGGCCGGCGGGTGGCCATCGTCGCCTTCCACGGCACGGCCGACCCCATCCTGTACTTCAACGGGGGGGTGGGGACCACCGCGCTCAAAAACGCCCTGAGCGGTGCGGGCTCCTCGGTGGCGTTGCCACCCGTCGACCTCCACGGCAAGGGGTACCCGGCGGCGGCGGCGGACTGGGCCGCCTACGACGGCTGCAACCCGGCGTCGACCGACAGGCACGTGAGTACCCACGTGATCCTGCGCACCTATCGCTGCCCCGCAGGCGCCGCGGTGGAGTTCTACATCATCCTGGGCGGCGGCCACGCCTGGCCGGGCAGCACGTTCAGCGCCGCCACCGCCAAGATCACCGGGCCGTCGACCTTCGAGATCAACGCTACCGACATCATCTGGCGGTTCTTCGAGCAGCACCGGTTGTCTTGAGCGAGCCGCGAGCGCGCCGCGAGCGCGCCGCGCCGCCGCGGCGTCAGCGGCCCTCGAAGCGCGGCGCCCGGCCCTCGGCGGCGGCCCGCAGGCCTTCGGACGCGTCCGAGGTGGCCTGCACCACCAGGCGCATGGTCTCGCCGAAGCGCACGGCCTCGAGCATGGAGAGGTCGGCGGCGCGCGCCGCCACCTCCTTCATGGCCCGCTGGGCCAGGGGGGCTCCGGCCACCAGCCGGTCGGCCAGCGCGTAGGCCTCGGTGAGCAGGTCGTCGTGCGCCACCACCCGCCACACAAGTCCCATCTGGCGCGCCCGCTCGGCGTCGACGGGCTCGCCGGTGAGCAGGAGCTCCATGGCGTCGGACCACCCGATGCGGCGCGGCAGGCGGATGGCCCCCACGATGGCGGGGATCCCCAGGCGCACCTCGGGATAGCCGAAGGTGGCGCGGTCACTGGCCAGGACGAAGTCGCACCACGTGACGAGGGTGAGGCCGTAACCGAGACAGTGCCCGTTGACCGCCGCGATGACGGGCTTGTGGATCTCCCATCCGCTCTCGAAGGAGTTGAAGGTGGGCTTCTCCCAGAAGGTGCCAGCGAACTCGCCGGCGGAGCCCTGGCCCTGGCGCAGGTCGGCGCCGGCGCAGAAGGCGCGCCCCGCGCCGGTGATCACGGCCACCCAGGCGTCCTGTTCGTCTCGGAAGCGGGCGAAGGCGGCGTTGAGGTCGCGGCGCAGCTCGCCGTTGACGGCGTTGAGGGCGTCGGGCCGGTTGTAGGTGATGGTGGCCACGTGGCCGCTTCGCTCGTAGAGGACGGTGTCGGCCATGGGTCAGGTGGTGTCGGCGCCCAGGGCTTTGCGGGGGTGGCGCCCGTCGACATAGCCCATGAAGGGCGGGCGGATGTTGTACCCCAGGAGCTCCTGGAGGCGCTCGGGCAGCTGGGCCACCAGGGTGCCGGGCACGGCCAGGAAGTGGTTCTCCTGGGGCCGCAGCCACGAGGCCAGGTACTCGAGGATCACACCGAGGCGGGCCCGGTCGGTGGTGTTGGCGCCGCCCCCGTGCCACAGGCTGCCCAGATAGAACAGCACCGAGCCCGCCGGCATCTCCGCCGCCACGGTGGGCGTGTCGGCGTCGGGCTTGTCGTGGACCCAGCGGTGGCTCCCGGGAACGACGCGGGTGGCCCCGTTGGCCTCGGTGAAGTCGTCGAGGGCCCACATGGTGTTGAGCACCACCTCGTCGTGCGGGCGGGGCAGCGGATAGATGGCGTCGTCGTGGTGGAGGATCTGGGCGACCTCACCGGGGCCGATCTCGATGCCGGTGGGGGCGCTCAGCTGGCAGTGGCCGAGCACGCGGTCGAGGACCCCGAGGACGAGGGGATCGGTGGCGGGTCCGTCGAAGGCCCGGGTCTTGGCGAACAGGGCGTAGACGCGCTTGGTGTAGGCCCCCTCGAAGAGGTTGCGGCCCCCCGGCGTCCCCGCCAGCACCCGCCGCATGTCCTGGCGTGCCGCTTCCAGCTGCGGCGCGGGGAGGAGGTTCTCCACCACCGCGTAGCCGTGTTCGTCGAGTGCGGCCACGACGTCGTCGACCGATGTCGTGATGCTGCGCATGCACCTCCAGTCTCCCAGAATCGTCGGTGAGGGACTCGAGCGGAGAGGGGGCGGGCTAGGGCGCCGGAGTGTGCTCGGCGCGGGTGTCGAGCCAGCGCCGGAAGCCGGCCGCGTTGGAGTGGACGCCGTTGAGGGTGTCGAGCTTCTCGCGGTGCACGGCGTCGACCGCCGACAGGTCGGCGGCGAAGGCGGTGTCGAGGGCGGCGGCGATGTCCTCGTCGGCGCGCCACGCCTGTTCGGCCACGCTCGCCCACCGGCGCAGGGTGTCCTCGGCCTCGGCCAGCACGGCGGCGGGGTGGGGCAGCAGCCCGTAGTGGGCGAGGGCGAGGCCGGTCGGCCGGCGCGCCGCGAAGCGGTGCAGGGAGTGCACCGCCTGGCCCAGGTCGAAGTCGGGGGGCGGGGTCGAGGGGCGCAGCACGCCGGCGTCGGGGAGCCGCACCCCCACGGCGTCCCCGGCGAACAGGATTCCGCTCACCGAGTCGTGCAGGGCGAGGTGGTGCTTGGCGTGCCCGGGGGAGTCCACGGTGGTGAGCACCCGGTCGGGCGATACCCGGATGTCCTCGCCGTCGGCGAGGACGTGGATGCGATCGACGGGCGTGGCGTCGAGGCGTCCGTACAGCGAGTCGAGCAGGGGCCCGTAGACGCGCGCCGCCGAGTCGATGAGGCGCGTGGGGTCGGCCAGGTGACGCGCCCCCTTCTCGTGCACGTACACCGTGGCGGCGGGAAAGGCGCGCGCCACGTCGCCGACGCCGCCGGCGTGGTCGAGATGGATGTGGGTCACCGCCACGCCGGCCAGTTCGCCCGGGCTCACCCCGAGCGAGTCCAAGGCGTCGAGCAGCGCAGCCACCGAGCTCTGGCTGCCCGTCTCCACCAGCACCGGGGCGGCGCCGTGGACGAGGTAGCCGGCGGTCACCTTCTCCCACCCGCCGAGGAGCGTGTCGATCTCCACGACCCCCGGGGCGATCTCCGTGGTCACGGCGCGCCGGCCGTCACGTCGGGCCGGGCGTCACGACGCGCCGACCTCGATCACCACCTTGACGTCGTTGGGCTGGCGCTGCAGGGCGTCGGACCACTGCGCCAGGGGCACCCGCCGCGTGACCAGCCGCTCGAGCCAGGGGCGCGGCGCCGCTACCAGGGCGGCGGCGGCCGCTTCGTAGTGGCGGCGATTGGCGTTGACCGAACCCACCACGGCCTGGTTCTCGAGCACCATGCCCCGGTTGAGCATCGACGCGTCCACCCGCAGCGCGTGCTTGCCCCCCGAGACGCCGGTGAGACAGGCCACCCCGCCCGGGCCGAGGTGTTCCATGGCGTCGAAGACGAGCGAGGCCACCCCGGTGCACTCGATGACGATGTCGGGATGGGGACAGGAGTGCTCGATGCGCCCCGTGTGGTAGGTGGCCCCGAGCTCCTTGACCAGGTCGGGCTTGGTCCCGGTGGTGACCTGGTCGAAGACGTGCACGTCGAGCCCCCGCTGCACCGCGATCATGGCGGCCAGCAGGCCGATGGGCCCGGCGCCGGTGATCACCACGATGTGGGGGTCCCAGACGGCGCGCTGCCCGATGCGGTCGACCTGCTCCCACGCCTTGGCCACCACGCTGGTGGGCTCCATGAGCACCCCCAGGGCGCCGAGGCCGGGGTCCAGTTTCACGGCGAAGTCGGGATGGATCCGGTAGCGCTCCGAGCAGTAGCCGTCGTGGCTCTTGATGCCCCGCTCGGTGTACTGGCCGTTGTGGCAGAAGTCCCATTCACCCGCCGCGCAGTTCGCACAGGGCACGGGGTCGGGCCGCCGGACGATGCCCACCACGAGGTCTCCGGCCGCCACCGCGGCGCCGGCGGGCGCCTCGAGCACGCGACCGAGGGACTCGTGACCGAGGACGAGCCGGTCGCGTCCCGGCGGCGCCCATCCGTACTGGCCCGACACGATCTCCATGTCGGTGCCGCACACGCCCACCGCCAGCGTCTCGACCAGGACGGGACCGTCGGACTCGGGCGGCTCGGCGATGTCCTCGAGGCGGGCCGAGCCCGCCGTCAGGGGCTGGACGGTGAGCGCGTTCATGGCGCCGCCTTCCTCTTCGTGGAACGGGGGGACTTAGTGGCCTTGGCCTTGGGCTCGAGCGTCGCCGTGAGAGACGCCCGGCGCACCCATCGGCGCCGGCGCCTGCGCAGCAGGAGCTGGGGATCGGCGACGATCTGCTCCTCCACGTCGGGATGGCCCGAGAGGTTGTAGGCGGCGTTCACCAACGAGACGTGCGAGAAGGCCTGGGGGAAGTTGCCCACCTGGCGCCCGGCGCGCACGTCGTACTCCTCGGCCAGCAACCCCAGGTCGTTGCTCAGGGCGATGAGCCGGTCGAGCATGGCATGGGCGTCGTCGTAGCGGCCGATGAGGTACAGGCAGTCCGCCATCCAGAACGAGCACGCCAGGAAGGCGCCCTCGTGACCCCGCAGCCCGTCCACGGCCCCGGTGTCCTCGGTGCGGTAGCGCAGCACGAACCCGTCCTCGGTGAGCCCGCGCTCGATGACCTCGATGGTGGAGCGCACCCGTTCGTCGGTTGCGGGCAGGAACCCCACCAGCGGGATCATGAGGAGGCTGGCGTCCAGCGCGTCGGACCCGTAGTACTGGGTGAAGGCCCCGACTTTCACGTTGTACCCCTGGGCGCACACCTCGGCGTGGATGGTCTGGCGCAGTTCCTTCCAGCGCTCCACCGGGCCTTCGACCCCGAACTCCTGGATGGTGCGCACCGCCCGGTCGACAGCCACCCAGGCCATGACCTTGGAGTGGGTGAAGTGTCGCCGGGGGCCCCGCACCTCCCAGATGCCCTCGTCGGGCTGCTCCCAGTTCTCGGCCACGAACTCCACCAGCGCCATCTGCAGGGCCCAGGCCGACGAGCTCAGCGGGCCGCCCACGTTGCAGGCCTCGTACAGCGCCGAGAGCACCTCGCCGTACACGTCCAACTGGAACTGGCCCGACGCCGCGTTGCCCACCCGCACCGGGGCGGAGGATTCGTAGCCCGGCAGCCAGTCGACCTCCCACTCGATGAGGCGCCGCTCACCGGCCGGCCCGTACATGATCTGGAGCTGGGAGACGTCGCCGGCGGCGGCGCGCATCAACCAGTCGCGCCACGCCAGGGCCTCCTCGTGGAAGCCGCCGCGCATGAGCGACTCCAGGGTCAAGGTGGCGTCGCGCAGCCAGCAGTAGCGGTAGTCCCAGTTGCGCTCACCGCCCAGGGTCTCGGGCAGCGACGTGGTGGCGGCGGCCACGATCCCCCCGGTGGGTTGATAGGTGAGGGCCTTGAGCGTGATGAGCGAGCGCATGACCGCATCGCGCCATTCCCCTTGGAAGGTGCACGTGGCCGCCCAGTCCTCCCACCACATCTGGGTGTCGTGGACGGCGTAACTGGCGTCGACCGGGCGCGGGGGCGCCTCGTGCGAGGGGTACCAGGTCAACACGAAAGGGATGTGCTCGGTGGCGCTCACGGTGAACTCGGCCACCGTGGTCATGTCCTGGCCGCGCGTCTCGATGGGCGTCCACAGCGCCAGGGCGTCGGGCCCGGCGATAGCGCTCAGCAGTCCGTCGACGCGGCGCACCCAGGGGACCATCGACCCGTAGCCGAAGCGGATCACGAGGTCCATCCGCATGGCTACCTCGCCCCGGACGGCTTCGACCATGCGCACCACCTGGGGGTGGCTCTCGCGGATGGGCATGCAGTCCACGACCTTGGCCACCCCGTCGGCGGTCTCGAACTCGGTCTCGAGCACCAGGGTGTCGCCGCGGTACCGGCGGCGGGCCTGGTAGGCGTCGGTGACCGGGGCGATGCGCCAGAACCCGTGGGTGTCCCCGCCGAGAAGCTTGGCGAAGCACGCGTCGGAGTCGAAGCGCGGCAGGCACAACCAGTCGATTGAACCGTCGCAGCCCACGAGCCCGGCGGTGTGGGTGTCCCCGATGATCCCGTAGTCCTCGATACGCAGCGTCACGGGGTCATTCTTAGCCTGAGGCCCCCGAGGGCGTGGTGCGGAGCTCAGGAGACACAGGCGCCGGTGCCCACCCTCGCCGTCGTGCCCTGGGCGCGCACCACGTCGGCTCGGACGGCGGGCATGGCCAGCGCGTAGCCCACGTCGGTGTTCGTGGTGGACCGGGCGAAGACCACGCCGATGACGGTGCCGTCGGGGATGGTGGGGTCACCCGAGGCCACCAGGGGACCGCCCGAGTTGCCCGGCTGGACCACGGCGTCGAGCTGGTAGATCTCCCGGGTGGTCTGCGAGCTCCCGTAGATGTCGAGCCCGACGGCGTCGAAGGCGGCAGCCACGCCGGCTTTGCGCGGGGTGAGGGGCCCGCCGCCGGGGTACCCCATGACCACGCCGGTGGTGCCGCGTCCCACCACGGCGTCGTCGATGGCGAGGGGGGGATCGGTCAGACCGGGCACGCGCAGCACGGCGATGTCCAGGCGGGGATCGAACAACACGGCGGCGGCCGGGTGGCGACCGGTGGAGTCGATGACGTCGGGCGACGGGATCCCCGCCACCACGTGGGCGTTGGTGACCACGAGGCCGGGGGCCACCACGAAGCCCGAGCCCTCCTGGATGACGCCGCACCCCTGGCCGGCCACCTGGACGGTGGACCCCTCGGTGCGCAGCACGGCGGCCCGGGCCGAGGCGTCGGTGGGCAGGCTCACCGGCGCGGCGGTCTGCGGGGGGAGCCCGGCGAAGACGACGGGGAAGCCGTTCTGAGCCAGGAACCGCTCGACTCCGGCGAACACCGAGGGGATGGGGGGGAGCACGGCGTCGAGGGCGCGCACGATGCGCGACTGCTGCAACGACCGGTCCAAAGAGACGTACTGGGTCTGCTGCAAGAGGATGGCCACCAGCCACGTGACCACCAGCGCCGAGGCCACTGCCACCACGACACCGAGCGCGGAGTCGACAGGCCCGAGACGGAGCCGTTTTAAGAAGTGGACCGAGCGCGCCCCGAGCAACCGGCCCAGCGCGCTCACCATCGTGGCCACGCCGATGAGCACGATCAACGCCACCACCGTCTTGGCGGTGGCGCCGTGCACCAGCCTGGCCACCGAGGGGGCCACCAGGGCTCCGAGGACCAGGCCGAGCAGGAGCCCGCCGAAGGTGAGCACCTGCATGGCGGCACCCAGTCGGAGCCCGTGGATTCCCGCCAGCGCCACCACGGCGAGCAGCACGAAGTCAACCCAGTTCATCGGGATAGATCCTTCCCCACATGTGCCGCGGTGCATGCGCACCCACCTGTCGTAGGGTTGACCAGGAAAAGCAGGAGGAAGCGGTGGCCGAGATCGTCGAGTTGCTCGCCGAGGTGGTGGGCGCCGGGAACGTCCTCACCGGCGACACCGTCCCCCTCGACTACGCCCACGACGAAGCCCTCACGGCCACGCCCAGCTTTCCCCTGGCCGTGGTACGCCCCGGGTGCACGGCCGAGGTGTCGGCGGTGCTCAAGGTGGCCGACGAGCTGCATGTCCCGGTGACCGCCCGGGGGAGCGGCACCGGCCTTTCGGGGGCGGCCATCTCACCCGCCGAAGGCATCTTGATGTCCTTCGAGCGGATGAACGCCATTGTGGAGATCGACCTGGACAACCACGTGGCGGTGGTGCAACCCGGCGTCACCCTGGAGGAGCTCAACCGCGCCGTAGGCGAGCACGGGCTCGTCTACCCGGTGTTCCCCGGTGAGTCGAGCGCGTCCCTGGGGGGCAACGTGGCCACCAACGCCGGCGGCATGCGCGCCATCAAGTACGGGGTGACCCGTCATCACGTGCTCGGGCTGGAGGCGGTACTGGCCAACGGGGAGGTGATCCGCACCGGCGGCAAGTTCGTGAAGACCTCGACGGGCTACGACCTCACCCAATTGCTGGTGGGCTCCGAAGGCACCCTGGCGCTGATCACCGAGGCCACCCTCAAGCTCCACCCCCGGTTGGCGCACGCCGCCACGGTGCTCGCCCCGTTCAAGACCCTCGAGGAGGTCACCGCGGCGGTGCCGCCGGTGGTTGCCTCGGGGACGGGCCCGCTCATCCTCGAGTACCTCGACATGATCACCATGGCGGCCATCACCGCCAATGTGGGGCTCGACCTCGGCGTCCCCGAGGAGGTGCGCGCCGCGGCGCTCGCCTATCTGGTCATCGTGCTCGAGGACACCCACGAGGCCCGGCTCGACGACGACACCGCCGCCCTGGGCGAGCTGCTCGTCGAGCTCGGCGCCATGGACGCCTACATCCTGCCGCCCCACGCCGCCACCCAGCTCATCAGCGCCCGGGAGAAGGCGTTCTTCGTGGCCAAGGCGTACGGGGTGGACGACATCATCGACCTCGTGGTGCCCCGGGCCGCCATCCCCCGCTACATGACGGCGGTGGCGGCCATCGCCGAGGAGCACGGCGCCCTCATCACCGGGTGCGGGCACGTGGGCGACGGCAACGTCCACCTGTCGGTGTTCCAGCCCGACCCCGAGCGTCGGGGCGAGGCGTTACGGGCCGTGTTCCGGGCCGGCATCGACCTGGGCGGGGCCATCTCGGGCGAGCACGGCATCGGCAAGGAGAAGAAGCAGTACTTCCAGGAGTTCGAGGACCCGGTGAAGCTGGAGCTGATGCGGGGGATCAAGCGGGTGTTCGACCCCCACGGGATCCTCGGACCCGGCAACCTCCTCGACTGACGGGAGGGGCGGGCGATCATGAACGGGGCACAGGCACTCATCCGGACGCTCGTGGGATGCGGGGTCGACGTCTGCTTCGCCAACCCAGGAACGTCGGAGATGCACTTCGTGGCCGCCCTCGACGACGTGGCCGAGATGCGGGCCGTCCTCGGGCTCTTCGAGGGGGTGGTCACCGGTGCCGCCGACGGCTACGGCCGCATGGCGGGCCGGCCGGCGGCCACGCTCTTGCACCTGGGCCCTGGGCTCGGCAACGGCATCGCCAACCTCCACAACGCCCGCCGGGCCCGGACCCCGGTGGTGAACGTGGTCGGCGACCACGCCACCACGCAGCTGCGGTACGACCCCCCGCTCACCTCGGACATCGAGAGCCTGGCCCGACCGGTGTCGCGCTGGTTCCGGTCTTCGGCCGGCCCTCGGGCGCTGGCCGCCGACGCCGCCGAGGCGGTGCAGGGCGCCTACGGCCCTCCCGGCGGCGTGGCCACCCTGGTGGTGCCCGCCGACGCGTCGTGGCTCGAGGCCGGCGACCCCATGGGAGGCCGGCCCGGCGCGGTGCTCACCACCGTGGCCGAGGACGCCGTCACCCAGGCGGCCAAGGCCCTGCGGTCGGGCGAGCCCGTCGTCGTCCTGGTGGGCGGCAACGCCCTGCGCCGACGGGGCCTCGTGGCCGCCAGCCGGGTGGCCCGGGCCACGGGGGCCAAGCTGCTGTGCGAGACCTTCCCGGCGCGCCTCGAGCGCGGTGCCGGCCTGCCCCCCGTCGAGCGCCTGGGGTACCTGGCCGAGTTCACCATGGCCCAGCTCCAGGGGGCCAAGCACCTGGTCCTCGCCGACGCGCTGGCCCCGGTGTCGTTCTTCGCCTACCCCGGCGTGCCCGGGTATCTCGTCCCCGAAGGGTGTGAGGTGCACACCCTGGCCACGGGGTCCGACGACGTGGCCCCGGCGCTCGAGGCGCTCGCCGAGGCGCTGGGGGCACCGGCGGACGGCGCCGAGCTCCAGGCGCCGTCTCGCCCCGGCCGGCCCGCCGGCAAGCTCGACGCCCAGACCATGGCGGCGGCCATCGGGGCCCTGCTGCCCGAGGGAGCCGTGGTCAGCGACGAGGGCAACACCTCGGGGATATTCGTGTCGGGCGCCACCGCCGGCGCGCCCCCCCACGACTGGCTGTGTCTCACCGGGGGGGCCATCGGCCAGGGGCTCCCCCTGGCCACGGGGGCGGCCGTGGCCTGCCCGGACCGCAAGGTCCTGTGCCTCGAGGCCGACGGCAGCGCCATGTACACCCTGCAGGCCCTGTGGACCCAGGCCCGTGAGGGTCTCGACGTGACGACGGTCCTGATCAACAACGGCTCGTACGCCATCCTCGAGCTCGAGCTCAGCCGGGTGGGAGCGGGTGATCCGGGGCCCCGGGCCCGGGGGATGCTCGACCTCAAGCGCCCGGACCTGGACTTCGTGGCCCTGGCCACGGGAATGGGGGTACCCGCCACCCGGGCCTCGAGCGCCGAGGACTTCACCGCCCAGCTGGAGCGGGCCCTGTCGAGCCCCGGGCCGGCGCTCGTCGAGGCGGTGCTCCGCTGAGTCCCGGGTGAGCCTCGAGGTGTTCGTCGACCTCAACGCCGACGTAGGCGAGGGGGCCGGCGGGGCGGGGGACGACGAGGTGCTCCTCGACCTGGTGACCAGCGCCAGCGTGGCCTGCGGGGTGCACGCCGGGGACCCCGGCACCATGCGCCGCACCGTCGAGGCCGCCGCCCGGCGCGGGGTCGTGGTGGGGGCCCATCCCTCCTACCCCGACCGGGCGGGTTTCGGCCGGCGCCCCATGGACATGCCCCCGGCCGAGGTCACCGAGGAGGTCCTGGCCCAGGTGGGCGCGCTCGACACCGTGGCACGCGCCTGTGGGACGGTCGTGCGCTTCGTGAAGCCCCACGGGGCGCTGTATCTCCACATGGCCGACGACGCCCGGTGCGCCCGGGCCGTGGCCGAGGCGCTGCGCCGCGCCGGTGACCTGGTCCTGCTGGCCCCGGCGGGGTCGGGGACGGTCGAGGTGGCGCGCGCGGCCGGGGTACGAGTGGCCACCGAGGCCTTCGCCGACCGCGCCTACCTGTCCGACGGCCGCCTGGCGCCACGCTCGCTCCCGGGGGCCGTGCTCACCGACCCCGCCGAGGTGGCCCGACGCGCCCTGCGCCTCGCCGTCGACCACGAGGTGACCACGGTCGAGGGGACCGTGATCAGCCTGACGGCGTCCTCCATCTGCGTGCACGGCGACACCCCGGGTGCGGGCGAGGCGGCGCGCCAGGTCCGCACCACCCTCGAGGGCGCCGGGGTGACACTGCTTCCCTTCGTGTCGTGACCCTCTTCGTGTCGTGACCGGCTTCGCGTCGTGACCGAGCTGAGCCGGCAAAGGCCGGTGCGACGGTTCGGCGACGGCGCCCTGGTGGCCGAGGTCGAGTCGGTGTCCGACGCCCAGCGGCTGGCGGCCGCCGTGTCCGGCACTCCGGGCTGGCAGGCGGTGACCGACGTGGTGGTGGGATACCGGTCAGTCACCGTCCTGTTCGACCCCGACGCCGCCGACGTGGGCGCCATGGCCCTCGAGTTGGCCCGGATCCCGGGCGCCTTCGCCGACTCCCGAGAACCCCGGCGCGTGGAGATCCCGGTGGCCTTCGACGGCCCCGACCTCGACGAGGTCGCCCAGCGGGCGCGCCTGGCCCCGTCGGACGTCGTGGGGCAGCTGGCCGGAGCCGAACTCCGCGTCGCCTTTCTGGGCTTCCTCCCCGGGTTCGCCTACCTCGACGGCCTGCCGCCCTCCCTGGCATCGGTGGCGCGGCGGGCCACTCCCCGCACCGCAGTGGCGGCGGGCTCGGTGGGCATCGGGGGCGGCTTCGCCGGCATCTACCCCCAGGCCTCCCCCGGGGGGTGGCAGCTGCTGGGGCGCACCGGTTTCCCGTTGTTCGACCCCGACACGCCGCCGTTCTCGGCCCTGCAACCCGGCGACGTCGTCCACCTGCGCGCCGTGGAGGACCCCGGGGTGGCGCCGGCCCGTTCCCGGCCACCGCTGCGCTCGGTCGCATCGGGCACGGTGGTGGTCGAGGACCCCGGTCTGCTGTCGATGGTGCAGGACCTCGGCCGTTTCGGGGTGGCGCGCTGGGGGGTGCCGGCGGCGGGGGCCGCCGACCCCTTCGCCCTCAGGGTTGCCAACCGGTTGGTGGGCAACCACGACGGCGCCGGCGCCCTCGAGGTCACCGCACGGGGACCGCGCCTTCGCTTCGACGGGCCCGCCCATGTCGCCGTGGTGGGTGGACGCCGCGGCCAGGGCCCGGTGCCGGTGACCGTCGACGGCAGGCCGGTGGAGCCCGACACCGTGTTCCCGGTGGCACCCGGGCAGGTGCTGCGGATCGGGGAGACGGTGGGCGACCTCCGGTGCTACCTCGCCGTGTCGGGCGGCCTGGAGGTGGCCCCGGTGTTCGGCAGCCGCTCGTCGGACGTGCTCACCGGGCTCGGCCCCGGCGCCCTGCGCACCGGGGACGTCCTCGGGATCGGCACCCCGAACCGGCCCCGGGGTCACGTGGTGGAGGCGGCGGCGGGCCCCGGAGGACGTGTCCTGCGGGTGATCCCCGGGCCCGACGAGCTCGGTGCACGGGTCTTCGAGCGCCTCACCACGAGCACCTGGGAGGTGGGGACGTCGTCGGACCGGATGGGGGTGCGGCTGCGGTCCGAAGAGCCCCTCGAGGTGCCGGCCCCGGGCATCGCCTCGCGGGGGATGGTCACCGGGGCGGTGCAGGTCCCGCCCGACGGCGGGCCCGTGGCGCTTTTGTGCGACCACGCGACGGTGGGCGGCTACCCCGTCGTCGCCACGGTGGTGAGCGCCGATCTCGGCATCCTCGGCCGGTGCCGACCGGGTGACGACGTGCGCTTCGAGCCGGTGGACTTCGCCGAGGCGCAACGGGCCCGCGCCGAGCTGCGGCGTCGGGTCGAGCGCGCCGTGGTGGGCTGGTACCCCGTACGCAGCGACTGACGGTCCCGAGCCGCACCGGGGCGGGGTCCGACGGCGGCCCAGATGGAAGGATGGAGCCGCGCCGGCACCGGGCGCGCCAGGAGGTGGACGTGACCCCCAAGACGGACCGGCCCGTGAACTCCAGCGGCACCTTCATGCTCGGCGACCTGACCGTCCACCGCATGGGCTTCGGGGCCATGCGGATCACGGGCCCGGGCATCTGGGGCCCGCCCGAGGACCACGACGAGGCCGTCGCCGTGCTGCGGCGGGCCGTGGAGCTCGGCGTGGACTTCATCGACACGGCCGACTCCTACGGCCCGTACGTGTCCGAGGAGATCATCTGCGAGTCCCTGTACCCGTACCCCGAGGGCCTCGTGATCGGCACCAAGGCGGGGCTGACCCGCATCGGCCCCGACCCCGCCGAGTGGCCCCCCGTCGGGCGCCCCGAGTACCTGCGCCAGGAGTGCCTGATGAGCCTACGCCGGCTGCGGCTGGAGAGCATCGACCTCTTCCAGCTGCACCGCATCGACGACAAGGTTCCCGCCGCCGAGCAGTTCGGGGTGCTCAAGGAGCTGCGCGACGAGGGCAAGGTGCGTCACGTGGGCCTGTCCGAGGTCACCGTGGCCCAGGTCGAGGCGGCGCGCCGGGTGCTCCCCGTCGTGTCGGTGCAGAACCTCTACAACGCGGCCAACCGCCGCTCCGAGGCGGTGCTCGAGCACTGCGAGGCCCAGGGCATCGGCTTCATCCCGTGGTTCCCCATCGCCGACGGCACGCTCTCGGCCCGACGCGGTCCGCTGGCCGAGGTGGCCGAGGCGGTCGGTGCCACCCCGGCCCAGGTGGCGTTGGCGTGGCTGCTGCGCCGCTCGCCGGTCATGCTCCCCATCCCCGGCACCTCAAAGGTGGCGCACGTCGAGGAGAACTGCGCGGCGTCGACGGTGGTGCTCTCCGACGAGCACTTCGACATGCTGAGCCGCACCGGTGCGAGGTAGAACCGGGCGGTGGCCATGACCGAAGTCGACGTCGTGGTGGTGGGGGCGGGATTCGCGGGCCTGGCTGCCGCCCGGGACCTGGTGGCGGCGGGGCGGTCGGTTGCCGTCGTCGAAGCCCGCGATCGCGTGGGCGGCCGGGTCAAGAACCAGAGCATCGGCGACGGGAAGGTCGTCGAGGGGGGCGGGCAGTGGGTGGGCCCCACCCAGGACCGCGTCCTGGCGCTCGCCAAGGACCTCGGGGTCGAGACCTTCCCCACCTACGACACCGGAGCCCGGGTGCTGCACTTCAACAGCAAGCGCGGCACCTACAAGGGGACCATCCCCCGCATCAACCCCTTCGTCATCGCCGACGTGGGCCGCGCCCAGGCGCGCCTGGAGTCACTGGCCAGGAAAGTGCCCCTCGACGCCCCGTGGACGGCCGCCAAGGCCGAGGCGTGGGACGCCGTGACCTTCGAGACCTGGCTGCGGCGAAACACTCTGACCGCCGCCGGCCGGACGCTGCTGGCTTTGGGCATCGAGGCCGTGTTCGCCTGTGAGCCCGGAGACGTGTCGCTGTTGCACGTCCTGTTCTACGCCCACTCGGCGGGCTCGTTCCAGATGGCCATCGACACCGGAGGCGGGGCCCAGCAGGACCGTTTCGTGGGCGGGTCCCAACTCGTCTGCGACAAGATGGCCGAGGCACTGGGCCCGGGCACCATCACCCTCGAGGCACCGGTGCGGCGCATCGCCGTCACCGGCGACAAGGTGACCGTCGAGTCGGACAACGGGTCGTGGACGTCCCGGCGCGTCATCGTGTCGGTGCCGCCGATGCTGGCGGGCCGGATCGACTACCGGCCGCTGCTCCCCGCCTGGCGCGCCCAGCTCACCCAACGGACCCCGATGGGCTCGGTCATCAAGTGCAACGCCGTCTACCCCGAGCCGTTCTGGCGCGCCGAAGGCTTGAGCGGCCAGGCCACCGGGGACGGTGACGGGGCGCGCGTCGTGTTCGACAACTCCCCTCCCGACGCCACGCCCGGGATCCTGCTCGGGTTCCTCGAAGGCGACGGGGCCCGCCGGCTGGGACGAGCGAGCCCCGAGGTTCGCCGCCAGGCCGTCCTGGACTCCTTCGTGCGGTACTTCGGTCCGAAGGCCGCCCACCCGGACGACTTCGTGGAGCTCGACTGGCAGGCCGAGCCATGGAGCGGCGGCTGCTACGGCACGTTGTTCGGGCCCAACGTCTGGACCCGCTACGGCGCCGCCCTGCGCGAGCCGGTGGGCCCGGTGCACTGGGCAGGCACCGAGACCGCCAGCGTGTGGTCCGGGTACATGGACGGGGCGGTGTCCTCGGGCCAGCGTGCCGCCGCCGAGGTGCTCAGCGCCCTGGGATAGATGCCGGCTGGGTCAGCCGGGCGTCACAGGCAGGCCCCCGGCATGAGCCGAACGGTAGGCGGCGTCCACGAGACGATGCGCCACCACGGCCTCGGAGAAGCTCGGCTGCGGGACGCGCCCGCCCGACACGGCGTCGAGGAAGGCCCGGTCGGCCTCGACGTAGGCGCTGATGGCCAGGCCGACGTCGTCGCCACCGAGCGCCAGCTCTCGAACCCAACCCGGTGCCGGGCAGGGTCGGACCTCGGGGCCGTCGGGCGTCTCGACGTGCAGTGGGCCGAGGAAGTCGTTGTCCAGCCAGGCCATCCCCTGGCGGCAGAACAGCTCCACCCGACGCGTGGAGCCGCGGCTCAAGATGTCGTGCCACACGCTCGCCAGCTGCGCCGAGGCCCCGGAGGCGAATTGCAGGGACACGGTGGCGACGTCCTCGACCGCCTCGTGTCCCGAGAAGTTCGCCGTGCGCCCCGACACCTGGGTCACCTCCCCGAGACAGAACCGCAGGATGTCGAGGTCGTGGATGGAATGCTCGATGAGGCATCCGCCCCCCGCCACCGCCACGTCGCCGCGCCAGGTGGAGCCGTAGACACCCTGCACCGGGAAGTACTGGTCGTCGCGGAAGATCGCCGTCATGGGCGCGCCGAGCTCGCCCGAGGCGACGACGTCGCGCAACGCCCGGAACACCGGCGCATGGCGCAGCACCAGCCCCACCTGCGCCGGCACGCCACTGTTGGCCACGGTGCGCGCCAAGGCCTCGGCCCCGGCCAGGTCGGGGGCGAGCGGCTTCTCGCAGAACACGGCGCGGCCCCGTGTGGCGGCGGCTTCGACGACGGCGCCATGGGCGGCGGTGGGTGTGCACACCCACACGGCGTCGCAGTGCTCGAGCACCTCGGCCACGCTCGCCACGACGTCGGCCCCGTTCACCGCCGCGAACCCTCGGGCCCGCTCGTCCTCGACATCGTGCACGGCCACCACGGCCGCGTCGATCACCCCGGCCCGGGCCATGGCCTGCAGGCCGATGGCATGGGCCCAGGCGATCACCCCCGCCCCCACGAACCCGATCCTCGTCATCGTCCTGCAAACTACGTTGCCGGGGATGGATCGCGACGAATTGCTGGTGGCCGGAGACCACAACCTGGCGACCACGATGCGCCTCTACGCCGCCACCGCGCCGGACGCCGTCATGGAGGACGACGGGCGCCTCCTGCTGTACTCCACCTCGCGCACCTGGCCCGGCCCGTACCACAACGGGGCCATGCGGCTGGACCGCACCCTGGCCAGTGGTGAGGTGCTGGCGCGCGCCCGGGCGTTCTTCGCCGGGCGCAGCCCGGGGTACTGCGTGTGGATCGCCGATCACGCCGACGGCGACCTCGAACACGACGCCATCGCGGCCGGGCACGCGGCGGTCTCGCCCCGGGGGGCACCGCGCATGGCGCTCGAGCATCCCCTCGACCCCGGTGTACCGGCCGCCGGCGTCACCCTCGAGGAGGTCACCGACGACGACGCCCGGCTCGACTACCTGGCCGTCACCGTCGACGCCTACGCCGACTCCTTCCTCCCCCGCGACGCCGCCGAGGCGCAACTGGCCACCCTCGACGCCGTACGCGGCCCCGACGTGCGGGCCGTGGTGGCGCGCCAGGACGGTCGTCCCGCGGCAGCCGCCATGGTCGTCGCCAGCGGGGCGGTGGCCGGCGTCCAATTGGTGGGGACCGTCCCCGGGGCGCGGGGCCGCGGCCTGGGCGAGCTCTGCACCCGCTGGGCGGTGGGAGCGGGACGAGCCCTGGGGGCGCAGGCCATCGTCCTGGAGGCCTCCGACGCCGGCGAACCCCTCTACCGCCGTCTGGGATTCGTGGAGCTGTCGCGCTACCGGTGGTGTTTCGGACCGCCTGGCGAGCACGCCACGAGCTCGAGCGACAGCGCCGGATAGGTTCACCTCGCGATGGCCGACGACGTGGACGCCGACGATAAGGACGGGCACAACGTGAAGGTCCCCGGGCTGGAGCCGACGTTCCGCTCCATCGACGACCCCAAGGTCGGCTGGCAACAGGTCAAGGCCATCCGTAACGCCGATGGATCGGTATCGTCGGTGTGGGAGAAGTGGTTGGCGTTCTCACCAGACCCCCAGTACCTCTCGCTGTACGCCAAGTGGGACCCCGGCGTCGTGGTCCGTCGCCACGGCCACTACAGCCCGCACGTGTTGTTCGTCATCGAAGGCGACATGTGGTGCGGTGAGCGGCACTGCCCCGCCGGGACCCACATCGAGCTCCCCGTGGGCGCGGCGTTCGGCCCGTTCGTCGCCGGTGCGTCGGGGACCTTGTTGCTCGAGGTCATGATGGGCGACCCCCGGTCGTGGGGCGACGATCCCGACGCTTTTCGCCGGGCCCTGGCGGCGCGTGGCGCCGAGGCCCTTCCCGACCCGGAGATCGAGCTGCCCGACTGGCTCGAAGACCTCCGCTCGCGCTGGGTGGTCGACGGGGAGACCCCCGTTGGCTGAGCTTCGCCCGAACCGCCCCCTCTCCCCCGGGTCGATCTCGCTTCGGCTCTACCCCCACACCGGACTCGGGCCCGAGGAGATGGTGCACGAGCTGCGCCACCAGGGCGCGCTGGCGGTGCACGCCGGGTTCGACGGCGTCATGACCAGCGAACACCACGGGGGCTTCGAGGGTTACATTCCCAATCCGCTCCAGGCGGCCGGGTGGTTGCTCGAGTCCATGGACAGCGGGTGGGCGGCGCCCTGCCCACTGCTTCTCACCTTGCGACCCCCGGCGTTGGTGGCCGAGGAGGTGGCGTGGCTGGCGGCACGCTTTCCCGGACGGGTCGGGCTGGGCGTGGCGGCGGGATCCTTGCCGGGTGACTTCGCCGTCATGGGTCTCACCGACCTCGACCGCACGGCGCGCTTCGCGTCCGGATTGCGCCAGGTGGCAGGGGCGCTCTCGGGGACCGACGCCGGACTGCTGTCGGGGGACCCCGCCATCGCCCGCTGCGCTCGGGACCCCGTGCCCGTGGTGAGCGCGGCCATGAGCACGGCCGCCGTCCAGCGCGCCGCCGGGCTCGACGTGGGCCTGTTGTTCGACTCGTTGTCGGCCCCGGAGCGGATCCGCGCCCTGACAGACGCCTACCGCCACGCGGGAGGGAACCGTCCGTGTGTGCTGGTGCGGCGGGTGTGGCTGGGGGAGCCACCCAGGGACCAGGTCGACCGGCAGCTCGAGCGGTACCGGAGCTATGCGGCTCCGGGCGCGCAGGCGCACTGGCGGGGCGAGCACATGGTGACGTCCCCCGACGCCGCCGCGCTCGCCGCCGACCTGGAGGACGTGGCGCGCGCCGCCGGCGTCGACGCGCTCAACCTGCGAGTCCACGTGCCCGGGGTCGCTCCTGCCACGACACGCGAGCAGATTGCCGCGATGGGTGATGTCGTGGCCGCACTGCACCGTTCGTGGTCGACCCAGACGGCACCTCATCCGTCACCGTAGGCACAGTGGTTCACATGCCCTCGGCTCGACGGCGGGCTCGCGTCGACGTCGTGACCGAGATGGCGCGCCGGTCGTTCACAACCTGTGAATCATCAATCGTGACGATGCGCCCGAGGCCGAGACCTGACCTACTTGGCGCCGGGGATACCACCATGGCGGGTTGCGAACCCGATCAAGAAGAGCGCGACCCGGCCGAGTCGTTCTATGGGGGCAAGATGGTCAGCTCGGTGATGCGGCGGCACACATTCCTGGTTGCTCTGGCAACCCTCTTGGGCCTGAGCGCCCTTCTCGTGGTGGCGAGTCCCGGCAGGGCCGTGGCCGGGGTGTCGTGGAGCGCCGTCAATCCCGCTCTCCCCCCCGACGCCGTGAGCGGCGTCGGCGCGGGGCTGACGCTCTCGTCCAGCGCGTGCCCCGCCGACGGATGGTGCATCGCCGTCGGTAACTACCTGGGAGAGGCGGGGGGCACGTATTACTCGGCCGGGTTGATCGATTCCGAGTCGGGAGGATCGTGGAGCGCCGCCGAGACACCGCTGCCCGCCAATGCCATGGCCGGTGACCCCCAGGCGTACCTCGAAGCCGTGGCGTGCGCATCGGTGGGCTCCTGCGTCGCCGTCGGTCGGTACCTCGACGCCAGTGACGCCACCCAGGGACTGGTCCTGCAGCTGGCGAACGGTGTGTGGACGCCGTCCGAGGTGACCCTGCCCGGTGACGCCGATGCCACCGGGAATGCCGCCTACGCCCAGTTGTCGGCGGTGGCCTGTCCGACCAGCGGGTGGTGCACGGCGTTGGGCCTCTACACCCAGGGCTCGGGCGCCGAGCAGGCGCTCGTCGACAGCGACGTCCTGGGCAGTTGGAGCTCCTCGGCCGCACCGCTTCCCGCGGCGGCCTCGGGTTCGCAGTTCGTGGCCCTGTCGTGCCCGGCGGCCGGCTCGTGCGTGGCCACCGGCACCTACCTCGTGGCTGGGAACGTCCTTCCCATGGCGGACTCCTTGTCGGCGGGAACCTGGACGGCGGCGACCCTGCCGGTGCCCACGGGCACCTCCTCCATGGCTTCGATCGCCAACAACGACCTCGCCGTGTCCTGCCCGGCGGTGGGGTCGTGCGTGGTGGCGGGGACCACCTTCGACGGCAACTACGAGGGCCTCCTCGACACGCTGTCGGGGGGGACATGGACCGCCACGCCGGTGGCCACTCCCGATGGCCAACCCTCGACGGACGTGCAACTCACCTCGGTGTCCTGCACCGACCCGAACACGTGCGTGGCCACGGGCCTGAACCTCGAGTCCGGGGTCGAGCAGGGGATCTTCGAAACGTTGGCCTCGGGGCCCTGGACCCCATCGGTGGCACCCACGCCGGCGGGAACACCCCCGGCGGCCAACATCGAGGTCCATGACGTCGCCTGCCCGGCGGCGGGCACGTGCGTGGCCGACGGCCAGTCCGACGTGGCCGGGACCGTGAACGGGTTGTTGTGGAACCTCTCGGCGGGCTCGTGGTCCGTCACCGCCACCCCGCTCCCCGCCGACGCCAGCGTCAGCTCGGATCCCTCCTTCGCCCCCATCGCGTGCCCGGGCATCGGCGTGTGCATCGCCGTCGGGACGTACCTGGGCGCCGGAGGTCGAGAGGGCGTGGTGGAGACCGACCCCTCGCTCACGGCGAGCACCACCACCGTCCAGATGCACCAGGTGTCGAGCACCACCTTCACCTACTCGGCCACCGTGACCGGGACGGCCGGGCCGACCGGTACCGTCGTCTTCTCGGCCGGCCTCGACGCCGCATGCAGCGCCACGATCTCCAACGGGGTGGCCAGCTGTAACGGTGCCGCTCCCCCGGCGCCGAGCGTCCTGGCGTCGTACTCGGGCGACGGCGCGTCAGCGCCGTCGTGGGGCAGCGCCCCCAGCCCGGTCATCGTGGCGGGGATCGCGGCCATGACTGGGTACGACGCGTCGGCCAAGGTCAACACCTTCTTCGCCAAGCCGCTCCAGGTCAGGGTGACCGGCACGACCGGAGCCGGGGTGCCCGGAGTGACGGTGACCTTCACGTTGCCGCCGGTGACCGCACAATCGGCGTACCTCTGGGGCCCCGCCACCGCCGTGACCAACTCCAGCGGCGTGGCGACGTCTCCCCCGCTCTTGGCCGATTCCGTCCGGGGCCTGTACTGGGCGATCGCCTCGGCGGCGGGCCTCCCGACGGCAACCGCCTTCCTGCTGCAGAACACGAGATAGCCCGACTGGGCCTACTGGCGACGTTGGGCGTACTCGACGACGCGCGCCCGGATCGTGTCGCCGGACTTGGCCAGCGAGCCCGTGTCGAACGGGGGCTGCGGGTCGTACTCGATCATGAGCTGGGCCGCTTGGGCGGCGGTGCGGTCGACCAGCAGCTCGACCAGGCGCAAGGCCATGTCGATGCCGCTCGACACGCCGGCGGCGGTGATGATCCGCTCGTCGGGGTGCTCCACCACCCGCCGAGAGGTGGGCACCGCCCCGTGCGCCTCGAGCTCGGGGTAGCACGACCAGTGGGTGGTGGCGCTGAGGCCCCCGAGCAGCCCGGCCGCTCCCAACACCAGTGACCCGGTGCACACCGACGTCGTCCAGCGCGTGCTGCGGTGGGCGTGGCGCACCCAATCGAGCACCCGCTCGTCGTGTTCCAGGGAACGGGTGCCCACTCCACCGGGGAACACGATGACGTCGGGCTCCGGAAGCTCCTCGAACGTGGCGTCGACGGTGATCCCCAACATGGCGTTCTCGGTGCGGACCTCGCCGCGCCGGTGCCCGACGAACGTCACGTCGATGGTGGGGATGCGCTGGAGGACCTCGTAGGGGCCGACACCGTCGAGAGCGGTGAACCTGTCGAACAACGGGATGGCCACCTGCACGGTGCCGGTCACGCCGGGTCGGTTCACGCTGGTGTCGGTCACGCTGGTGTCCTCTCGTCGTCGACGACGCGAAAGCGACGCCGGTAGAAGTCGGGGGCGACGCTGAGCCGTCGTTGGAAGACCCGTCGCAGCGTCTCGGCGGTGCCGAAGCCACAGCGCGCCGCCACGACGTCGAGGGTGTCGCCGGTGGTCTCCAGGTCGCGCCGAGCAGCCTCGGTGCGCACGCGCTCGACGAACCGGCCGGGGGTCTCGCCCACCTCGGCGGTGAACACGCGGGCGAAATGGCGCACGCTCATCGCCGCCGCCGCCGCCAGGGCGGGAAGGCGGTGGTCGCCGCCGGGGGCCGCCTCGACCAGGTTCTGCACGGCGCGCACGGTTGAGCGCTCGGCACGGGGTACCCACACCGGCGAGGCGAACTGCGTCTGCCCGCCCGGACGGTGCAGGAACATCACGAGCCAGCGCGCCACGGTCTGGGCCACGTCGGTGCCGAGGTCGTCCTGGACGAGGCCGAG
>Ga0209415_10003495_pt1 | contig 29201 bp, 28 predicted proteins | sample PeaSoiSIISIP2007_FD_187696 | JGI IMG/M metagenome (GOLD analysis project Ga0209415, IMG submission 187696) | Peat soil microbial communities from Weissenstadt, Germany - SII-SIP-2007 (SPAdes) (version 2) | ecosystem: Environmental > Terrestrial > Soil > Wetlands > Peat | place: Germany...
GGTGGGCGCAGAGGGACTCGAACCCCCGACCTCAGCCGTGTGAAGGCTGCGCTCTAACCAGCTGAGCTATGCGCCCGCAACTCTGTCCCGACGTCGGCTGCCCAGATCGACGACAGCCGGTGCCGCTCCAGGATTATGTCACGACCTTCCTCACGTCCCGATCGGAGCGACCTCATCGAAACCGAGGGCGGCCTCCAATGCGGCGGCCGACCGGATGACGACCAGGTCGGCGTGTTGGGGACCCACCAGCTGCAGCCCGACGGGCAGACCGTCGCCGCTCAGCCCGGCGCATACCGTCGCCGCCGGCGAGCGCGTCATGTTGAAGGGATAGGTGAACCGCACCCAGTTGGCGTCCACGACTCCGTTGATCATCCCGGCCGCCTCGAGGGCGCGCGGGGGTGGCAGCGCGGCACAGGTGGGAGTGACGAGAAGCCGGACGTCGTGGAACAGATCCACCAGCCTGGCGTTGAGCCGGTGGCAGGCGTCTTCGGCGTGGACCACGTCGAGCGCACCCAGGTGGTCCGCGGCCCAGTCCATGGAGGCGGCGAGGAGCGGGTCGATCCGTTCCCACATGTCCGTTCCCCGGTAGGGAGCGAGTGTCCGCAGGTTGTAGGCCGCCGCCAGCGTGAGCCAGTCCCGCACCGGATCCTCGTCGAAGACGGCTTCGATCTCCACGACCTCGACGCCGAGCGACTCGAGCTTGGCCACGGCGCGCCCGCACACCTCGCGTACCTCGTCGTCGAGCGGCGCGTAACCGAGCGTCGGCGACCAGGCCACCCGCACCGGCATCTGGGCGTCGTCCAGGGCGGCGGGCCACGACGCATCCGGACGCGGCAGCGACCGCAGGTCGGTCGGGTCGGGGCCCACCACGACGTCGAGGGCGGCGACCACGTCGGCCAGCCGGCGGGCCATGGGCCCCCTGGTGGACAGGTTCTGCCAGTCGGGCGGCTCGGTGCCACCCGAGGGGACGCGGCCGAGCGACGGCTTCATACCGCTCAGGCCGCAGCACGACGACGGGATCCGGATGGACCCGCCCCCGTCGGACCCGGTGGCCAGCGGGACCATTCCCGACGCGATGGCGGCGGTGCTCCCTCCGGAGGATCCGCCCGGACTGTGGTCGAGGTTCCACGGATTGCGGGTGGGGCCGAAGACGGTGTTGTCGGTGTCGCCTTTCCAGCCGAGCTCCGGCGTGTTGGTCTTCCCGATCACGATGCAACCCGCCGCTTTGAGCCGCGCCACCAGGGAGGAGTCGGCGGTGGCGGCCGAACCGCCGGCGAACACGGGCGAGCCGTGCGACGTCACGAAGCCGGCGGCGTCCTCCAGGTCCTTGACGCCGATGGGGATGCCGGCCAACGGTCCGGGATCGCGTCCGGCGGCCACCATGTCGTCGATCTGTCCGGCGACCTCCAACGCCGACGTGTCGTCCACCGCCACGAAGGCGTTCACCGCTCCGTTGAGGGCGTCGATCCGCTCGAGGGCGTGGGCCACGAGCTCGCGGGCCGCGGTCCGGCCGGACCGGACGTCATCGGCCAGGGCGGTGACGGTCACGCGGCGAAAGTCCATCTGCCCACGCGTAGCACGGTTCCGTCCCCGGCGTCATCGGCGGCCGGGTCGACAAGGTGAGAACCGAGGCGGCAACCTGGAGACGATGACCCCCTCCACCCCGTCGCCCGGTGTCGGCGCCTCCACGGCGGTGCTCGATCACGTCGCCGTCGCCGTCGAGCGATGGACCGACGCCTGGCCCCGCTACGTCCATCAGCTCGGCGGGACCTGGCACTCGGGCGGCGTCAACATCGGCTTCAGCCCGGCCCAGCTCCGCTACGACAACGGGGCCAAGGTCGAGGTGCTCCAGCCGTGGGAACCCGAAGCGAACCCCTTCCTCCGCCGCTTCCTCGACCACAGCGGCCCGGGACCGCATCACCTGACCTTCAAGGTTCGAGACATCGACACCATGCTGGGGCTCGTGCGCGAGGCGGGGTTCGACCCGGTCGGTGTGCGGTTGGAGGATCCCCAGTGGCGGGAGGCCTTCCTCCATCCTCGCCAGGCCACGGGCGTCGTCGTCCAGCTGGCCCAGGAGGCATTCGAGTGGATCTCACCGGAGCCCGAAGGGTTCCCCACCACCGGCCTCGCACCGGCGGCCTCTCTCCGTCACGTCACCCACGCCGTGCGCGATCTCGACGCCGCCCTGGAGCTCTTCCACGTCCTACTGCGAGGCCGGATCACCGAGCCCGCCCTGGGCCCCGACGGCGGCTGGGAGTACGTCGACGTGGCCTGGGCCGGTCCGCTCGCCCTCCGCCTGGTGAGCCCCACGTCGGCGGCCGGCGCCACCTCGACACTGCGGGCCTGGCTCGGCGACCGACCGGGCCGGGTCCGTCACCTGGCCTTCGAACTGCCCCGGCGGCCAGGGGCGGACCGGTCGGCCGCCGTCGCCACGGCGGACGGGTCAGGGGCCGCAGAACCGGGGGTGCTGACGGGAGGGGGATCGGTACAGGTGGTGGCCCCGGACGACAACCTCGGGACAGGGCTCGTCCTGCGGTCGCCCGGCACCGACGCACCCACCTGAACGCCACCGGTCGTCGACACCGGTCACACGTCCGGCACAAGGCCCGTCCGGGCCGGGCCGACGGTGGCGATGACTACGCTGACGGACAGTGAGTGAGAACGGCGACAGCGACGGGAGCGGCTCCCGCCAGGGCGGCGACATTCCCAAGCTCACCATCGGTCAGCGGGTGCTGGCCGCGCTCCCCAACCTGCAACGTCCGCCGGCGACCCCGGGAGCAGCGCAGCGGCCACCCGCCCGGGATGCCGGCGCGCCGGGAACCGACGCCACGGACGCCGTGGTCACCCCGGACGAGGTCCTGGCGCCGGGCACCGCCGGAGCGCCACCGAGCGGGAGGATCCGCGACGCCTTCCTGAAGCCCCCGGCACCGAGACAGGCACGAGGCGCACCGTCGGGAATGTCCAAGGAGGATCTCACCCAGATCATCAAGAAGATCGACGACCGCGAACAAGTCCTCGCCTACATCACGGCCGGTCTGGGAGTGGTCGTGGGGATCCTGCTCACCATCGGGGCCGTGCACTTCGACCCGGCCCTGCACGCCAAGGGCCACGAGAGCACCGGCTTCATCATCTTCTTCGAGGGCGGCGCCCGTCTGCTGCTCTCGGCCATCGTCGTGCTCGCCGCCTGGAATCGCCGTCGCTCGTTCGTGGCCTTCGCCCTTCTCTTCCTCGGCACCTCCATGGGCTTTCCCTTCGCCCTCCCCTTCTGGGCGCTCGGCGTCTGGATGATCTTCCGGGTGCTCAAGTGGCAGCGGGAGCTCGCCGCCATGACGGGACGACCGGTGCGCACCCGACCCGACCCGGCCGTCCGGGGACGCGACGCCGCCGAGGCTCGCCGGCAGGCCCGCGCCCAACGGGTGGCGGCTCGCACCAGCGGCGGCCGACGGGGAAAGAAACCTCCGGAACCCACGGGACCGCCACCGAACAAGCGCTACACGCCGCCCAAGCAGATACGCCCCCGGCCACCGGGGTCGTAACCGGTCACGGACACCCCGACGACGGTCCGTCGGGGACGGCGTCAGGCGGCGTGATCACCGCGCGAGGCGCTCTCGACCAGCAGAGCCGAACGCAGCAGGCTCAGGATCTCCTGGCGCCGGCGCACCAGCGAACGGGCCGACGGCTCCTCTCCGAGGGCCCGCAGGACCTCGACCTCGGTGACCATCCCGATCACGGTGGAATAGATGGCCAGCAGGAGCAGGCGCGGCTCGTGCCGACGCATGGTGCCGGCATCCATCTCTGCCTCCAGGAACGCCGACGCCCGCCCGACAAGAGGATCGAGGGCGAGGGTGAGCCGGGTCGCCGCCGGAGGACCCAGCCGTCCCACCTCGCGGACCAGTCCGAGCAGTTCGGGACGGCGCGCCGCCAGGCGGAACACCGATCGGACGACGGCCTCGATCCGGGCCCAGCCGCCCCCGGCGCGGGCCAGCGAGGCCTCGAGGGCATCGGCCAGTTCGGCGGCCGACCGGTCGATCAACGCCTCGAGGAGGACGTCCTTGGAGGAGAACCAGTACAGGATGGACTGCTTGCGCATCCCGAGCCCGTCGGCCAGCGCGTCGAGGGAGGTCGCCTCGTAGCCGCGGGACCCGAAGGAGACCAGGGCGGCATCCAGGATCCGGTCGGCCGTGGCTCCCGTCCGTCTCCCACCGCTCATCTACCATATGGTAGACAGAGATGGTGCCCGAGGTGCGTACCCCTCCCGCGAGCCCGGTGGACGACGGAGGCCGGGGGCCGACCGGCGAGGCCCAAGCGCCGACGACGCCGCCCGGTCCGCTGTCGGTAGCGGCCGGCCTGGCCGGGAGCCGCATCCTGGTGACCGGGGCCACGGGGTTCCTCGGCACCGCCGTGGTCGAACGCCTCCTGCGCTCGGTCCCCGACTGCGAGGTCGTCGTCCTCGTCCGCCCCGGCCGCCGTCTGTCGGCGGCCCAGCGGACGGCCCGGGAGATCATCCGGAACGACTGCTTCGACCGCCTGCGCGCCGAGTGGGGCGACGATTTCGCCGACCGGGTGCAGCGACGTCTCGTCTCCGTGTCGGGCGACGTCAGCCAGGACGGACTCGGTCTCGACGACGAGGGGAGGCGTGTCCTGGCGTCGTGCGACATCGTCGTCCACTCGGCGGCCACTGTCTCCTTCGACGCCCCCCTCGACACCGCCGTCGAGGTCAATCTCCTGGGACCGTCACGCGTGGCCGCCGCCATCGGGACCGTGGCCGGGACGCGGACCGACACGTATCCCGGGCGCGCCCGCACCCACCTCATCACCGTGTCGACCGCCTACGTGGCCGGGACCCATCAGGGCCAGGCCACCGAGACCCTGTTCACCGAGGCCGTGAGCTCGGGAGCGAGAGCGCGCACCCACACGACGGTGACCACCGACGTCGACATCGCCGCCGAGATCGAGTCGGCGCGCCGCCTGCGCGACGACCTCGAGTCCGAGTCGCGCCGTCCCGGACCGCTGGCGCGCTTCACCAAGGCGGCTCGTGGCGAGCTGGGCGCGGCCGGGACGCACGTCCTGGCCGAACGGGCCGAGAAGCTGCGCGACGACTGGGTGCGCAAGCAGCTGGTCGACGCCGGCCGGGCCCGGGCCCAGGCCCTGGGGTGGCCCGACGCCTATGCCTTCACCAAGGCGCTCGGCGAGCGGGCTCTCGTCGCCTCCCACGCCGACACCCCCATCACCGTGGTCCGGCCGTCGATCATCGAATCAGCCCTGGCCGAACCCCGGCCGGGCTGGATCCGCGGATTCCGGATGGCCGAGCCGATCATCATCTCCTACGCCCGGGGGCTGTTGAAGGAATTCCCCGGCGTCCCCGAGGGGATCGTCGACGTCGTCCCCGTCGACATGGTGGTGGCCGCCATCGTGGCGGTGGCGGCGGCCGGGCCCGACCCCGCCGGCGCCAGCGTCTACCAGGTGGCCTCGAGCGTGCGGAACCCCCTGCGCTACGGAGAACTGGTCGACCTGGTCCAGTCGTGGTTCACCGAGCACCCGCTCTACGACGCCGACGGCCAGCCGATCGTCGTCCCCGAGTGGTCGTTCCCCGGACGCGGGCGCGTCCAGCGCCAGCTGCGACGGGCCACCACCGCCTTCGCCGTGGCCGAACGCCTGCTCGCCGTCCTCCCCGTGCGCGGGGAGCGTGCCGATCTGGCCGCCCGCTTCGAGGACCAGCACACCCGGGCCGAACGGGCCCTCGGATATGTCGAGCTCTACGGCGCCTACACCGAGACCGAGGCCCACTTCCGCGTCGACCGTCTCCTTGCCCTGTGGGAGCGCCTGGCGCCGGCCGAGCGGGAGGTCTTCTGCTTCGATCCCGCCGTCATCAGGTGGCCCCACTACGTCCACGACGTCCATCTCCCGTCCGTCGTGGACCACGCCCGCGTCCGGTCGACGCCGGCCAAGTCCACCATGGTCAGCCGGACGGAGCGGTCCCAGAGCGCCATCTTGTCGCCCGAGCGCCATCTGGCCGCCTTCGACCTCGAGAACACCCTCATCGCCTCCAACGTGGTCGAGTCCTACGCCTGGCTGGCCAGCCGCCATCTCCCGGCCGGCGAACGCGTGACGTTCACGGCCCGCCTCTTGCGCGAGGCGCCGGGGCTGCTCGCTCTCGATCGCCGCGACCGCGGCGACTTCCTGCGCAGCTTCTACCGCCGCTACGACGGGGCGTCGGCCCAGATGCTGCGCGACGACTCGTGGGAGCTGTTCCATCAGATGCTCCTCACCAAATCCTTCCCGGCCGGGTTCGCCCGGGTACGCGCCCACCGCGCCCTCGGTCATCGCACGGTGCTCATCACCGGCGCCCTCGATTTCGTGGTCGAACCTCTGCGTCCGCTGTTCGACGAGGTCGTGTGCGCCTCGCTCGGGGTCGATGCGACCGGACGGTTCACCGGTCGGCTCGACAGTCGCCCGCCCACCGGTGAAGCGCGCGCCCTGGTGTTGGCCCAGTACGCGGCGGACTCCGGCCTCGACCTGGGCCAGTCCGTGGCCTACGCCGACTCGACATCGGATCTGCCCCTGCTCGAGTGCGTCGGGTTCCCGGTGGCCGTGAACCCCGAGGCGCGACTGGCCGCCGTGGCCCGGCGCCGGGGGTGGCACGTGGAGCACTGGGACAAGGCCGGTGGCGGGGGCGGCCGTCCGGTCCTGCCCATGGGCCCCCTCGATCACGGCGTCTCGCGCTGGTGGGCCCGTCTCGAGGGCGCGCTCGACAACCTGTCGGCCGGATCCGGGTCGGCGCGGGGGGCCGACCGGTGAAGGGCCTCGTCGTCGAGCGCAGCCTCCCCCGCTTCGCCGCCGCCCGCCTGCTCTCGTCCCTCGGCGGTTCGGGGACGAGCGCGGCCGTGGGACCGCTGCGTCTCACCGATCTCGACGCGCCCGCCCTCCCCGCTCCCGGCTGGCACCGGGTGCGGCCCCTGCTGGCCGGCATCTGCGGGTCGGACCTGGCCACGTTGGACGGGCGCAGTTCGCGGTATTTCGAGGACGTGGTGAGCTTTCCCTTCGTCCCCGGCCACGAGGTGGTCGGCGTGGTGGAGGAGGATCCGGCCGACCAAGCCGGTGCCGACGACGGACCGTTGGCACCGGGCACCCGGGTGGTGGTGGAGCCGGTGCTCGGCTGTACCGCCCGCGGCATCGAGCCCCCCTGCCCGGCCTGTGCCGAGCGCCGCGTGGGTGGGTGTGAGCGCGTCGCCTTCGGGCACATCGCACCGGGCCTGCAGATCGGCTTCTGCGCCGACACCGGTGGCGGCTGGTCGCATGCCGGCCTCGTCGCCCACGGCACCCAGCTCCACCGCGTTCCCGACTCCCTCTCCGACGACGACGCCGTGATGGTCGAACCGACGGCCTGCGCCGTGCACGCCGCTCTGGCCGGCGGGGTCGAACCGGGCGACACCGTCGCCGTCCTGGGTGGCGGCACGGTGGGGCTCACCACCACGGCGGCGCTGCGGCAACTGGCCACGCCCGGCGCGCTGCTGGTGGGAGCGAAGTACCCGCACCAGCGTGAACTGGCCGGGGAGCTCGGGGCCGACCTGGCCGTCACCCCGGCCCAGCTGGCCCGGGCCGTGCGGCGCCGGTCGCGTTCGCTCACCACGTCGGGTCACCTGACCGGCGGGGCCGACGTGGTGGTGGACTGTGTCGGGAGCGCCGATTCGTTGGCGCAGTCGCTGGCCATCGTCCGCCCCCGGGGCCGGGTCGTCCTGGTGGGGATGCCGGGGAGGGTCTCGCTCGACCTGGCCCCGCTGTGGCACCGCGAGGTGTCCCTGGCCGGTGCCTACGCCTACGGGACCGAGCGGTCGGGCCGTTCGGTCCGTCGCACCTTCGACATCGCCATGGAGGTCGTCGCCGCCGCCCGTCTCGGGCGCCTGGTGTCGGCCCGCTACCCCCTGGAGCGCTTCGAGGAGGCCGTGGCCCATGCCGGGGCAGCCGGCCGTCGCGGCGCCGTGAAGGTCGTCTTCGAGATGCACCCACACCGCCGGAAAGGACCGAGCTGATGAGCCCCAGACCGGGATTCGTCCTGGAGGTCGACCGATCGACCCCGCCCACCTTGTTCTGGCACGGGGAGAGCTTCCGCCTCGAGCGCCTCCCCACGGGCAGTCGCGTGCTCTACCCGCCGGAGCCGATCGAGGCGGCCGCCGATCCGGTGGGCGCCATCCGCCACGCCCTGCTCCACCCGCTCGGCGACGCCGAGCCCCTGCCGGCGTTGCTGCGCCCGGGGATGCGTCTCACCATCGCCTTCGACGACGTGTCGCTGCCGCTGCCGCCCATGCGGAGCCCCGACGCCCGCCAGCTGGTGATCGAGCAGGTCCTCGACCTGGCCGCCGAGGCCGGGGTCGACGACGTGGTCCTCATCTGCGCGCTGGCCCTGCACCGGCGGCTGACCGAGGCCGAACTGCGCCACGCCGTGGGTGACCGCGTCTACGACGCCTTCGAGCCGCACGGGCTCCTCCAGCAGCACGACGCCGAGGATCCCGACAACCTGATCCACCTCGGGCTCACCGATCACGGCGAGGACGTCGAGATCAACAAGCGGGCGGCGACGTCGGACCTTCTCGTCTACGTCAACATCAACCTGGTGGCCATGGACGGCGGCCACAAGTCGGTGGCCACCGGCCTGGCCAGCTACCGCAGTCTCCGGCATCACCACAACGCCAAGACGATGCAGCACAGCCGCTCCTTCATGGACCAGCACCGCTCGGAGCTGCACTCGTCGAACTGGCGCATGGGCCGCCTGATCGCCGACGCCGGTGTGAAGGTCTTCCAGATCGAGACCAACCTCAACACCGACACCTTCCCACCCCAGCTGCGGTTCCTCGAACGACGCGAATGGGAATGGTCAGGGCGCGATCGCGCCGCCTTCCTGGCCACGTCGGCGGCGCTGGCCCGCACACCAGACCGACTGGCCCGGTCCATCTTCCACTCCGTGCGATCGCCCTACCGGATCACGAGCGTGCAGGCGGGCGAGGTGGAGGCCGTGCACGCCCGGACCACCGAGAACGTCTACGCGCAGCAGCTCGTCGCCGTGGACGGTCAGACCGACATCCTCACTCTCGGGCTCCCCTACATCTGCCCCTACAACGTCAACTCGATCATGAATCCCATCTTGGTGGCCTGCCTGGGGCTCGGCTACTTCTTCAACATGTACCGGGGCCGGCCCCTCGTCCGGGAGGGCGGCGTGGTCATCATGAGCCATCCGACTCCGTGGGCCTTCCACCCCGGGCACCATCCGAGCTACATCGACTTCTTCGAGCAGGTCCTGGCGGAGACGACCGACCCGGCCGAGGTGGGCAAGTACGAAGAGGCCTACGCCACCGACCCGTGGTACGTCCACCTCTACCGAACCGGGAACGCCTACCACGGCGTCCATCCCTTCTACATGTGGTACTGGTGCGCGCACGCGCTGGAGCATCTCGGCGGCGTCATCATCGTGGGCGGGGACCGCGCCGCGGTGCGGCGTCTCGGGTTCACACCGGCCTCCACCATGGCCGACGCCCTGGAGATGGCCGGCGACATCGTGGGGCGTGATCCGTCGCTCACCCATCTCCACTCCCCGCCGCTGCTCATGGCGGACGTGTCCTGATGGCGGTCGCACGGGCCGGCTTTCCGTGGTCGTCGCCCCACTGGCCCGACGGGGTCGAGCGGGACGCGCCCGAGCGGAAGCTCGGCGTCGACTACGACACGGAGTGGTCGCGCCGCTATCCGGCCCGCCTGGCGCGGGCCGTGCTGCTCGACAACGTGACCCGTCCCCTGGCCCACGTCGTCGCCGCCCCCGAGGTGCGCGGGGCGGAGATGCTCGAGCTGGTCGATCCCCCCGCCATCTTCGTGGCCAACCACACCAGTCACATCGACACCGGTCTCCTGCTGTCGGTCCTGCCCCGCCGCTTCCGTCACAAGACGGTGGTGGCGGCGGCCGCCGACTACTTCTTCGACCGTCGCTGGAAGGCCCATCTGTCGGCCCTCGGGCTGGGCGCCGTCCCCATCGAACGCCACAAGGTGAACCGCCGGTCGGCCGACACCGCCGCCGGCCTGCTCGACGAGGGATGGAACCTCATCATCTTCCCCGAGGGCGGTCGCTCCCCCGACGGCTGGTTCCAGGAGTTCCGCGGCGGTGCCGCCTACCTGGCCCGACGCACGGGCCGGCCCGTCGTGCCCGTCCATATCGACGGCACCTGGCGGATCCTGCCCCGGGGCGGTGGCCGCCCGCGCCGGAGCCCGACGCGGGTCACCTTCGGGACACCGCTCTCCCCCGCCGACGGGGAGGACACCCGACGGTTCGGGACGCGTATCGAGACGACCCTGGCCACCATGGCCGACGAGGGCCGGACCGACTGGTGGACGGCACGCCGGCGCGCCGCGGCGGGGACGACCCCGTCACCACGCGGACCCGCCGCCGCCGCCTGGCGCCGGACGTGGGCGCTCGGCCCCGACGACGGCGAAGGCCCCGCTGCCGACGACGGTCGGTGGGCGGTTCCGGGCCACTGACCGGGCGCCGTCAGCCAGCGATCGCCGCGTACGCCCCGGTGAGGAAATCGAGGGCGATAGCAGGCGGCCGCGGCGAGATCCAGGCGGCGTTGGTGAGGAGAATGGTGATCATGTCCTCCGACGGGTCGTTGCGCCAGATGGTCCCGAGCCCGCCGTCCCAGCCGTACTGTCCGACGGGCGCCGACGGGCTCTCGCGTCGGGTGACGATTCCCACGCCGAATCCCCAGCCGCGCCCGTCGAAGTCGTCGGGGAAGAATCCCGACACCGCCTTCTGCTCGGTCGTCAGCTGATCGGTGGTCATCGTCTCCACCGAGGGACGCGACAGGAGGGGATCGCCGCCGCGCAGGAGCATTTCGGCGAAGAGGAGGAAGTCGCCGGCCGTCGAGACCAGTCCGGCGCCCCCGGACGGGAAGGCCGGCGGCCTGCTCCACTGCCCGGTCGGTTCGTCGTACAGCTCGAGTGCTCCCGTGTCGGGGACGGTGAGATAACTGGTGGCCATCCGGTCGAGGGCGGCCGCCGGCGCCCAGAAGGCGGTGTCCTTCATGCCCAGCGGCTCGAAGACGCGCTGGCGCAGGAAGGTGTCGAACGGCTGACCGCTGGCGCGGGCGATCAACACCCCGAGGACGTCGGCACCGGTGTGGTACAGCCACCGTTCGCCCGGCTGGCACATGAGCGGCAGGGTGGAGAAACGGCGCATCCATTCGTCGGGTTCGGGGGCGAGCGACGGTTGGGGCGGGCCCACACTCACCTGCAGCGCGGCGGCGGCGTCGTTCACCGGGCAGGGCCCGAAGTACCCACCGAAGCCCATGCGGAAGGTCAGAAGGTCCCGCACGGTGATGGGCCGGTGGGCCGGCACGGTGTCGTCGACCGGTGCGTCGATACGGCGCACGACGCGCCGGTCGGCGAGCTCGGGCAGGAGCCGGTCGACGGACTCGTCGAGCCGGATCACGCACTCCTCCAGGAGGATCATGGTGGCCACCGCCGTGATGGGCTTCGTCATCGACGAGATGCGGAAGAGGGTGTCAGCCCGCACGGCACGGTCGCCCTCCAGCGCCGTCGCACCGACGGCGTCGACGTGGGCCTCCCCCCGCCGGCTGACCACCGAGACCAGACCGGGTGCACCGCCACGGTCGACATGACCGGCCATCACGTCGTGTAGGCGGCCGAGACGGTCCGGGGAGAGGTTGGAACCGGTCATGCGCCCATCACGACGGCGGAGCCGGTTCGGACTCATCGGTCACGCGCCGGCCTCCCCGGCCTCACGAACGGCGCGTCCGGACCAACCGCCGGACGGCGGCGGCGGGCGCCGAACCTGCGTTCCCACCGGTGGCGGCCAAGAGGCGTTGGCGGTGCAGGGCCCGCTCCTCCTCGTCGTCGAGAGGAGCGGGCGCCGTTCCCGTGGCCAGCGCCAGAAGGGTGTCGGCCAGTGTCGGGTTCCGGGCCAGCACGGGACCGTGCAGATAGGTCCCGACCATCCGACCCGACCGGGCCCCGTCGGTTCGCGATCCGGCGCCGTTGCCGACGCCGGTGACGACCCGCGCCAGTGGGCGGACCGACGGGCCGAGCCTCGTGACCCCGGCGTGGTTCTCGAAGCCGGTGAGCCGGTCCAGTGGCACTCCCGCCGGGACGGACGCCACGTCCGCCCCGGCGGGGACGGCGAGCGGCTCGGCCACGACCTCGCCGACGGCGCGCCGTCCCGGTCCCCTCTCGGTGACGACGTCGAGCAGGTCGACGCCGCCGTGCGGGCGCCCGTCGGGGCCGGGGAACGACGAGCCCATGATCTGGTAGCCGGCGCAGACGGCCAGGACGGTGGCACCGCCGGCCACGGCGCGTTGCAGGACTCCGGTGGCCAGCCGTTCGGCCGCCTGCACCTGGGGACCGTCCTCCCCGCCACCGATGCAGTAGATATCGCCGGCGGCGGGGAGCTCGGTGTCCGACAGGGCCAGGACGAGATCGACGGGGATGCCGCGCCAGGCGGCGCGGCAGGCGAGCACCCGACCGTTGCCGGCGTCACCGTAGGTGCCGAGAAGATCGGGGTAGATCACCACCACCCGGAGGGCGGACGGGCCGCTGTTCGACGAGGACGACACGGTGACCGTCGGCACCGGGCGCGCCGGCAGGAGCAGACCGGCCCCGGTGGCGGCGCCATCGGTGGCGCCACCGGGGGGACCGACGTCGTCGCCCCGGGCCAGCCGTCGGCGGAGGTCCTGAAAGGCGGTGTAGTTGCCCACGTACTCCACTCGGTCGGCCCCCGACGCGCCCAAGGCGTCGACCTGGCGGGACACCGTCATGTGGGCCACTCCGGCGTAGCGCAACCGCACGGCCAGGTCGCCACGCCGGTCGCCGGTGGCCACCACCGTCCGGCCGGCCAGGCGTTCGAAGGCGACGTCCCACAACCACGACGGGTCGTGGCCGTCGGCCGTCCGGGCGTTGATCCCGATGACGACGGGGTCGGTCCCGCCGTCCAGCAAGTCGAGGAGCTCCGCCCACCCCGCCGGGTTCTTGGCCAGCAGCAGGCGGGCCGTCACGCCCCCGCCGGTCACCGTGGCGAAGCGGCCCTCGACATCGGTGACCGGCGCCATGGACCGCAGGGCGCCGGCCTCGTCCACCCCGAGGACGCCGGCGGCGATGGCCGCCATGACGGCGTTGGCGCGGTTGGCACGGCTCGGCAGGAGCAGGTCCACGGCGAGATGCCGCCCGTCGGCAGTGACGACCTCGTCGCCCACCAGGCGGGCGTCGGGATGCGGACGGGCGAAGCCGCATCGGCACGACCACCCGCCCGACGACGCGTCGGGACCGGGGAAGACGATCTGCCCGTCGCAGGCCGGACAACCCACGGCGTCGCCCTGCCACAGCAGGCCGGCCGCCACCCAGATCACCTTCCGCGCGGCGCCGGCCGCCCACACCACGAGGGGGTCGTCGGCATTGGCCACCACGGTCGTCTCGAGCGCCGACAGGGCGTGGCGCCAACGGTTCGCCGTCATCCGGACCTCGCTCACCCGGTCGAGCTGATCGCGCGACAGGTTGAGCAGGACCACCACCTGCGGGGCCACCGCCGCCGCCACGGCGCCGAGATAGGCCTCGTCGACCTCGAGGACGGCCGGCGCCCCCGGTGGCGACGCGGCCAGGGCCGCCACCAGCCCGGGGGGCATGTTGGCTCCCGCTCTCGATGTGGCCACCAGCGGCGCGCCGCCCAGGGCGGCGGCCAGGAGGTGCGTGGTCGTCGTCTTGCCGTTGGTCCCGCTCACGAGGGCCACCCGACGGTCCGCCGCCAGCGCGCCGAGGAGGTCGGGCGCCAGGAGGAGACCGACCCGTCCGCCGATGACCGACCCGCTGCCGCGTCCGAGACGCCGTGACGCCGCGCTCACCGCCACCGCCGCCCGTCCGGCCCACCGCGCCCGGGCGGGCAGGCGGGACCGGATCGGCGCGACCACGCCGGCTCCCGGCCCCGTGCTCACGTCGGACGGTGCCCGGGCGGGAACGTCCTGGCCATCTCCTCGTCGGTGGGACGGCCCCGCACCGTCGCCTCGTCCGGGAGCAGGGCCACGATGGCGGCCATGACGGCGGCGGTGTCGGCCACGGCGTCTTCGAGTCCCAGCCGGACCGGCGAGCCCACCCGTACCCGGATGAGTGGGGGATCGGCGAAGGTGGTCACGGTGGGCACCCGGGACGACCGGGGCCAGACACGCTCGGTCCCCCACAGGCCGATGGGGACGACGGGGGCGCCGGTCATGGCGGCCAGGCGGGCTGTTCCCGTCTTGGCCCGCAGGACGGGGTCGAAGAAGGCCTCGCCGCGGGGGATGGTGCCCTGGGGCAGGATCACGACGAGCTCACCCGCTTCGAGGGCGCGCCGGGCATCGCGTAGCGGTTGGTCCGACCCGCTGCCGCGGTCCACGCTGATCCCGCCCAGCGCCCGCGCCAGCTGCCCGACCACGGGCGCGTCGAAGAGCTCCCGCTTGGCCAGGAAGCGGACGGGCCGACCGAGGCGGGCGGCGATGATGGCCAGGGCGACGACATCGAAGTAGCTGCGGTGGTTGGAGGCCAGCAGGGCCGGTCCGCGCGCGGGGATGTTCTCGAGACCGGCGATGTCGAAACGCGCGTAGGGAAAGGCTTCGGGGCGGACGAAGGGACGCAGGAGGTGGTACGGCTCGATGCCCGCCATCTTGGGCACCCCCGACGGGCGGTCCCAGTGCTCGATGGGCCAGCGCTGGACAGTGGCCACGGCGCGCAGCCGGCGGTCGGGATTCACGGCGTGGGGATGGCCGACGGCACGCAGCAGCGGGACGTCGAAGACACTGTCGGTGTAGGCGTGGCTCCGGGCCAGGTCGACCCCGGCCGTCGCCGCCCAGCGCCGGACGACGGCGAGCTTCCCGGTGGCCCAGGCGAAGTCCCCGTCGATCCCCCCGGTGTACCGGCCGTCGCGGCTGGCGTACCGGGTGCCGACGACGTCGTCGAAGCCGGCCAGCTCGGCGAACGGGGCCACCAGGTCGATCGGCGACGTGGTGGCCAGCACCAGGAGGCGGCCGGCGGCCCGGTGCGCGGCCAGGACGGCCGGTGCATAGGGCTGGACCAGCTCGGCCAGGTCGGCGGCGGCGCGCCCACCGGCACGGCGGACGGCGTCGACGTCCCAGCCGGTGGTGAAGCGGGGGGCGGCGCGCACCATGGCCATGAAGGCCAGACTCTCGCCCTGGAGGTCGTAGAGCCGGTAGAGGAGGCTCTCGCCGGGGAGCGAGGGGCGGCCGTCCATCAGACCCTCGGCCCGCATGGCGGCGCCGAGGACAAGGCCACTGGCCCCCCTCAGCAGCGTCCGGTCGAGGTCGACGAACACGGCCTCGGTGGGGCCGCCGCCGGCGGTGCCGCCATGCGGTCGGGGCTCCTCCCGGCCGCCCCGGGTGACGGGCGGTGTCCGCGGCATCCCGGAGCGTCGAGCGGTCGCCATGGACCGAGACGTTACCGCCGGGGCCGTGGGCGAAGACCGGAAAAAACGGAGCCCGGACGCGGCGAAGGGACCGGACGGGGGAATATCCGATCCCTTCGCACCGACTCGACAGGGATGGCGGGGGGGGTGTCCAGCCCTGGGGTCCGGGGACATTTTGCGCTTTCGCGAACGATCAGTCAAACAGCTAATACAGATTTATGCTATCTCTATTGACGATGGAACTCAGGCACCTGCGAGCCCTGGTGGCGGTCTCCGAGCACGGCTCGTTCTCCGGTGCCGCCGACGCGCTGGGAACCGTCCAGTCCAACATCTCGGCCCACGTGGCCCGGCTCGAGAGGGAGCTCGGAACCACCCTGGTGGACCGCAGCGCCGGCCGGCTCACGGCCGAAGGCGAGGTGGTGGCGGCGCGGGCCTACCGGATCCTCGGTGAGATCGAGGCCGTGACCGCCGACCTGGGGGCGCTGCGGGAAGAGGTGGGCGGGACGGTCCGGATCGGCATGATCGGTACCACCGCCCGCTGGATCACCCCGGTTCTCCTGGCCGACCTCTCGGTGAAGCACCCCGATCTGCGTCTGGTGGTGGCCGACGGGATCACCTCCAGCCTCGAGCCCCAGCTGGCCGCCGGGCGATTCGACATGGCCATCCTCACCCTCCCCGTACCGGGGCGAGACCTGACCTTCGAGTCCCTCTTCGACGAGGACCTCGTCCTGGTGGTCCCCGTCGACGACGATCCCCTCGTCGGGATCTCCCGCATCGCCCTGTCCGACCTCGGGCGGTTCGAGCTGCTCCTCCCCGCCCCCGGGACCGCCTTCCGGGCCGAGATCGACGCCGCCGTCAGACCGGCCGGTCTCCAGCTCCGCCCCCGGGCCGAGCTCGACGGGGTCCGCCTCCTGGCCTCGCTCACCTTCGAGGGCTACGGGCCGGCCGTCCTCCCCGCCACCGCCGTCCCCCCCCACCTGCGGCCGCGTTTCCGGTCGATCGGGATCGACGACCTCCCGCCGCGCCACGTCGTCCTGGCCCAGCGCACCCGGGGCATGCCGTCGATCGGGGCCCGGGCCGTGATCCACGCTCTGCGCACCCTCCTGGCCGACCCGGGCCGCCTTCCCGACGGCGTCCACGTCGTCCTGCCGTCGGCGACCACCCGCACCGAGGGTTCGCTGCGCGTGGTGGGGATGCCGAACGGCTGAGGGGCCTACAGTGCGCCGGTGCGAACGCCGGGGGATCGTCACCGCGCCGGGCCGACTCCGCCGAGTCGGCGGGGCCGGGTCGTCGGTGCGGTGGGGGCGGTCGCCCTGGCCGTGGCGGCCTGCTCGAGCACGCCGGCGGCGCCCGGTCCCACCGCGTCGGGACCGCACGACGCCGTTCCGGCCACTCCGGGCAGCCACCAGGACACGGCCTTCGCCGGCGACGGGCCCTACAAGCCGGGCGTGGTGTTCGAGACGACGCCCCAGGGCGACGTCGTCGTCGTGACCTACCCGGTCGACGCGTCGTCGACCGCCGGGAAACCGACGTACGTGATCGACCTGCTGCGATGGTTCACGGGATCCCCCACCGCGCCCATCCCGGCCGGGCTGCCCTCGACCTTGCCGACCACCCTGGCCACCGACGCCTACACCGGCGTGCCCATCAGTGCCCGGGGCCCCTTCCCGGTGGTGCTCTTCAGCCACGGCTACGGGGGCTATCCCGAGCAGTCGTCCTTCCTCACCGATCATCTGGCCACGTGGGGCTTCGTGGTCGTCGCTCCCGACCACCGCTCGCGTGACCTCCGCGCCGTGGTCAGCGGCACCACCGGGAGGGGGCAGAACGACATCACCGACCTGCGTGACGCCCTGGCCCTCGTCAAGAGGATGAACGCCACACCGGGAACGCTGTTCACGGGCAAGCTCGACCTCACCCGGGTGGCCTCCCTCGGACACTCGGCCGGCGGTGGCGCCGCCATCACGGTGGCCGACGACAGCGACATCCGGACCTACATTGGCCTGGCCCCGTCCCCGGGGACACCGCCGCCCAGCAAGCCGGGCCTGATCATGCAGGGGACGTCCGACAAGGTCGTCATCCCGTCGGGGACGCTGAAGCTGTACGCCAAGCTGAAGTCCCCCAAGCGGCTCGTCCTCATCGACGGCGCCGGACACAACGTCTTCGACGACGGTTGCACCATCGGCGTCGCCCAGGGTGGCCTGGTCGAGTTCATCAAGACGCTGAACCTTCCCCCCGCCTTCGCATCGATCGCCACCGACGGTTGCTCGCCCCCCGACATCTCCCCGCCCACGGCGTGGCCCCTGATCGACCAGGTCGTCACGGCCCAGCTGCGCTACGGCCTCGGCATCGACACCACGCCGGTGGGACTGAGCGGCGGTCTCGACCACGCTTTCGGCGGCGTGACGGCCTCGGTCAGAGACACCGTCACGGCTGCTTCCTGAAGCGAAACGGGGCTCTGCGAAGCGGGCTCGTTCAGGGGTGCGGTGGGCGCGGTTCGCGCCACATGAGCCAGAGGGTGGGCCCGCCCCCCGGGGTGTGGATCTGTCCGGTGACCTCGAAGCCGTGGCGGGAGTAGAAGGGGAGATTTCTCTCCTTGGACGATTCGAGATAGGCGGGCAACCCATCGGCGTCGAGGCGGTCGAGCACGACGCGCAGCAGCGCCGAGCCCACGCCGCGGCCCTGGCGATCGGGGTCGGTGCCGAGAGTGCCGAGGTACCAGTGGACCTGCCGGGGCCTCGCCCTCTCGTAGGCGGCCAGGAGGCGGACCACGTCGGGGGCCTTGCGGCCCCAGACCGAGAGATACGGGAGGACGGGGAGGATCCTCACCAGGTCCAGGACCCCGGGGCGGGGCATGGTCGGTGGTGCCCACAGAGCGGCGCCGGCGCGGTCGGGGGTGGTCCAGACCTCTCCGTGGGGGAGGTAGGTGTGGCGCAACTGGATGGTGAAGAACCGGGCGAGGCCGGTGGCCCGGAGACGGGGTCCGCCGAACAGGTAGAGCGACAGCGGGTCGTCGTCGAAGGCTCGTGCCAGCGCCGACGACAACACCCCGACATCGGCCGGCGCCGCCGGCACGACGCCACTCACCGTGCCACGCACGTCAATTGACCGACGGATGCGGCGGGTAGGCGGCCAGGAGGGCGAGCTTCCCCCCTTGGCGCTGGAGGACGTCGTGCCACAGCGCATCGGCCTCCGGGGTGAAGACGTCGGCGACCACGGCGTCGAGAACGATCCAGGCACCCTCGGCGAGCTCGTCCTCGAGCTGGTCCGGTGACCACCCGGAGTAGCCGGCGAACATCCGGACACCGGCCACCGGCACCGGCTGCTCGTCGGGGGCGACCGCCAGGTCGACGGTCCCGACACCGTCGAGGACGAGACGCCACTGCGACTCGGTGACGTCGGCCGCCTCGGTCCGGGCCAACCCGATGACCGCATCGGGTGAGACAGGGCCTCCGCGGAAGACGACTCCGGGAGGGGCGGCCAGGGCCTGGTCGCGCCAGACGTCGAGGATCTCGTCGACGGGGAGGCCCGTGGGCCGGTTGAGCACCACCCCGAGAGCGCCGTCGGGACCGTGATCGAGCATCAGGACCACGGAGCGCTCGAAGTTCGGATCGCCCAGGCGCGGTGACGCCACCAACAGGCGACCGATGAGACCGTCGGCGTCGTCGGCGTGGTCCGACCTGGGTTCCGGATCGTCTCCCGGCACCCCCTGATCATGCCCGCACCGGGCCGCTCCCACGCTCATCCCCGGCCGGGCGGGGCGGGCGCCTACGACGCCACCAGCACCTCGACGGCCAGGGCGCGCTGGGCCAGATCGACCTTGGTGTTGTCCTCGGCGTAGCGCAGGCCCTGGACGTTGTACAGCGTCACCGGCCGATCGCCGAGCGGGAACGGGCCCCAGTGCCACGTCCCGCGGTGCAGGACGAGGCGATCGAGCGGCCGGAGGAGAAAGGCACGGACGCTGTCGAGGTCACCGGGCGTGCCGAAGGTGACATCGGCGGGGGCGACGGCGATCACGGAGGCGACGTCCAGGACGAGAAGGGCCTGGGTGTGGGTGTCGTGCCGGAAGAGGCCGTCACAGAGCAGCCCCTGTGCGGTCCGGGCGATCTCCTGCGGCGCGTGGGAGATGATGTTCAGGTGGACGTCGCTCCACTCGAAGACCAGGCGGTGGTCCCCGTCGGTGGGATCGGTGTCGGTCACGGGAAGCCAACCGAACGGCGCCCACGCCTCGGCCGTGAGCGGTTGCGCTTCGATGCTCCTGGCGATGTCGACCACGGCCCCAATCCCCCTTGATCTACGCTGACGTCGCCGTCAGTCTAAGGAGGCTGACAGGTCCCGGGCGAGGAGGCAACACCATGGACGTCCGCAGTATCGAGGACACCGAACCGGTCGTCGAGCACAACGGCACCGTGCCCGTGTGGTGGCTCGTGAACGCCCGTGAGATGAAGGAGATCACCGACGGCGGCTACCTCGAGCTGGTGAACGAATTCGAGGTGCCGGGGGGTGGGCAGGTGTTCCCCCATTCCCACCCGACCCACGAGTTCTATTACGTGATGACCGGCCGCGGCATCATGACCATCGAGGACGAGGAGCGACCGGTGGCCCAGGGCGACCTCGTCCACATCCCGCCCGACAAGGTGCACAGCCTGCGCCCGGTGAGCGACCACGCCCCCATCCACTGTTTCTGTTTCGCCGTCGGCGTGAAGGACGCGGGGCCGATCGACTACACCACCCACTGATCGCAGGTTCGTGGCCCGCGTCCTCGTCACCCGCATCCTGCCCGACGGTGGTCTCGATCCTCTCGTGGCGCGCGGCCACGAGATCGTGCAGCGGGTCGACGACACCCCGTACACCCATGCCGAGCTCGTCACCGCCGTGGCCGACGTCGACGCCGTGGTGTGCCTCCTCACCGACCGGGTCGACGAGGACGTCCTCACCGCCGGGGCCGCCGGTCGACTGAAGGTGGTGGCCAACGTGGCCGTCGGCTACGACAACATCGACGTCGCCGCCGCACGTCGACTCGGGGTGGAGGTCTGCAACACACCGGGAGTGCTCGACGAGACCACGGCCGACCTCGCCTTCCTTCTCATCCTGGCCGCCTCCCGGCTGGGCTGGGACGCCGAACGCGATCTGCGGGCCGGGACCTGGGAGGGATGGGGCATCAACCAGTACCTGGGGCGCGATGTCCACGACGCCGTTCTCGGCCTCGTCGGGTACGGCCGCATCGGCGCCGCGGTGGCCCGACGGGCCGCCGGCTTCGGGATGCGGGTCCGGCACCACACGCGCCGCGACACCCTGCTCCCCGGGTACACGGCCTCGCTCGACGCCCTGGTGGCCGAGGCCGACATCGTGAGCCTCCACGTCCCCCTGAACGACTCCACCCGCCACCTCATCGGTCGGCGCGAGCTCGGCCTCATGCACCGTGGGGCCGTCCTCGTCAACACGGCGCGCGGACCGGTGGTCGACGAGGAGGCGCTGGCCGACGCCCTGCACGCCGGGACCATCTTCGCCGCCGGGCTCGACGTCTACGAACGCGAGCCCCAGGTCCATCCGCGCCTGTTGAGCGCCCCGCGGACCGTGTTGCTCCCCCACATCGGCAGTGCCACCCAGGCCACGCGGGCGAAGATGGCGCAGATGGCCTGCGACGGCGTCTGCGCCGTGCTGGACGGGTCGCGGCCGGCCAACCTCGTCAGCTGACGTCCACCGGAGAGGGGTCGAGGTGGAGGAGGTCCACCGTGGTGACTCCCTCGGCGAGGGCGGCGAACAGACCCTCCTCCTTCTCCTCCCGGGCCCGGCCGGCGGCCAGGACGTCGCCGAGAGCGGCGCTCGGGATCACCGTCACGCCGTCGGCATCGCCCACCACCCAGTCGCCGGCACGGACCTCGACCCCGCCCACGATGGCGGGGGCACCCGCCGATCCCTTCGCCTGCTTGGCCGCGCCGCGCAACGCCACCGTGGTGGAGAACACGGCGAAGCCGCGGGACTCGAGGGCGGAGACGTCACGAACGCCGCCGTCGATGATGAGACCGGCCACGCCACGGGCCTGGGCGCCGGTGGTGAGGACCTCGCCCCAGTAGCCGAACTCCTCCTCGTCGCCGACGTCCACCACCAGCGCGTGGCCCGGGGGCACCGTGGTCACCGCCACGTGGATGGCCAGGTTGTCTCCGGGCGTGCAGCGCACCGGGTAGGCCGGGGCACTGATCCTGGCTCCCTTCCAGACAGCCCGGATCCGGGGGCGCATGGGGTGGCCGCCGCTCTCGCCCAGAGTGGCGGCGCCCAGGACGAGCAGGGCGGCGGCGTGGCGCGAGAACGGGGCGTCGTCGGTCGTGGTCATGGGCGCGAGCGTAGAGCGCCACCGACATCGGCCTGCTGCCGCTGCCGGCGACGGGCCCGGGCCGCTTGGCGCCAGGTCACCGCCACCGCCCCCCGGGAGATGGCCTCGTCCCTCAGGCCGTCGGTCACGTCGTAGTGGTGGCGCAAGGGGTCGTGGGGATGGGCCTGGAACCACGATCGGCACATCCCGAGCCCGGCGGCGAAGCGATGGAGCTCCTCGACGGTGTCGGCGGTCAGATGGGACCAGCGCGCCGTGACCGGACCCACCGTGGCCGGCTGACGCCAGTCGTCGACGTAGACGGCCACCGTGCCCCCGGTCAGCGGGGAGGGGACATCTCGGCCGTCACCTGGGCCATGGCGGCGAGCTGTTCCATGTAATGGTCACGCGAGGAGTGGCGGAAACGGAGGCTCAGGCCGGTGGCGCCGAGCTCGGCGTAGGAGGTCACGATGGCGGCCGCCCCCGACGGGTCTCCCGACGGATCGAGAGCCGGTTCGGGGGCGAGGATGACATCGAAGGCGCCGCCGCCACCGGCCCGATCCCCCGCCACGGGCATGGCCGCCAGCATGGCCTGCAACTGCGCGTGCGACAGCCCGAAGGGGATCCAGCCATCGCCCAGCTCGAGGGCGCGCCGTAGTGATCGGCGCGTCCGTCCGCCCACCCAGATCGGAAGGCGCCGATCGATCCCGCTCGGCTCGATGAAGAAACCCGAGTACCGGTAGTGGGTGCCGGCGTAGGTGGGACTGCGCTGGCCGAACGAGGCACGGATGGCGCGCAACGCATCATCGGCCCGTGCCCCCCGACCGTCGAATTCAACCCCCAGGAGATCGAACTCGGCCCGGAGCGAACCCACCCCCACCCCGAGGATCACGCGCCCGCCGCTGGCCGTATCGAGGGTGCCGTAGCGCTTCACGATCTCGAGGGGGTGGTGATAGCCGAGGACGACGACGTGCGAGAGCAGTCCGATCCGGGTCGTCGAAGCGGCCACGTAGCTCAGGGTGACGAGCGGGTCCCAGTACCGGCCGCCGCGGACGGAGGCGACGTCCTCGGGGATGGCGATGTGCTCGGGACACGAGATCCACCGGTAGTCGAGCCGCTCCGCCTCCCGGGCCACCGCCACCACATCGGCCATCGTGCCGTCGCGCTCCCAGGCGGGTGCCTCGAAACGCGGATTGAGGTTGACGATCGGAGTGACGATGCCGAGCTGCACGGCACGAGCGTACCGACCGGTCCTCAGGCCAGGAGGACGGAGGCGGCCGTCACCCCCACGACGATGATCACCACCCGCAGGACCGCGGCGGGGATCCGGCGGCCGAGGGCGCCTCCGATCTGGCCTCCGACCACCGATCCGACCGCCACCAGGGCGGCCGCCTCCCAGGCGATGTGCGTCACGCTGATGAAGATCACCGCCGAGACCGCGTTGGTGAGCAGGGCCAGGACGTTCTTGGCGGCGTTCAGACGCTGGAGATGGTCGTCGAGGAAGATGCCGAGCAACGACATCAGGATCACGCCCTGGGCGGCGCCGAAGTAGCCGCCGTAGACGCCGGTGGCGAAGACGCCGAGGTAGAGCGGGAGGCCGCCGTGCGCCGGGGGCTCGTGGCGGGCCGACAGTCGTCGGGCCAGGCGCGGTTGCACGGCCACGAGGACACAGGCCACCAGGATCAGGACGGGGACGATGTGGCGGAAGACACTGCCGGGAAGGGCGAGAAGGAGCACCGCTCCGGTGATCCCGCCGGTGACCGACGCCGAGCCCAGGACGAGCAACCGCGGCCGTTGGCCCTCGAGCTCGCGGCGGTAGGCGACGGCGCCGCTCAGGGACCCCGGCACGAGGCCCACGGTGTTGCTCACGTTGGCCACGATGGGGCTGAACCCGAAGGCCAGCAGGGTGGGGAAGGTGATCAGGGACCCCGATCCCACGATCGTGTTGATGGTCCCCGCCACGAGCCCCACGCCCACGATGGCCAGGGCTTCGAGGACGGACATGGGGAGGGTCTACCGGCAATACCAGTCCCGCTCAAGGCTGAGGTCCCCGAGTCCCCGGGGGGACCCGGCCGGAACGCTCGGACTACAATGGGATTCGACCTTGGGCCGGTGGGCAGGCCGGGTGGAGGGGGCTGGCGTGTTTCGAGGATTGCGGCGGGGCACGTCGTCGCCACTTTGGCGGTGCAAGCGGAGCCTGTCTATGGTGGCGCTCGCCGCCGCCATAGCCGGGATCACCGTCGTCGACGCCACCCCGGCCATGGCCAAGAAGGCGGCCCACGGAGCTCGGCCCCCAGTGGCCTTCACTCACCCGGCCGAGAGCTCACGGGCCGGCGCATCCTGCCAACCGGAGCCGGGGAAGACCTGTCCGCTGACGAACCTGGCGTGGTCCGGCTACGTCGCCACCCCCGTCAGCCATGACTTCGCCTCGGTCAGCGCCAACTGGGTCCAGACGTCGATCACCTGCCCCTCGCATTCCGACGCCTGGGCCTTGTTCTGGGTCGGACTCGACGGCTGGAGTCCGTCGGTCTCGGGAACGACCGTCGAACAGGGCGGCACCTCGGCGCAATGCGTCAACGGCGTTCCCCAGTACGAGGCGTGGTGGGAGATGTACCCGGACAACAAGATCCAGACCGACATGCCCATCGCCGTCGGTGACCACATCAGCGCCAGCCTGGTGTACTCCGCCTCAACTGACACCTACACGGTGACGGTGGATGACACCACCACCGGACAGTCCCTGGTGGTCGTCTGTTCGAAGGCCAGTGCCTCCGTGAATCCCAACACCTACACCGTCACGATCGACGGCGTGCGAACCGGTCCGACGCCCTTCCTGTCACAGAATCAGACCCCCGAGTCCCTGTGCAGTCCCACCGATCCGTGCCAGAACTCATCGGCCGAATGGGTGGTCGAAGCTCCGGGTGACAGCAGCGGATCGTTGTACCCGCTGGCCCGGTTCAAGCCCGTGCTCTTCAAGCAGGCGAGAGCCACCGACTCGGCCGGAGACTGGGGACCCATCAGCGACCCGCTCTGGCAGCACACGGCGGTCGACTTGGCGAACAGTGCCGGGACGTACCTGGCCAGCGTCAGCGCCCTCGAGAAATACGGGACGCGGTTCCGCGACATCAGGGACTGAGCCCTGAACGAAGGACCGAAGCCATCTCGCCGTCGACGTCACACTGTGACGGAGGGGTCGAACTCGTCGATCAGCTTACGGGGATGACGACCGTCGACGTAGCCGATGAACGGTGGGTGGATGTTGTAGCCAAGCAACTCCTGCAGCCGTTCCGGCAGGCCGGCGGCTGCCGCCGGGGGGACGACGAGGACATGGTTCTCGACGGGACGCAGCCAGGAGGCGGCGTAGTGGAGGACGACACCGAGACGACTGCTGTCGCTCCGGTTCGCCCCTCCTCCGTGCCAGACGCTGCCGGTGTAGATGAGCGCCGACGTGGCGGGAAGCTCGACGGTGATGGTGTCGGTGTCGGGACCGGGGCGCTCGTCGGTCCATCGATGACTCCCGGGGACGATGCGGGTGGCGCCGTTGGCGGCGGTGAAGTCCTGGAGGGGCCACATCACGTTCACGACGATCTCGGGGTGCGGACGGGGCAGCGGGTAAATGGCGTCGTCGGGATGGAGAGGTTGCGCCGTCTCACCCGGTCCGATCGAGATTCCGGTGGGTGCGCTCAGCTCGTAATGGCCGAGGACGCGGTCGAGAACGTCCAGGACGACCTCGTGGACGGCGAGGGCGTCGAGGGACCGGGTCTTGGCGAACAGGCCGTAGACACGACGGGTGCGGTGGCCCTCGAAGTCGTCCCGCCCCTTCGGTGTGCTCTCGACGATGGCCTCGAGCTCGGAACGGGCCCAGGCCACCTGAGCCGGGTCGATGGCCCCCGGAATGGTGGCGTAGCCGTTCTCCTCGAGCTCCCGCATGACGTCTTCGACCATCACCACTCCCCCTTCACCTCGCCGGCTGACGGACCTCGGTGATCATCGTCGTGGAGGCAGACTCGCCCATTCAAAGGCGTCCCCGAGGCCGGCCGGTGCGGCGCCGCGTTCCATGAGGAACGGAAAGACCAACATCTCCTCCCCCTCGTGGTCGCTCGTGTCCGGTCGTGGACGCCAAGGTCGATCATCGTTCCTCTCTCTTGACGGCGACCCCATTGTGGCCCGCCTGGGCTCCCGGTGCGGCACGGGGCCGGTAGGCTCGGCCTTGAGCTCAGAGCGAGCGATTGCGCCCCCGCTGCACGGGGGAAGATTGGCGGTTTCCTATGGGAACCCGAGCGAACAACGGGTCCGTCGTCGAGGAGACGGCACCGTCCACGGGGACCGAGAGCCCGACCACGATTCATTCGACACGCGCTGGACGCACGTGGATTGGGGTTCTGCCCGCTCTCGTCCTCCTGGCGGTGACCGTGGTTTTCGTTCTGCAGAACCTCCGATCGGCCAAGGTGACCTTCATCACCGCTTCGGGCCGTCTCCCGCTCGGGTTGGCCCTCCTCATCGCCGCCGCCCTCGGCGCGCTGGTGGTCCTGGCGCTCGGTTCGATCCGGATCGTCCAACTCCGTCACCTCGTCCACCGCGCTAGCCGGAAGCGGCGCGGCAACGACATGTGACCCCACGGACCGCCGATCTGACGGCGGCGTCGGCCCGTGGGCGGGATTCAAGCGTACGATAGATCGTCATCCGATATAGGATCAGCCGATGGCCAAGGCAGCCCGCTCCGGCACCCAGCCGAACGACACGGTGACATCGCCGGAGGCGCTCGGCACCTTCGGCCGTTACGCCGGACCCGCCACCCTCATCCTCTCCAGCCTGGCCGAGGGAGAGAAGCACGGCTACGCCCTGACCAAGGACATCGAGGCATTCGCCGGCGTTCGCCTGGCGCCGGGCACGCTGTACGAGGCGCTGAGCCGGCTCGAGGGCCAGGGGCTCATCCAAGCGTTGGCCAGCGAGGATCGCCGGAGGCCGTACCGTCTGACCGCCCTCGGCGCGACAGCTCTCCGGGCGCACCTGGCCAGCCAGCGGCGCGTCGCCGACGTCGGGCTGCGCCGCCTGGCCGGAAGCGGGTACACGGCATGACCAGGACGTGCGGCGATGCGCGTCGGCGCGCCGCTCGCCTCCTGCGGTGGTACCCGAAGAGCTGGCGGGCGCGCTACGGCGAGGAGTTCGCCGAACTGTTGGCCTCCGATCTGTCGGAGCGACCCCGCTCCCGGGGGCGGTCGGCCAACGTGGCCTGGAGCGGGGTGGTGGCACGACTGACGAGCGTCGGCCTCACGTCTCATGCCCTCGAACCTTCCGACCAGGTTCGGGCCGGCCTGGCGTCGCTCGGATGTGCGCTCGCCGTCTTCCTGGTGTTCGGGGCGGCCATGTGGTCGCAGCTGACCGTCGGCTGGCAGTGGGCGCGTCCGGACACCTTTGGCACGAGGGCGGCGATGGTCGTGATGTCCGGCGTCATGCTCGTCTTCGTCGTGCTGGCCGTTCTGGCCGCCATCCCCGTCGCCGGGGTCGTCTTCGGACGGATGGCCCGCCGGCGGGCGCACGGGCTGGTCCGCCCGTCACTTCTCGTCCTGGCCGGCGCCGCCGTCCTGATCATCGGTGGCCGGCACTTCGGGAACGGCTGGCCCGGTACGGGCGGCCATCCGTGGGCTCATCAGGGTCTCGTCCCCGGTGGGGTGGCGGCCTTCATGTGGGCGTCCACCCTGGCGATCTCCTCCTACTGGGCTCATCCCGCCGCGCTGCTCATCTTTCCTCCGGCCGAGGTGGCATGGATGGTCGTCAGTCCCCTCGCCATGGTGTGCGTCGTCGTGGGGGCGACGAAAGTCGTCCGACGGCTAGAGGTATCACCGCGCCTTCTCCGTTACGAGGGCCGACTGGGCCGAGTCGCCTCCGTCGCCATGGGGGTGTTCATCGTCGGCTCGTGTGGTTGGATCGTCGACGGCGGTCCCGGGCCGAGGGATCTGTTCCACGTCGGCGCCATCGATATCGCCGGGCTGGCCCTGATGACGGCGGCCTCGCTGGTGGCCCTGCGCTCGATTCACCGGGCTCATGGCACCGGACTCAGCCTCCTGGCGGACTGAGGGACCGAACCGACTCCGTGTCAGCGCCGCCGTCAGGACCGTCCGACCGCAGCGACCGGTCCCTCATCTGGTCGGTGGACATTCGACTCCCGCCAGCCCCATGAGCGCACAGAACGTCGCCCGGGCCACCTTCCATGCCGAATCGACCACCAGAGCGTCCCCGTGTCGCGTCTCGGACGACACCCCTTCGAGCGAGATGGTGAACGAGACGGAGGCGTGTTCCTCGTCGATGAACTCGATCCGATCAACGGCGACCGTGTCGCCCCTGCGCCGCAGAGCGGCGTGGCGAACCTGGGCTTCCTTCAGGCACGGACCGAGGAGCTCTCCACCCTCGACGGTCGGGACGGTCCTCCTGTCCTCGCTGAGGACGAAGGCGCGGGCAAAGGCGCTGGTGATCGCCGTTCGAGCCGCTTCCTCGTCGTCGGGAAGACGACCGGTGATGACCACCGGCGGCGCAGTGACCCCGCTGTCGTCTTCGCCCCCCGCCGCCAACCGGGCGCCCAGCTCGCTGATGCAGTGCTCACAGACGTAGGCGCTACCCCGTCCGGAGACGAGCTGACCGGACTGCGGAGGGCGCCGTCCACAGAAGGAGCACTCGACGAGGGCTCCGTGTCGCGAGACGAGTGGACCCTCGTCCGGGATACCCTCCGACTCGCGTCCGCGGTATCCCGAGAGGAGCTGGATCACCTGCTGGCGGACGCGCGCCAGGTCGAGACCCAGGCCGACCAGCACCTGGGCGGCGACACCGTGACCTTCGCGCACGAGACCGAGCAGGATGTGCTCGGTTCCGATGTAGTCGTGCCCGAGTTGGAGCGCCTCGCGTAGGGACAGCTCGAGAACCTTGTTGGCGCGCGGGGTGAAGGGCGGCGACCCGTCCCCGGGCGAGGCGGAGAGTCCGATGATCTCCTCCACACCTGCTCGGACGCCCTCCAGGGTAATCCCGAGCCGTTCCAGGGCCTGGGCGCCCACACCGTCGCCCTCGTGGATCAGACCGAGCAGGATGTGCTCGGTTCCGATGAACCCGTGGTTGAGCAGGCGCGCCTCTTCCTGGGCCAGGACCAGGACCCGGCGGGCACGATCGGTGAATCGCTCGAACACAGGCCACAGGATCCCACCCCGCGGACACCGTGGCCACAGCGGTGACCGCTCGGCCTGTGGCTGGGCTTACTCGGCGGTAGTCGTCACATTTGACGATGATGGGAGGAGCAGGCATATCCTACTCTTTGCTCACCACATCCGTCCGCGCACCTGCCTTACGGTCGCGGAAAACCGTAAGGGGGAAATCTATGCGTCACTCTCGATTCGTCCGGCTCCTGATGGTCCCGGCTCTTGCCGTGCCCGTCGTAGCGGCGAGCCTGGCGCTCGCCGGTCCGGCGACCGC
>Ga0209415_10003496_pt1 | contig 29198 bp, 21 predicted proteins | sample PeaSoiSIISIP2007_FD_187696 | JGI IMG/M metagenome (GOLD analysis project Ga0209415, IMG submission 187696) | Peat soil microbial communities from Weissenstadt, Germany - SII-SIP-2007 (SPAdes) (version 2) | ecosystem: Environmental > Terrestrial > Soil > Wetlands > Peat | place: Germany...
CCAGGGCGACGCGGAGCCGCTGTCGGGCATCGAGGTGCCGGTGCACATCTCGGGGTCCTGGGACGCGCCGAAGATCGAGCCCGACATCGAGGGCGCGATCAACAGCCCCAAGACGGCCGAGGCGGTGAAGGAGTTCGGCAAGAAGCTCAACGGCAAGAATATCGGCGACACGATCAACAACCTGCTCGGCAAGGGCGAGAACGGCGAGCCGTCGAAGGCCGAGAAGTTCTTCGACAAGCTGTTCGCCAAGTAGTCGCGCGCTGCCAGGCGCCCGCGCGCCCGAAGCGCTCCGCGCCAGCTCCGATTTTTCGCTCTAGAGGGCCCGCGTGAAGTTCGTGCGCGCGCCGCAGCGAAAATTTTTTGCCCCGCGGGCAAATTTTTTCTTGCGTGGGGGGGGTGTGTGCCTCATATGACCCCTCTCCGTTCGTCCACCTGCCCTTAAGGTCGAGGTTTTCCAGAAACCCCAAAGGTAAGGAGCGGACGGGTCACCTCTATCTACCTGGTTGGGGAGGGTCATATGGCCTTTAATGACACCCTCTTCCAATTGGGGATGGACTTGACTCGTTCAAGCACCGCCCAAGAGGAAGATCATCGTCGTGTTGCTGCGCATGTAGCGCACGAAGACTGTGCGCCGGTGGCGCACGAAGACAGGAAGGACTTTTTCATCGAGCGCGATGGCGTTCGGTTCGCCGGAACCCACCTGATCGTGGACCTGTTCGGCGCCCGACGGCTCGATGACCTGGAGCACATCAGGCGCACGCTCAAGCGATGCGTGGAGGTGGCAGGCGCAACGCTCCTGCACATCCACCTGCATCACTTCACGCCCAATGGTGGCGTGTCGGGCGTCGCCGTGCTCTCGGAGAGTCACATCTCCATCCATAGCTGGCCGGAAGCCGATTACGCTGCGCTCGACGTCTTCATGTGTGGAGAGGCCAGGCCGCAGATGTGCATCGACGTCCTGCGGGAGGCGTTCAGCGCCCGCGACGTGGTCGTGAAAACGCACCACCGCGGGTCCGAGCTGGACGAGCTCAAGTGGGAGGCGGCTCGCTCGCGGCAGGCGCCGGTGCGCTTGAAGAGCGTTAAGAAGACGAGGCGAGCGGCCTGACGCGGCCGCTCCCCTTCCCGGCCCCGAGCACGTCATGTTTCCGCCTTGTGCATGGGCGACGCAGTGGAGAATACTGCTGCGTCGCCCATGGATTCGCGCGTCCGCCGGCGGGCGCGCCAACGAGCGAGCGAACGTGATGCGCGCCGTCCTTGCCACCGCCCTCCTCTCCGCCCTGCTGCTGCTGCGGGGGGTTCCCGTCTGCGCGCAGGACACCGGGCTTGGCGGCAGCTTCATCAACCCCTTTCCCGAGAACGATACCTATCAGGTGCAGGTGGTCGGCGACTGGCTCGCCGACGGGCTCATGGGCGGCCTTGCCGAAGTCTTCTCCACCGGTCCCGGCGTCGTGGTCTCCAAGAAGCGCTACGACCTGCCGGCGCTCATGCTCAACCGCACGGACGCCGACCTCGCCGCGCTCGAGCAGGCCTTCGCCAACGACCCGAGCCACATCGCGATCGTCATGCTCGGCGCCCAGGACCGCTACAACGTGGGCCCGCGCCAAGCCTCCGGCCAGCAGGGCGACTGGCGCAACGACTATGCCGCCCGCGTGGACCGCGTGATGAAGATCCTGCGCAAGGGCGGCCGCGCCGTCTACTGGGTCGGCCTGCCCAACATGCGCCGCTGGCAGGACAACGAGCGCGCGCAGCTCATGAACGACGTGTTCCGCGAGCGCGCCTACCTCAATGGCGTGCGCTACATCGACGCCTACGCGAGCTTCATCGACGAGGGCGGCGGCTACAGCGATTACGGTCCCGACGTGACCGGCAAAGTGGCGCGCCTGCGTGACACCGACGGCGTGCATTTCACCGACATCGGCTACCGCGCGCTTGCCCACTTCGTGGAGCGCGACCTGCGCCGCGATCTCGCGCAGGCGAAGGACGAGCGCGCGGTCCCGCTCGCGGGCGACGCCTCCGAGCAGTCGCGCGTCAATCCCGACCGCGCGCGCCTCAAGGCCGATGCGGCGCCCGCCGTCCCCGGCACGGCGGCCGCCGGGCAGAAGCAGAAGACCACGAGCCCCACTTCGCCGCCCGATGAAGCGGGGCGCGAGCAGAAGGCCGAGACCGGCAAGGTCGACATCAGGGTGGCCGCCGCCGGCGGCACCGAGCAGGTCATCTCCGTCGACATTGTGCGCCCGGCGATCCCGGCCTCCGTCGTTGCCCTGGTGACGCGCAAGCAGAGCCCCGACAAGGCCGCGCAGATGGGCGACATCCTCGTCGACCAGATCCCCGGCGGCCTGACCGTTATGAGCTCCATCGTGCCCCCGCGCGGCGCCGATGGCCGCCGCCGGCTGTCGCCGACGCAGACGCCGTACTTCCGCGTGTTCGAGCGGGGGGATCGGTTGCCGTCCAAGCCTGGCCGCGCCGACGATTTCACCTGGCCGCGCCCGCAGGCGACCGCGGAAGTGGTCGCCCCCGAGCCGCCGCCGGCCCCGGCGCCCGCGACCCAGAAGGACAAGCGGCGCTAGAGCTTTGACGCTAGTCAGACCCCGCGAAGATGCACGGATCACACCGTACCCTACGGTGTGGTTTGGTCGTTACAGGCTGCCGCGCCCGGAGGGTGGGGGCCCTCATCGCGGTGCCACCCATCACCCGGCTCGCATGCGTTGCATCGCGAGCCGACCTCTCCCCCTGGGAGAGGTGAGTGTAGCGGGCGACACTCTTCACCTCTCCCAAGGGGAGAGGTCGCGACGGACCTTTGGTCCGACGCGGGTGAGGGGTGGGCGCGCTTCCGAATAAAGCCGAGGATGACATTTGCGGCCGGTGCGCCCCGGGACCTCACCGCGGCAGGGTTGTCTTGCCCATGAGGAACTTGTCGATCGCGTGCGCGGCCTGGCGGCCCTCGCGGATCGCCCACACAACGAGCGACTGCCCGCGGCGGATGTCGCCGGCGGCGAACACCTTCTCCTGCCCCGGCACCTTGTAGTCGCGCTCGTCCCCGGCGATGCCCTTGAAGCGGCCGCGCGCCACGACCTCGAGCCCGAGGTCCTCGACGAGACCGTCCTCGACCGGACCCGAGAAGCCCATGGCGAACAGCACCAGCTCGGCGGGGAGCTCCATGTCGCTGCCGGGCACCGGCTGCAGCTTGTTGTCGACGTTGACGAGGTGCAGCTTCTCTACCCGGCCGTTGCCCGAGAAGCCGGTCGTCGATACCGAATACTCGACCTTGGCGCCTTCCGCCTGGCTCGACGACATGCGCAGCTTCAGCGGCCAGTGCGGCCACGACAGCAGCTTGTTCTCGCGCTCGGGCGGCATCGGCATGATCTCGAGCTGCGTCACCGACTTGGCGCCCTGCCGGAACGAGGTGCCGATGCAGTCCGACCCGGTGTCGCCGCCGCCGATGACGATGACGTGCTTGTCCTTGGCGCTGATCTCCTTGGCGTCGGTGATGGCGGGCGGCACCTCGCCGGAGACGCGGCGATTTTGCTGCGGCAGGAAGTCCATGGCGAAGTGGATGCCGTCGAGATCGCGCCCCGGCGACTTGACGAAGAAGTCGAACGGAGCTTCCGAGCCGCCCGCCAGTAGCAGCGCGTCGTGACTCGCCGCCAGCTCCTTGGCCGAGACGGTCTTGCCGACGTTGACGTTGCAGTGGAAGGTGACGCCCTCGGCCTCCATCTGCTTCACGCGCCGGTCGATGATGCCCTTCTCCATCTTGAAGTCGGGGATGCCGTAGCGCAGCAGGCCGCCCGGCTTGGCGTTCTTCTCGTAGACGTGCACGTCGTGGCCCGCGCGCGCGAGCTGCTGGGCCGCGGCGAGGCCGGCGGGGCCCGAGCCGACGATGGCGACACGCTTGCCGGACTTCTCCTCCGGCGGCTCGGGCGCGATCCAGCCTTCCTTGAAGGCGCGGTCGGCGATCGCCGCCTCGATGGTCTTGATGGTGACCGGCACGTCTTCGATGTTGAGCGTGCAGGCGGCCTCGCACGGGGCCGGGCACACGCGGCCCGTCACCTCGGGGAAGTTGTTGGTCGAGTGCAGGTTGCCGGCGGCCTCTTTCCAGTCGCCGTGATAGACGAGGTCGTTCCAGTCGGGGATCTGGTTGTTCACGGGGCAGCCCGTGTGGCAATAGGGGATGCCGCAGTCCATGCAGCGGGCGGCCTGGACCTTGGCGTCATCCTCGGAGGGCGGCAGCACGAACTCATGCCAATGCTTCACGCGCTCGGCGACCGGCGCGTACTTGGCGTCCACCCGCTTGAACTCGAGAAACCCCGTGATCTTGCCCATTCGCGCTTCCTTCAGGAGCCGGGCCCGAGCTTGTCGCGCTCGCGAGTCGCAGCCTTGATCATCATTTCACAGAACGGGGAATCACCTCAAGCCTTGGCCGCCTTGAGGCCGCCGTTGCGCGCTTCCGCGCCGGCCCCTTGCGCCATCTTGGCGAGCGCACGCCGGTACTCGTGCGGCATGATCTTCTTGAACTTGGGCAGCCAGCCGGCCCAGTCCGCGAGGATTGCCTGCGCGCGCGCGGAGTTGGTGTAGTGCGCGTGCCGCACGATGAGCGCATGCAGGCGCTCGGCGTCCTTGGTGCTCATGTCGGCCATGACCGTCTCGAGCGCGACGGCCACGTTGCCGTTCTGCTTGGCCAGAGCCGCGAGCGAGCCCGGGTCGGCAACGATCGCCTCGAGCCCGACCATCTCCTTGTTGAGCCGGGTCTCGAAGTCGCCCGCCTCGTCCAGCACGTAGGCGATGCCGCCCGACATGCCGGCCGCGAAGTTGCGCCCCGTCGGGCCGAGCACGACCACGACGCCGCCGGTCATGTACTCGCAGCCGTGATCGCCGGTGCCTTCGACGACCGCGGTGGCTCCGGAGTTGCGCACGGCGAAGCGCTCGCCGGCGATGCCGCGGAAATAGCACTCACCCGCGATGGCGCCATACATCACCGTGTTGCCGACGATGATGCTCTCCTCGGGCTTGATGCTCGAGAGCGCGTTGGGGCGCACGATCAGCTTGCCGCCGGAGAGGCCCTTGCCGACGTAGTCGTTGCCCTCGCCGACGAGATCGAGCGTCACGCCGCGCGCGGCCCAGGCGCCGAAGCTCTGCCCGGCGGTGCCGCTGAGTGTGATCCAGATGGTGTCCTCGGGCAGCCCGGCGTGACCGTAGCGCTTGGCGACCTCGCCCGACAGCATGGCGCCGGTCGAGCGGTCGATGTTGCGGATGGCGAGCTCGGCCTTGACCGGCTTCTTGCCCTCCAGCGCCGGCCGGCACAGCTCGATCAGCTTGTTGTCGAGCACCTTGTCGAGGCCGTGGTCCTGGGCCTCGCTGTTGAAGATGGCGACCGACTTCGGCATGCGCGGCTTGTGGAACATGCGCGAGAAGTCGAGGCCCTTTGCCTTCCAGTGCTGGACGGCGCGGTCCTTGTCGAGGATGTCGGTCTGGCCGATCATCTCCTCGAACTTGCGGAAGCCGAGCGTGGCCATGATCTCGCGCACCTCCTCGGCCACGAAGAAGAAGTAGTTGATCACGTGCTCAGGCTTGCCCTGGAACTTGGCGCGCAGCACTGGATCTTGCGTGGCGACGCCGACGGGGCAGGTGTTGAGGTGGCACTTGCGCATATAGATGCAGCCCGCGGCGATCAAGGGCGCTGTCGCAAAGCCGAACTCGTCCGCGCCGAGCAGCGCGCCGATGACGACGTCGCGCCCGGTGCGCACGCCGCCGTCGACCTGCACGGCGATGCGGCCGCGCAGGCGGTTCAACACCAGCGTCTGGTGCGTCTCGGCGAGGCCGATCTCCCAGGGCGAGCCTGCGTGCTTGATCGAGGTGAGCGGGGAGGCGCCGGTGCCGCCCTCGAAGCCGGCGATGGTCACGTGGTCGGCGCGCGCCTTGGCGACGCCGGCGGCGACCGTGCCGACGCCGACCTCGGACACGAGCTTCACCGACACCTTGCCCGCCGGGTTGACGTTCTTGAGGTCGAAGATGAGCTGCGCCAGATCCTCGATGGAGTAGATGTCGTGGTGCGGCGGCGGCGAGATGAGGCCGACGCCCGGCGTCGAATGGCGCACCTTGGCGATGGTCGCATCGACCTTGTGGCCAGGCAGCTGGCCACCCTCGCCCGGCTTGGCGCCCTGCGCCATCTTGATCTGCATCATGTCCGAGTTGACGAGGTACTCGGTGGTCGCGCCGAAGCGTCCCGACGCCACCTGCTTGATGGCTGAGCGCATGGAATCGCCGTTGGGCAGCGGCTTGAAGCGGTCGGACTCCTCGCCGCCCTCGCCCGTGTTCGACTTGCCGCCGATGCGGTTCATGGCGATGGCGAGCGTGGTATGGGCCTCGCGCGAGATGGAGCCGTAACTCATGGCGCCGGTTGAGAAGCGCTTGACGATCGAAGCGGCCGGCTCGACCTCCTCGATGGGGATCGGCTTGCGCCCGAGCGACTCGGCCGAGCGGATGCGGAACATGCCGCGCATGGTCATGAGCTGCTCTGACTGGTCGTTCACCTGCTTGGCGAACGAGCGGTACTTGTCGGGCAGGTTGCCGCGCACGGCGTGCTGCAGGTCGGCGACGACGCTGGCGCGCCACACGTGCGCTTCCCCCCGCACGCGGAAGTTATACTCGCCGCCAACGTCGAGCGCGCTTTCCAGCACCGGCACGTCGCCGAAGGCGGCGGCATGGCGCTCGACCGTCTCCTGCGCGACCTCGCGCAGGCCGATGCCTTCGATCTGCGTGTGCGTGCCGGTGAAGTACTTCTTGACGAAGCTCGAGCGCAGGCCGACGGCGTCGAAGATCTGCGCGCCGCAGTAGGACTGGTAGGTCGAGATGCCCATCTTGGCCATGACCTTGAGCATCGCTTTGCCGACGGCCTTGATGTAGCGCTTCTTCACCTCCTCGGCGCTGATCTCCTCGTCGAGGTCGGGCAGCATCGCCTCGAGCGTCTCGAAGGCGAGGTACGGGTTGATCGCCTCCGCGCCGTAGCCGGCGAGCGTGCAGAACTGGTGCACCTCGTGCGCTTCGCCCGTCTCGACCACCAGGCCGACGGAGGTGCGCAGGCCCTGCTTGATCAGGTGATGATGCACGGCCGAGGTCGCCAGCAGCGACGGGATCGGGATGCGGTCGGGACCGACGCCGCGGTCCGACAGGATGATGATGTTGTATTCTTTCGAGCGCACGGCCTCCTCGGCCTCGGCGCACGCGCAGTCGAGCGCCGACGCCATGCCGGTCGGGCCCTTCTCGGCCGGATAGGTGATGTCGATCGTGATTGAGGAGAACTCGTTGTCCCGCACCTCGCCGATCTGGCGCACGCGCTCCAGGTCCTCGTTGGTCAGGATCGGCTGATACACCTCGAGCCGCTTCTGCTTGGAGGTGCCTTCCAGATCGAGGATGTTCGGCCGCGGCCCGATGAACGACACGAGGCTCATGACCAGCTCCTCGCGGATCGAGTCGATCGGCGGGTTGGTCACCTGCGCGAAGTTCTGCTTGAAGTAGGTGTGCAGCAGCTTCGACCGCGACGACAGCGCCGAGATGGGCGTGTCGTTGCCCATGGAGCCGACCGCCTCCTGGCCCGACTCGGCCATCGGCTTCATCAGCAGCCTGAGGCTCTCCTGCGTGTAGCCGAACGCCTGCTGCAGATCCAACAGGGCGACGTTCGACTTCTTCGCGCCGGAACGCTCCTTCGGCAGCGGCAGGTCGGAGACGAGGATCTGCGTGCGCTTGAGCCAGGTCTCGTAGGGGTTGCTCGACGAAATCTCGCCCTTGAGGTCGTCGTCGGAGACGATGCGGCCCTTCTCCAGATCGATCAGCAGCATCTTGCCCGGCTGCAGCCGCCACTTGCGCAGGATGCGCTCCTCCGGCACCGGCAGCACGCCGGCCTCCGAGGACATGACGACGAGGTCGTCCTTGGTCAGGATATAGCGCGCCGGCCGCAGCCCGTTGCGGTCGAGCGTGGCGCCGATCTGGCGGCCGTCCGAGAAGGCCATGGCGGCGGGGCCGTCCCACGGCTCCATGAGGCAAGCGTGGTACTCGTAGAAGGCGCGCCGCTTGCGGTCCATCGTCGGGTTGCCGGCCCAGGCCTCGGGGATCATCATCATGGCGGCGTGGGTCAGGCTGTAGCCGCCCATCACCAGGAACTCGAGCGCGTTGTCGAAGCAGGCGGTGTCGGACTGGCCCTCGTAGGAGATGGGCCACAGCTTGGAGATGTCCGTTCCGTACAGCGGCGAGGAGACCGAGGCTTCGCGCGCCGCCATCCAGTTCACGTTGCCGCGCAGCGTGTTGATCTCGCCGTTGTGGGCGACGAAGCGGTAGGGGTGCGCGAGCTTCCACGACGGGAAGGTGTTGGTCGAGAAGCGCTGGTGCACCAGCGCCATCGCCGAGAGGAAGCGCGGGTCCGACAGGTCCTTGTAGTAGGCGCGCAGCTGAAAGGACAGGAACATGCCCTTGTAGACGAGCGTGCGGCTCGACAGCGACACCGTGTAGTGGCCGATGTCGCGACCCTTGTAGGCTTGCTGGATGGCGTTGGAGACGATCTTGCGGGCAAGATAGAGCCGGCGCTCGAAGTCGTCCTGGTCGAGGATCGACGAGGGGCAGCCGATGAACACCTGGCGGTGCACCGGCTCGGTCGCGATGACCATCTCCGACAGGGAGGAGTTGTCGACCGGGACCGAGCGCCAGCCGAGCAGCACGAGCCCGAGCTCGCGGATAATGCGCGCCCACACGCGCTCGCAGTGCGCCTGCAGGCGCCGGTCCTGCGGCAAGAAGATGTGGCCGATGGCGTAACGGCCTGGGGGAGGCAGGGTGAAGCCGAGCGCGCGGCATTCCTCCCTGAGGAAGTCGTGCGGAATCTGCACCAGCATGCCGGCACCGTCGCCGGCCAGCGGGTCGGCGCCGACGGCGCCGCGGTGCTCGAGGTTCTCGAGGATGCGCAGCGCATCGGTGACGATGGCGTGCGACTTGCGGCCCTTCATGTCGGCGATGAAGCCGACGCCGCAGGCGTCGTGCTCGTGCGCGGGGTCGTAGAGGCCCTGCGCCTCCGGCAGCGCCGGGACTTCGTCGAACTCGGGGTTGTCGGAAATTTGGCTCGTCATTCTACTGCGACCTCGGTGCGGGGCGCTGCGCGTTTCCTGCATCCGCCTTTGGCGGCGCCGCTTTTGACCGAATGCGTCGGTCCTCCACTTGGCTCGTCACGCTGGCAGCAGAAAAAGGAGCGCCGCGTGGACGGCCCCCCTTCGCGTCTCCGGGCCCCGTCGCAATAAAGGACAGGGGTGCTGACCTTTCCGCTGAGCTTCGCAGATTTCAGAGTGCCGCACAAGAGTGATCCTGCCGTGATCCTGGCGCGCAATCTGTCCGGCGCCAAGCGGCCACGTCGCCGCGTGAGCACGTTTTGCAGCACAGGGCGGCCGCCGCGAACGCGACGGCCGCCCCGAGCTTGTTAAAACAGCTTGGGCAAATCACGCGTTAGCGCGTCAGGCGGTGGCCTCGAGCTGCTTTGCCTCGTCCGATCCGACAGTGATCGTGCGCGGCTTCATGCGCTCCGGCAGGTTGCGCACGAGATCGACGTGCAAGAGGCCATCCTGGAAATCGGCACCCTTGACCTCGACGTAGTCAGCAAGCTGGAAGCGCCGCTCGAAAGAGCGCGCACCGATGCCACGATGCAGGAACGTGCGCTCCTTGTCGTCGGGCTTCTTGTGCCCGCTCACGACGAGCGTCGTCTCCTTCACATCGATCTTGAACTCGTCCTTGTGGAAGCCTGCCACCGCCATCGAAATCCGATACTCGTTATCGCCGAGACGCTCGATGTTGTAGGGCGGGTAGCCGTCGACGTCGTAGCCGCCGACGCTGTCGAGCAGCTGGGCGAGCCGGTCGAAGCCGACGGTCGAACGGTAGAGGGGGGTAAAATCGAACTGTCGCATGACATATCCTCCTTGAGTGAAGCGACATGTTGGGCCCGCCCGAAGGCCGGGCCCACCCTTCGTGCGCACCCCCTGCGGGGCATGCGCAGCCTTGATTTAAGAGCGGTCCCGGCCCGTTCAAGAGCCGGGCCGTCCGAATACAGAGCGCTGTCGAGCCGGCCCCCAAGTTGCCCGCGGGCCACGGAAAATCGCCGCCCCTTCAGCTTCGGTTCATGTTGGAACCATCACTCTGGCCGGGCTTTTGGGGCATAGCGCAAATCCAGATTTCGAGGAGTGTCCTAATGTCAGCATCAGCTCGTCTTGCTGCGGCGTCTGCTGTTGCCGCGTCGCTTTTCGCATTTGCCCCGCTCGCCTCGGCTGCCGATCTCTACGAGGACGGCTACGGCCAGGCCCCCCGCTACGAGCGCTACGCCCAGCCCCCGGCCGACTTCGAGCCGCCCTATCCGCCGCCCCAGGCCGCAGGCCCTTGCGTGCCGCGCGAGGTAGTCCGTGACCGCCTTCTCTCGGAAGGCTGGGGCGATTTCCGCGGCTTCGACCCGAGGGGCCGCGTAATCCTGGTGCAGGCCCGGCGCCCCTCCGGGCGGCTGTTCGATCTGACCATCGACCGCTGCTCCGGCCAGGTCGTCGACGCCAGGCCGGTGTTCGGGCCGCGCGCGGAGCCGGGCGCCTACGCGTACGGCGGCTATGGCGGTTATGGCGGCTATGGCTACGGACAGCGCCGCTTCTGGCCGCGGCCGTACTAGGCATTCCGACCCCCTGACGCGTCCGCCCGACCTGTCGCGGCCCGCGGCTCCCTGTATGATGCGGGAAGAGTCGGGGCTGCCGACCGGGGGGATACGCCATGGAACTCGTCACGCTCGCAAAAAATCCGGTTCCGAGCGGGGCCACCGTCGGCGCGTTCCGCGGCTATGACGGCGCCGAGCTGCGCTATGCGCGCTGGGACGCCACGCGCATGCCCCGGCGCGGCACTGTGTGCCTGTTCGGAGGCCGCACCGAGTTCATCGAGAAATACTTCGAGGTGATCGCGGATCTGCGCCGCCGCGGCTTTGCCGTGGCGACCATGGATTGGCGCGGGCAGGGCGGCTCGCAGCGGATGCTGGCCAATCCGCGCAAGGGCCACGTCCGCGGCTTCTGGGAGTATGACTGCGACCTCATCCGCTTCATGAAGGACATCGTGCTTCCCGACTGCCCGCCGCCCTTCATCGGGCTCGCGCATTCGATGGGCGGCAATATCCTTCTGCGCAATGCGACGATGCCGGGGCTGTGGTTCGAGCGCATCGTGCTCGCCTCGCCGATGATCTCCATCCACGAGAGCATCCTCGGTCCGCACCCCTTCCATGCGCGCGCCTACGCGGAGATCGGCTCCGCGCTGGGCCTGTCGACGTCCTACGTGATGGGCGGTTCCGACCGGCTGGAATCGACCTATCCCTTCGAAGGCAACGCGCTCACCTGCGACCACGAGCGCTGGGCGCGGACGAAGGCGGTGCTCGACCTCGCACCGGATCTGGGCCTCGGCTCGCCGACCATCGGCTGGCTGAAATCGGCGCTGCGCTCGTGCGCGCGCATCTCCAAGCCCGATTATCCCGCGCAGATCCACGTGCCGCTGCTCATCTTCGCGGCGAGCGACGACACGGTCGTCTCGACGCCCGCGATCGAGGCCTTCGCGGTGCGGGTGAAGGTCGCCTCCTGCATCCTGATGCCGAACGCGCGCCACGAGATCCTGCAGGAGACGGACGCGGTGCGCACCCGCTTCTGGGCGGCGTTCGATGCCTACCTCGGCGTCGACGCCAAGGTGGCGTGAGGCGCATCCGCTCACTTGCCCAGGATGGCGAGCGCCTGCGCGTGCAGGCGCGCATCCCCCGCGGCAACGACGCGGCCGCCTTCGATGGCCGGACCGCCGTCCCAGGTGGTGATGCGCCCGCCCGCCCGCTCGATGATGGGGATCAGCGCCACGACGTCGTGCGTCTTGAGGCCGGCCTCCACCACGAGATCGACGAAGCCGGCCGCCAGCAGGCAGTAGCCGTAGCAGTCGCCGCCATAGCGGGTCATGCGCACGCGCGCGGCGAGGCGCGCAAAGCCGTCGGCCTCGCGGCCCTTGGCGAACAGATCGGGGTGCGTGGTGGTGAGCGTCGCGTCGCCGAGGCTCGTACAGGCCCGCGTCTTCAGGCGGCGCGGCTTGCCCGAACCGTTGCGGAAGTGCGCGGCCGCGGCGCCCGACCAGAACCGCTCGCCCGTGATCGGCTGGTCCATGAGGCCGAGCATCGCCTCCTCGCCGTCGAGCAGCCCGATGAGTGTGCCCCACAGCGGCGAGCCCATGATGAAGGCGCGCGTGCCGTCGATGGGGTCGAGCACCCAGCGGAAGCGGGCGCCCGCATCGGTCGAGCCTAGCTCCTCGCCGATGAGGCCGTGGCCGGGCCAGCGCTCGGTGAGCGCCTTGCGCATGGCGCGCTCGGCCGCGCGGTCGGCCTCGGTGACGGGATCGAAGGCGCCCTTGCCGGCCTTGTTTGCGACCGCCAGGGGCTTGCGGAAATAGGGGCGGATGATGGCGCCGGAGATGTCGGCGAGCGCGTGCGCAAAGTCGAGCAGGGTCTTGAAGCCCGGGGCGCCGCGGTTCGTCACAGTATCGCTATCTTGTTACGTTGATTTGCGCAGTAGATGCCGACATCCACCGAGATCAATCCGACATGTCGTGCGATCACGATTGACATATTCCATCGCATTACGTGATTAAAATGGCAGCAAGCTGTTGCGCTTGCGCTACACATCCCCTGCCAATGCATGGCCGCGCGCCCCGTTAACTTGCCGTTGTGAGCGAACAGGGTCATATGTCGAACTGCGCGGTGGACTGACGACCTTACGACCACCGCAGCCCACTTTGGGCGTTTCCTCCCTAGACTTGGGCCGTTCGGCGAACGAACGGCCTTTTTTCGTCGGGGACAACCCCCATTAGATCCCTCCCAGATTTGGAATTTGCGGGCGCCGACGCCGAGCTCTTCCATTCCGTATATGCAGCTCTGCAAAAATTGCATTTGAAAATGGTGCAATGCACCCGTAGATTTTGCGGTGCGACATCGCGGGCCCGGCTCGTGGTGTCGTAGCCCTCCTTGGGCGTTTCCTCCCTAGACTTGGGCCGTTCGTGACCCGAACGGCCCTTTTTCTTTGCCTAATCGCATCTCTGCGCCTCCATCTGGGCGCCCTGCCGGTGTCCATACCGGCGCGTGCGGCGAGAATTTGCCTGGGCCCGGCAACCTTCGGCAGCTTCTGGGCGGCGCAAGTTCTCGCGGCGCAATATGATCAATCCGCATAGCTCGGCGATCCAGCGAGACCTCGTCCCGCGATAGGGCCGATATTTTTTACTCGGCCGCCGCGCGCCGCTGCAGCAGCGCCGGCAGCTCGCCGAACAGGGGACCCGCGAGGCTCTGGAGGTCGCGCTGCAGCTCGGCGAAGCCGCCAGTGGGCCGCAGCGTCAGCTCGTTGAGGTAGAGCCCGCGGTTGACCTCGATCTGCACCGCGTGCACGTCGCGCGCCGGGCGCCCATAGTGCTCGGTGATGTAGCCGCCGGCGTAGGGGCGGTTCATCTGCACCTCGTATCGGAGGCTCGTCAGCACGTCCTTCAGGAAGCGCGTGATCTTGGAATCGGCGGAGGCGCCGAAGCGATCGCCGAGCACGATGTCGGGGCGCGGACCGCCCGCCGGCGCCATGGAGGCCGACGGCATCGAGTGGCAATCGATGAGGATGGCGTAGCCGAAGCGCGCGCGGGTCTCCTCGCACAGCTCCGTCAGCGCGGCGTGGAAGGGGATGTAGAGCTGCTCGACGCGATCGATCCCCCAAGCCAACGGGAGCTTGCCGTGATAGATCTCCTCTCCGTCGGCCACGATGCGCGCGATCGTTCCGAGGCCGCCGGCGACGCGCACCGATTGCGTGTTGGCGTAGTCGGGCAGCGCCTCGATGAAGAGCTCGGGGTCGAACTCGTAGGGCTCGCGGTTGACGTCGAGATAGGCGCGCGGGAAGCGGGCCGCAATTAGCGGAGCGCCCTCCTTGGCCACGGGCAGGAACAGATCGTCGACGAAGCAATCCTCGGATTTGCGCAGCGACAGCGGGCTCAGGCGCGACTGCTCGAGGAACGCCTGCGGGTACACGCGCCCTGAATGCGGCGAGCACAGCACGAACGGCGCCGTCTGCGGCGCGGGCAGCGTGACATCGAAGCCGGGGATCAGCTCTTGAGGGATCGAGGGGCGGTCGCGCAGGGGCATGCTTTTTGCAGGCTCGATGATGGAGAGACGAAAGGGACCCGATACAGAACTTCGACTGCGGTTCGCCGGCGTGCCGGTGGTTTGCAAGGCCAGATCGTGACTCACCAGGATTTAGGGGAGACCCCAGAGACAATGCGCCTCAACACGTGGCCCCTTGCTCACTGTGCCAACCTGACCCCAATATGTCCACGGGAACAGCGGCACGTTGCAGACCTCACTCGTGGACAAATCGCGTTTGTCCGGCGCTGGGAGCGGGTGGCTTCACCCTCCGTTTACCATGCCGATCCCACAGTCGGGGCGAAGGGAACTCCGATCATAGCAACGCGTGTGCAGAGTATCCGTGCATGACCGCCAAGCCGTCCCGCGTGACCGTTACCCGCATTCTGCTGGCCGAGGACGACGAGTCCATGCGCGGCTTCCTGGTGCGGGCGCTCGAGAAGGCGGGCCACGACGTCATCGCCTTCGCCAACGGCGAGGAGGCCTACGAGCGCCTCAAGAGCGAGCCGTTCACGTTGCTGCTGACCGACATCGTCATGCCCAAGATGGACGGCATCGAGCTGGCGCGGCGGGCAAGCGAGCTCGACCCCGAGCTCAAGATCATGTTCATCACCGGATTTGCCGCCGTAATCCTCAACAACGACATCGCCGCGCCGAAGGATGCGCGTGTGCTGTCGAAGCCCTTCCACCTCAAGGATTTGGTCCGCGAGGTCGATCGCCTGCTCGCCGCCTGAAACAAGATGGTTGACCGGGGCGCGGATGTGCCTCTAGAACCACCCGCTCTGGGGGGGCGCGTAGCTCAGCGGTAGAGCACTACGTTGACATCGTAGGGGTCACAGGTTCGATCCCTGTCGCGCCCACCATAAATAGCAGGCCATCGGTGCTGAGATGAAAGTCAGAAATTCCCTGAAGTCGCTGCGCTCGCGTCATCGCGCCAATCGGCTCGTACGCCGCAAGGGGCGCGTCTACGTGATCAACAAGGTGCAGAAGCGCTTCAAGGCCCGCCAGGGCTGAGCTTGAGAGCGCCCGCTATCGGGCCGCTTTGACGCTCCGCGCCCGCCGTCCTATGTTTTGGGCATGCGCACCGAGCACGCTTCCCCCGCTATTGCCGCCGCCGCAGCTCTGATCCTTGCCGGGCTCCTGATGTCGGGAGCGGCCGCACAAGATGCACCGCCTCGGCGCCTGGGCAACGGAGCCGATCCGGGCATCGGCGATCCCGCGCCGGCCGGGCCGCAGTCTCCCGAGCCGCAACTATCCGATCCCCCGGCCGACGAGGAGCCGCAGGCGCAGGACGAGGGTGCCGAGCCTCCCTCTCCCCCGCAGGCGCCGTTCGCGCAGGCCTCGCCGGCTCCGGGAGCGCCCGACCTCAAGTCTCCCCCGCCCGCCGCGCAAAAGAAGGCTCCGCCGCCCGCTCCCAAGGACGCCGCTCCCAAGGACAAGGAGACGATGCTGGCCGAGCTCTATGCGCATCTCGCCAAGGCGACCGATGGCGAGCAGGCGGCCGAGATCTCCAAGACCATCGAGGGGCTGTGGCTGCACTCGGGCAGCGACACCGTCGGCGTGCTGATGCGCCGCGGCCTGCAGGCGGTCAACCAGCAGCGCAACGACCTAGCGCTCAAGATGTTCGACGCCGTCGTCAATCTCGCGCCCGACTACGCGGAAGGCTGGAGCCGCCGCGCCTTCGTCTATTACCTGCAGAACGACACCGAGCATGCCGTGGGCGATCTGCGCCGCGCGCTCGCGCTCGATCCCAACCACTACAAGGCGCTCGACGGTCTCGCCCGCATCCTGCGCGACAGCGGACAGAAGAAGAGCGCGCTGCGCGCCTACCAGCAGCTGCTGCGCATCAATCCCTATGCGGCCGGCGCGAAGGAGGCCGAAAGCGCGCTCTCGGTCGAGGTCGAGGGCCAAGGCATCTAAGTTCGGGGAATCTTAGCCGTCAGGCTGGCGCGCTCAGTGGATCTCGGCAGTCGGCGCGCCGTTCTCGTCCACGAACGCGATGCGGATCATGTTGGTGGCGCCGGGCGAGCCGAGCGGGATGCCGGCGGTGATGAGGATGCCGTCGCGCGCCTTCACGAAGCCCTCGTCGAACGCGATGCGGCAGGCCTTGCTGACCATGTCGGTGAGGTTCGCCGGGTCCGCGGTCATCACCGACTGGATGCCCCATGCGAGCGACAGCCGCCGCGCCGTTGCTTCGACCGGCGTGAGCCCGATGATCGGCAATCCGGGCCGCTCGCGCGTCACCCGCAGCGCGGTCGAGCCCGTCGCCGTGTAGCAGACGATTGCCGACAGCTTGACAGTATCGGCGATGGCGTGCGCGGCAGCCGCGATGGCGTCGGCGCCGGTCGGCTGCGGCGTCGTCGTCGTTGCATGCAGGATCGCGTCGTAGCTCGGGTCGGCCTCGACCTCGATGGCGATGCGATCGACCATCTGGATGGCTTCCAGCGGAAACTGCCCGATAGCCGACTCCGCCGACAGCATGACCGCGTCGGCGCCGTCGAAGACCGCGGTGGCGACGTCGGACACCTCGGCGCGCGTCGGCACCGGCGAGGAGATCATGCTCTCGAGCATCTGCGTGGCGACCACAACCGGCTTGCCGGCGGCGCGCGCCTTGCGGGTGATCTTCTTCTGCAGCCCCGGCACGCGCTCGACCGGGATCTCCACGCCGAGATCGCCGCGCGCGACCATCAGGCCGTCGGAGGCTCCGAGGATGGCGTCGAGATCGGCGATGGCCGACGGCTTCTCGATCTTGGCGAGGATCGCCGCGCGGTCGCCGACGAGCTTGCGCACGTCGTGCACGTCCGCCCCGCGCTGCAGGAACGACAGCGCGATCCAGTCGACGCCGATCTTCAGCAGATGCGCCAGATCCGTGCGGTCCTTGGCCGTGAGCGGGCCGACGGGAAGCAGGGTGTCGGGCAGGCTGATGCCCTTGCGGCTCGACAGCGCGCCGCCGACCAGCACCTCGGCCGCGATGTGGCTGGCGGTCGACTCGATGACGCGCATGCGGATCTTGCCGTCGTCGAGCAGCAGCGCGTGGCCGGGCGCGACGGCCGTGAAGATCTGCGGATGCGGAAGGAACACGCAATCGCTGGAGCCGGGCTTCTCATCGCGCGCGAAACGGAAGATGGAGCCGTCGTTGACGAACACGCGGCCGCCGTGGAAGTCGCCGATGCGGAACTTGGGCCCCTGCAGGTCGCCGAGCAGGCCGATGGGGTGGCGGTGGCGCTTGGCGACCCAGCGGACGGAGTTGTGCAAGGCGCGAGCCGCCTCGTGCGAGGAATGGCTCATGTTGATGCGGAATACGTCGACACCGGCGAGAAACAGGCGTTCGATCATCTCCGTTGCAGAGGAGGCCGGGCCCAGGGTTGCAACAACCTTGACCCGTCTGTTGCGCTTCATTTCTCGGTTGCCCCGTGATCCTGCTCCGGATCGGTGAGGCGGATGGTCCACTCCTGCGACTCGCCGGTGTCCACCTCGAAGAACCCCGTGCGCTTGTAGCCGCGCTGGGGACAGTCATCGACACCACGGATCGCGAACGACCGCTCGGCTGTGCACATGAAATTTTTTCCCGCCCACTCGCCCCCGCGGTCGTAGTCGAGGGCATGGACATAGATGAAGCGACTTGGAACAGCACCCTTTAGCAGGGTCTCGCAGGTTTGCGAGGCAATATTCCACCAGCCCTCGGTGGCCCAGCCGGTCTGGTCGCGGTAGCCGACGGCGACGCCGATGCGGCTCGAGGTGGAATTGCACAGCTTGAGATCGGCGCGGGCGGTGCCGGCAGCTGCGAGCGCGGTCATCGCCAGCGTCGCGGCCAGGGTCGCGGCGACGGTCGTGCCGGAGACAACCTGCCGCGCGCCGCGCCACATGCGCTCTCGTCGATAAGACTCCACTTCAGCTCCGCAGGCCGGCCGTGCGCGCAAGGCGCGACCAGCGCCTCGCCGGGCGGCGCTCGGGCGCTTCCTTGCGGGCGTGCCACAACGGTTCAGTCTTATCAGACATGGGATCAGGGGCCGGCCGAACGGGAGTAGGCTGCCGGCAGCGTGCGGGCGGCCGGTAGGGCCGTTGTTTGCCACGAAGTTGGCGGCATTGAGATTGGCCGACGGATTGGCAGGGGGAGACCCGCCCGGGGGCGCCTCTGCCAAGCTCCAATGCCGCACCGTGCGTCCACGCGTGTGCGCAGGCCCGCCGCGGCGGCGTCAGCTAAGCCCATCGCAAGCCCCCAAAATTCTCCCCGCCGCGATTTGCGAGACTTGTCGCCATCCCGTCAAGGCGCCGCACCGACGCGGGGTGTATTTTGCGGCGCGGCAAAGCTATATTCGCAGCCATGCCAGACGCCGCCGTGCGCGAGCTGCCCCCCTTCATCGCGCCCCACCTCACCGACAGCTACGAGATCATCCCTGGGCGCAGCGATGCCGGGTTGATCCTCATCTGCGATCATGCGATCAACGCCATTCCCGCCGCCTACGGGTCGCTGGGGCTAAATGCCAACGAGATCGAGCGCCACATCGCCTACGACATCGGGGCGCTGGCCGTGACCAAGGGCATCGCGCAAGCGCTGGGCGTGCCCGCTATCTCCACGCGCTTCTCCCGGCTGCTGATCGACGTGAACCGCGGCCTCGACGACCCCACCCTCATCATGCGCATCTCCGACGGTGCCATCGTGCCCGGCAACCGCCACCTCGACGAGGGAGAGCGCGCAAAGCGCGTGCGCCTCTACTATGAGCCCTATCACCTGGCGATCGACAGGATGATCGAGGCGTGCACGGCGGCGGGCGTGCCGCCGGTGCTGTTGTCGATCCACAGCTTCACCGACAACTGGAAGGGCGTGCCGCGCCCCTGGGACGCCGCCATCCTGTGGGACCGCGACCATCGCTTCGCCGTTCCCATGCTGGAAGCGCTGCGCGCGCAAGGCAACGTGCTGGTCGGCGAGAATGAGCCCTACGACGGCAAGCTCGCCGGCGACTGCATGTGGCAGCACGGCACGCGGCGGGGGCTCGCGCACACGATCATCGAGGTTCGGCAGGATCTCGTGCGCACGCCCGAGGGCCAGAAGGCCTGGGCGCAGCGCATCGCGTCCGCCGCGCAGGCCATTCTCGGCCGGGCGGATTTGCAGGACGGGCTCCACAGCGTGCGCTACTTCGGCTCGCACACGGACGCCGACGGCGCCCCTCCGTTCCTGGCGCTGGCCGCAAAGAGCGCCTGAGCGGCCCTCGCCTTTTGCGGGAACCGGCCTAAGGGCGGCCTTCGCCTGTGCGTCCGCCAAGAAACCTCTGGATCGCTTCGGGCTTCGCCTTGAAGCCATCCCGCTGCGCCGCTAGCGTCCCTTACGATCCGTCACAGCGGGAGACGAGGGATGACGACGCTACAGGCTTCGGCGCAAAAGCAGCTGCGCCAGATCGTCGAGCAGATCGAACGCCTCGAGGAGGAGAAGAAGGCGCTTGCCGGCGACCTGCGCGACAAGTTCCTGGAGGCGAAGGCCATGGGCTTTGACGTGAAGGCGCTGCGCCAGATCGTGCGCCTGCGCAAGAAGAGCGCCACCGAGCGCACCGAGGAGGACGCCATCCTCGAGGTCTACATGCACGCGCTCGGCATGCTGGCGCAGGAGACCGAAGGGTCGATGATCGCCGCCGAGTGATCGCAGCGGGCTTGGCTCGGAGGTGGTGCGGAAAAATAGGGAGGACGCCCCGACCGATTCGGCGCTCGGCCGAGGCGCCCACGGCTAGAGCAGGGGACTAGCCCCAACTCAAAGCCGGTCCGGTTCGGCGCAATCGACCAGCCACGCCTTGTGGCCGACCGCGCCGGAAAACCTTGGTGCCTGTTATCTAGACAGTGGGCAGCATAAGTTCTAATCGTTTATTGTTGGTCGTGTGATCAGAGTTTCTTATGCCTCCGCATGTGACGCTCAAGCAGCTCCGCTATTTCGACGCGTTGGCCCGCGAGCAGCATTTCGGGCGCGCGGCCGAGACCTGCTCCGTGACCCAGCCCGCCCTTTCCATGCAGATTCACGAGCTGGAGGAGCAGCTCGGGCTCATCCTCGTCGAGCGCACGCGCGCCGGCGTGCTGCTGTCCGACAAGGGCCGCGAGGTCGCCGAGCGCGCCGCGCGCATCCTCGGCGACGTGCGCGAGATGGTCGAGTTCGCCCAGCACGCCAACGATCTTCTCTCGGGCTCCCTGCGCCTCGGCGTGATCCCGTCGATCGCGCCCTACATGCTGCCGCCCCTGCTGCCGCTGCTGCGCGAGAGCTACCCGGGGCTAGAGCTGCATGTGCGCGAGACGCAGACGCTGCCGCTGACGCACGAGCTGATCGAGGGCAAGCTCGATGTGCTCCTGCTCGCGCTGCCGATCGTGCACGCCGAAATCGAGACGCTGCCCCTGTTCGACGACCGCTTCCTGCTCGCGCTGCCGAGCTCGCGGCGCTTGAGCACGCGCGTGCGCGCGACCAAGGACCTCGTCGAGCACGAGCGGCTGCTGCTGCTGGAGGAAGGCCACTGCCTGCGCGACCAGGCGCTCACCTACTGCAACCTGCAGCAGGTCTCGACCGTCAACACCTTCGGCGTCTCCAGCCTTTCGACCATCGTGGAGATGGTGGCGGCGGGCTACGGCATCACGCTGCTGCCGGAGATGTGCCTCAACGTTGAGGCGCGCGGCCGCGAGATCGGGCTCACACGCTTCGTGCACCCGGAGCCGCACCGCACCGTCGGGCTGGCGTGGCGGGCGACGTCGCCGCGCTCGGCCGACTACCGCGAGCTCGGCCGCCTCATCAAGGTTGCGTGGTCGAAGGGCTGCGTGCCGCCGGGGCGCAAGAACCCGCGCCATCGGCATCCGCTCACCGAGCGGTCGTCCTGACGGCGTGCGAGGCGAGGCCCTCCGGCTCCGGGCGGACCAGCTCGCCCTGGCCGAGCGCCGAGGCATCGACAGCGCCGCCGCGGAACGTCTGCGCCTTCGCCACCTCCGCCGTCTGCTCGCCCGGCCGCAAGCGCAGCGGCAGCACCACGGGGCGATCGTCCAGGAGATCGAGCGTGCGCGCGATGTCGGGTTGCACGAGCTTCACCAGCGCGACGTCGTCGGCGGAGGCGGATTCAGTCAGCAGCGGCGCGATGGGGAACGGCCGGTAGGACACTTCCTCCGGGTGGTCGTCGTCGAACTCGGGCGCCGGCGCCCAGCCGTCGCTGAAGCCGGTTGCGGCCGTGACGGGCGCGGGCGGCTGCGGGCCTGTCGGCGCAGGTGCGGGCTCGAGCGCGGCAACGCGCAGGGGCTCCTTCGGCACGCTTGCATCGTCTTTGACGGAGGGGCGCAGCGCGGGCATGGCGTTAGCGGAGGCGGTCACCAGACGGTCGAGCTTGGCGCGGTCGGCTGCCGGCGGCTGCTCGACGGCCACGTCGGTCGATTTCAGCGAGGCGAGCGAAACCAGCGCGGTGAGCGCCCCGCGCTCGGACTCGCTCGGCGGCGGCACGGGGCGCACCGGCGCGCGCATCTGTTGCGGCGGGCTGGTCAGCACGGGCATCGGCTCGGGCGTGGCGACGGGCACGATCGCGGCGACGCGGACGCCACGCGGCTTCGCCAGCTGCGGCGCCGGTGCCCCGACGGGCGCCCAGCTCGCGTCGGCGATCTCGACCGGCGGCTTGGGGTGGTTGTGAATCTCGAAGAAGGCGGCGATCTCGGTCGCCACATCCTTGTGGCGCGCCTGCGCGACGCGCACGTCGTCCTTGGTGATGGAATCGCCATCGTCCGGCTTGTGCTTGGTCTGCCCGTTGGGGAACAGCAGCGCCAGCTCGTAGCGCGGCAGCCGCGGCCAGGCGCGCACGGGTCCGGTGTCGACGTGCACGAACGGCGTGCCGGAGGTCGGATAGTAGCCGACGCCGCCGACCTCGCGGATCAACGCTGAATAGCGCATCTGCTTCAACGGAATGTCGGGGAACACGGCGTCGATGGCCTTGCCGGTGATGTGCTGGCTCTGCTTGGCCTGCCCGCCGACCGTGCGCCGGAGCATCTCGTTGGTCTTCTCCGAGCGGTAGCCGCAGATGATGTCGATCGGCACCTTGCTGCCGAGCTCGGTATGCATCTCCCACAGCAAGTCGATGGTGCGCGGGTCCATCTCTATTGACTTGTTCTCGCGCCAATCGCGCAAGAACCAGTTGAGCTTCTTCAGCGCTTCCGGGTCGTACTTGCCGTCCTTCTTGTAGGTGATGGTGATGGTCTCATCCGTGTGGATGTGATGCATCGAGATGGTGCGCGTCGTGCCGAACGTGGCGACGACCTGCGGCGCACCGGCGCTCATCCCCAGCAATGCGGCAGCCAAGCCCGCGAGGAGGCCTCGTTTACGCAATACCAATGGTCCACCCCGTGTCCTGACCGGCGCCATCGGCCGCTCGGCTGTACGAGCGTCCCTCAATGCGACCGGCATTCACGTTTCCCTCAGGATTAATCCTGAACCCTTAACGGTTGGTAACGATTGAATGCGGGCAGAAATGGGCTCGGGAAGGGCCATATCGGGGCGCGGCAAGAATCGCCGATGCAACCCGCCAGATGAGTAAAGATTTGCCGATCGAGAGGCTAAGTCAGAAGCCGCCGCCCAGCACCGACTGCACGTAGTCGCCGACGCTATCGTGGTGCGCGCTGCGATAGACGCTGGCGCGCACGTCGGGATCGATGGTCACGGGCGCGAGGTGGTTGGGGCCCTTGTCGATCTCGCTCCACTTGCCGGCGAGCGCGAGCTTGATGCGCTGCTCGTGCCTGTAGACGTCGCGCGCGGTCTGTAGCTGCCCGGCGTCGTCGACCCAGGTGGTCAGGTAGGTGATGTGCACGCCGATCTTGTGCTCGAGCATCACCTCGTTATTCTCGGGGCCGTTGGCGATCAGGTCCGCGATCTTGGCCGCATCCCAACCCTTGTCGTCCCTGAGCAGCAGCTCCGCCATGGCCCTGGGATTGCGCACGCGCATGCAGCCGTGGCTGAAGGTGCGGCTCGCCTCCTCGAACAGGTTCTTGTTCGGCGTGTCGTGCATGTAGACGTCGTGCTTGTTGGGGAACGCGAACTTCAATTCGCCGAGCACGTTGCCGTCGCCCGGCGGCTGGTAGATGTCGTACTGGCGGATATCGGCTGAGCTCCAGTCGACGCTCAAGGGATCGACCTCGCGGCCGTTGCGGGAGAGCCGCAGGTTGGCGTGCTCGAAGTAGGCGCCGCCGCGCGCCAGGCTCGGGTAGAGCTCCTTCACCTTGATGGAGTTGGGCACGTTCCAGCGCGGCCGGAACACGATCATCTTCATCGTCTCGGAGAACACCGGCGTCTGCTTGTCGGGCAGCCCCGTGATGACGCGCTCGGTGTGGACGAGAGCGCCGTTCTTGACGATGCGCAGCGTGAACTCGGGGATATTGACCCAGACGTAGAGCGCGCCGAGGTCGTCGGGCATCCAGCGCAGCTCCTCCATGTTGGCGAGGATCTTCTGTGGGGTGAGCACCTCGACGTCGTTGAGGGCCGCACGCGTGGCGTTGCCGACGATGCCGTCGCCCGGCATGCCGTGCTCCTTCTGGAAGGCGACGACGGCCGCTTTGAGCGTCTCGTCGTAGAAGGTCTCGTCGGGCGCGATGCCCGGCTTGGAAGCCAGCTCGACCTTCAGCCGCTGGCGCAGCAGCGGCACCTGCGGGTCGCGCTTGCCCGGCGTGATGTGGCCGCCGTCGGGGATGCGGACGACGGGCGTCGCGGCGGCCGCGGTGCGCATCTCGAGGTACTTCTGGCGCAGCTTCTCGAACTGCGGATGCTGCGGGTGGAGGCCGCGCAGGAACGCACCGGCCTCGCCCGCGGCCGCGATCTTCTCGAGGACGTCCTTGGGGTCGAGGAGCTGCGGCTTGCGGTCGAGATAGGAGGAAAGCTGCGTCGCCGGATCGAGGATGCGGCCGCCGCGGGCGTAGCGCGCGTATTTCAGCACCGCGAGCGAGAGCGTCGCCTCGGCGTCGGCCACGACATCGGGCGCGGCTCCGGCGGCGACGGGCTGCGGCAGCGCAAAGTCGCGCGCTTCGAGGCCCCAGTCGTCGGCCTTCTGGATCTCGGCGATCGCCGCGGCGCCCTTGGCGCTCAGCCCGGCGGCCGTGACCCAAAACGGCGCGTAGGCGTGCGCGGCATAGAACGCGGTGAGCGCGGCGTCGTCGGCGCGATCGCTGTCGTCCCCCTTGCCGGGCTTGGTGAGCCGCTGCTGCAGGGCAAGTGCGAGCGGATCGGTCGGAGCCGCGACGGGTGCCGCCACTGGCGCGGCAACGGGAGCCGGTGCGGGTTGGGGTACGGCGGCGGGAGCCGGGGCGGGTTGGGCTTGCGGTGCGGCGGTGGCCGTGGGCGGATCTACGGCGGCGACACGGCGCGGAGCTGCAGAAACACTAACCGCCAGCCCCGCGGCAAACGCCGCCGCCAGGCTCAACGCCACCAAGCACCGTCCGCGCATCACGCCTCTCCTTGACCGGGGCGCACGCTAGCCGAGCGTTGTGACGCTTGCTACCGGCGGTCCCTTGCCTGGGCCAGAACGAGCGCATCTGAGGGACGAGTGTTGCGAAAATGCGTCGCCGCGATCCGGAGGTCCGGATCGCGGCGGGAAAACTCACGCAACAGTTGGGGCTTTTTGCGACAGGCGGGCCACAAGGGGCCGCCCGGCCCAGGTTCACGCGTCGCCTCAGGCGCGCGGCTCGAGCCCGTACTCCTGCATTTTGCGGTAGAGCGTCGAGCGGCCGATCTTCAAGCGCTTGGCGACCTCCGTCATGTGCCCGCGATAGCGCCCGAGCGCCAGGCGGATCATGTCCGCCTCGATCTCGTCGAGCGGCCGGATCTCGCCGGCGTCGGTGACCACGGGAATGCCGAGTGCGCTGTCGCCGCCTCCGTTGCGGATCTCGATCGTCTGCGGGATGATGTCCTCGGCGCCAAGCAGCGCCTGGCCCTTGAACGCCATCTGCCTCAAGGCAGGCGCGGGCGGGACCGCCGTCTCGAAGCCGGTGACGTGCGCGGCGATCTGCGGGAACTCCGCGACCGTCAGCTGCTGCCCATCGCAAAGCACGACGGCGCGGAACACTGCGTTCTCGAGCTGACGCACGTTGCCGGGCCACGGATAGGTCTTCAGGAGCCGCAGGGCGTCGTCGCTGATGCCGCTGATGCGCTTGCCTTCCTCGGCGGCAAAACGCGCCATGAAGTGCTGGGCGAGCTCGGGCACGTCGACCAGGCGCTCGCGCAGCGGCGGCACCCAGATGGGGAACACGTTGATGCGGTAGTAGAGGTCCTCGCGGAACCTGCCCTCGCGCACCAGCTGGATCATGTTGCGGTTGGTCGCCGAGATGAGGCGGAAGTCTATCCGCAGCGACCGCTTCGATCCCACGGGATCGATCTCGCCTTCCTGCAGCGCGCGCAAGAGCTTCACCTGCGCGTCGAGCGGCAGTTCCCCGATCTCGTCGAGGAACAGCGTGCCGCCGTCGGCCTCCTGGAACTTGCCGACGCGCTTGTCGACGGCGCCGGTGAAGGAGCCCTTCTCGTGCCCGAACAGGATGCTTTCGACGAGGTTCTCGGGGATGGCGCCGCAGTTGACGACGACGAACGGCTTGCCGGCGCGGTCGCTCTCGCCCTGGACGGCGCGGGCGATCAGCTCCTTGCCGACGCCAGACTCGCCCTCGATGAGCACGGGAATGGTGGAGGCGGCGGCGCGCTTGCCGAGAGAGATCACGCGCTCCATGCCCTCGCCGCGGATGATGAGGTCGGCGAAGGTGAGCGTGCCCTGCGCCTTCTTCTTGATGCGGCTGATCTCATCGGCGAGCGCCTCGATCTTGAGCGCGCTCTTGATCGAGACCTCGAGGCGCTCTCGCGAAGCGGGCTTGACCACGAAGTCGACGGCACCGGCGCGCATGGCGTTGATGGCGGCGTCGATCGAGCCGTGCGCGGTCTGCACGATGATCGGCGGCAGCCCCGGCTTGCCGTTGAGGCGGTCGAGCACGGCCATGCCGTCGAGCCCGCTCATGACGAGATCGAGGAGCACGAGGCCGATATCGGCGCGCGCGGGCCCTTCCAGGATCTGTATGGCTTGCTCGCCGGAGCCGACGCACTTGGTATCGAAGCCTAGCCGCTTGATTGTTTCTTCGAGAATGCGGCGCTGGGCGGGATCGTCATCGACGATTAGAAGACTCTTGACCATATGGCACTCGGACTCAACCTCACCGACCCTGAACCGGCGTCCCCGCGCCCGAATTGCTTCGGAAAAGGACAGTTGGCCACCAGCAGGTCACTCAACAGGGACGAGATTGCCCAACATGGGTAAATAAGGCGTTGCGACTGGGCTCAGGTTGAGCCTTTTTTGGGCAAAAGCCCGCCGGCGACGGGGAAACGGCGTTGCTTTCGTGGCCCCCGATGCCCAGCTTAGGCCTGCCTCACCCCCCGATCCGGAGATGTTTGCGATGCCAATGGACACGCGCGGCTTGCCCCCCTTCCACCCTGCCCAGCACCAGCAGGGAGCGGGTAGCGGCGCGGCGGCGGACGTCGGCACCCTGCCCGAATGGAGCCTCGCGGACCTCTACACCGCTCCCGACGCGCCCGAGGTCGCGCGCGATCTGGAGAAGGCCGCGGCGGAAGCGCGGCGCATCAAGGAGACCTATCACGGCAAGCTCGCGGGGCTCAACGGGGAGGGGCTGGCGAGCGCGATCGAGGAGCTCGAGCGTCTCATCGAGGTGATGGGCCGGCTGGGCTCGTACGCGGGGCTCGCCTACGCCGGCGATCAGTCCGACCAGACGCGCGCCAAGTTCTACGGCGACATCTCCGAGAAGCTCACCGACATCTCCTCCAACCTCATCTTCTTCGATCTGGAGCTCAACCAGGTCGACGACAAGCGCATGGCGGAGGCGCTCAAGACCCCGCGGCTCGCCCGCTACAAGCCGTGGATCGAGAACGTGCGCAAGGAGAAGCCCTACCAGCTCGAGGAGACGCTGGAGCGGCTGCTGCACGAGAAGAGCCAGACCTCGAACTCGGCCTGGGACCGTCTGTTCAGCGAGACGATGACAGCGCTGCGTTTCCCCGTCGAAGGCGCGCCCGAGCCGCTCGCGCTCGAGCTCACGCTCAATCTGCTGTCGGACCCCAGCGAAGAGAAGCGCAAGGCGGCGGCGGAAGCGCTCGCAAAGGTGTTCAAGGACAACGTCCGCCTGTTTGCGCTCATCACCAACACGCTGGCCAAGGACAAGGAGATCTCCGACCGTTGGCGCGGCTTCAAGGACGTGGCGGATAGCCGGCATCTCGGCAACCGCCTGGAGGCGCCCGTCGTCGAAGCTCTCGCCAGGAGCGTGCGCGAGGCCTACCCGCGCCTGTCGCACCGCTACTACAAGATGAAGGCGAAGTGGCTCGGCAAGGAGCGGCTCGCCCACTGGGACCGCAACGCCCCGCTCCCCGACAAGCCCGAGCGCACCTTCTCCTGGTCGGATGCGCGCTCGCTCGTGCTCGGCGCCTACGGCGCCTTCGCGCCCGAGATGGCGGGGGTCGCCAAGGAATTCTTCGACAAGCGCTGGATCGACGCCTCGATCCGGCCGGGCAAGGCGCCGGGCGCCTTCTCGGCGGCGACGGTGCCGTCGGTGCACCCCTACGTGCTGCTCAACTATCTCGGCAAGCCGCGCGACGTGATGACGCTCGCGCACGAGCTCGGCCACGGCGTCCACCAGATGCTGGCGCGGCCGCAAGGGGCGCTGATGGCGTCGACGCCGTTGACGCTCGCGGAGACGGCGTCCGTGTTCGGCGAGATGCTGACCTTCAAGGCGCTGTTGCGCGAGATCCACGATCCCAAGGAGCGCAAGGCGCTTCTCGCCGGCAAGGTCGAGGACATGCTCAACACGGTCGTGCGCCAGATCGCGTTCTACACCTTCGAGCGCAAGGTGCACGAGGCGCGCCGGCAGGGCGAGCTGACGCCGGATCAGCTCAACGCCATGTGGCTCGAGGTGCAGACCGAGAGCTTAGGCCCGGGCGTCGAATTGAAGCCCGGCTACGAGGTGTTCTGGACCTACGTCCCGCATTTCATCCACTCGCCATTCTACGTTTACGCCTACGCGTTCGGGGACTGCCTGGTGAACTCGCTCTACGGGCTCTACGAGGAGGCGCACCCGGGCTTCGTCGCCAAGTATTTCGACATGCTCAAAGCCGGCGGCTCCAAGCACCACACCGAGCTGCTGGCGCCGTTCGGCCTCGACGCCTCGCAGCCGCAGTTCTGGCAGAAGGGGCTCAAGGTCATCGAGGGCATGATCGACGAGCTGGAGCGGGCCGACGCGACGGCCTGAAGCCGGCGCCGCAGCATCGAGCTGGCGCGGGGACGCAATAACGTTGCCCCAACCCCCGCTTGTGCCTCCAAGTCCTTGTCTCCGCTCCCGACTCCGCGGTCCTTGTCAAGGCCGCGAAGCGGGGGGCTGCTCGAATTAGGGGGTTTCCCTCGGGCGGCATTAATGGTTACAAGCCCCCGCCATTGCTGCACTGCAGCCAGCTCAACCTGAGGTGCCAAGGTGGCACAATCCCACGTGGCGAAGGGCATCGACCAGCCCGACGACACTCTCTACCACTTTTGGCCTCTCGCCGTCGGCTCCGTCGGCGTCGTCTACGGCGACATCGGCACGAGCCCACTCTACGCGTTCCACGAAGCGATCATTGCGGCCAAGGCGTCGAGCTTCGCTGGCCGCGAGGCCGTGTTCGGCGTGCTGTCGCTGATCCTGTGGGCATTGTTGCTCATCGTCACGCTCAAGTACGTCATCATTCTCCTGCGCGCCGACAACCACGGCGAGGGCGGCACCTTCGCCCTCATGGCGCTCGGGCAGTCGGTGGCAAAGCGAAGCGGTCCCGTGCTGCTGGGGCTCGGCATCGCGGGTGCCTCGTTCTTCTACGGCGACGCCGTCATCACGCCGGCCATCTCGGTGCTCTCCGCCATCGAAGGCCTGAAGCTCGTCTCCCCCGCGTTCGCCGAAGTCGTGCTCCCGCTGGCGGCCGTCATCCTGCTGGCTTTGTTTGCCGCGCAATCGCGCGGCACGGCGAGGG
>Ga0209415_10003497_pt1 | contig 29193 bp, 28 predicted proteins | sample PeaSoiSIISIP2007_FD_187696 | JGI IMG/M metagenome (GOLD analysis project Ga0209415, IMG submission 187696) | Peat soil microbial communities from Weissenstadt, Germany - SII-SIP-2007 (SPAdes) (version 2) | ecosystem: Environmental > Terrestrial > Soil > Wetlands > Peat | place: Germany...
GAGGCCGCGCGCGGCAACAACGCCGGCTCGGCGCAGTCGCTCAGCATTGGGCAGACGCTATTGGATCAAATCAAGGCCGCCAAAGCCGTAGGCCGCCTGGTGATCAATCTGCAGGCGGCGATGCATGCCAAGCCGGGGTCGACCGCCGACGTCATCCTGCGAAACGGGGATGAACTGATCGTGCCCAAGCAGCGACAGGAAGTCATGGTGATCGGCGAGGTGCAGTACGCCTCCTCGCACCTGTATCAGCGACACCTGTCCCGCGATGATTACATTGATCAGAGCGGCGGCACGACGCGACAGGCCGATCGCAGCCAGATCTATGTCGTGCGGGCTGATGGTAGCGTCGATGCCGGGAGTCGCGGTTGGTTCAATTCCAAGGCAGGCGTCGAAATGCGGCCCGGCGACGCCATCGTCGTACCATTGAACACCGAACGCATACCGGGACTCGTGCTGTGGCAAGCGGTAACCACCATTCTGTACAACATCGCCATCGCGACCGCCACGGCGCATACGCTGTAGAGGCGAGACGCTGCATTCGGTCGTCGAGCGTGCGGGTGGCCTGACTGATTTCGCGTTTGTCGAAGGCAGCGTGTTCACGCGCAGAGAGCTCAAGGTGCGCGAGCAGGAACAGCTCGACCGTCTGGCCGCTCGCCTGCGCACGGAGATTGCCGAAGTGGCGCTGATGGGGGTGCGGGCACAGCAGGGCAGCGCACCCTCGGCGATCAGCGTCGGTGAAACCGTGCTGCATCAACTGACGGATGCGAAGGCCATCGGCCGGCTGGTGATCGACCTCAAGGCAGTGCTGCGCACCAAACCGGGATCGAGTGACGATGTCATCCTGCGCAATGGCGATGAACTCATCGTGCCTAAGAAGCGCCAGGAGGTCATGGTGCTCGGGGAAGTCCAGGATCCCACGTCGCATCTGTATAAACGCCGTTTGACGCGCGATGACTATATCGACCAGACTGGCGGTCCGACACGTCAGGCCGACCGTAAAACGCATCTACGTGGTGCGCGCCGACGGCAGCGTCGATATTCATCCGGGCGACGCGATCGTCGTGCCGCTCGATACCGAGCGACTTCCGGCTCTGACGGTATGGAGCGCCGTGACGACTATCATGTACAACCTGGCGATCTCTGCGGCAGAAATCCGTGCGACGCTACCGTGATGCTCTCCGGCATGGCCGCGTTGTCGACGCTATCCGCTTGATTCTGGATCGGCGGAGGGGAACATGCTGCGCTGGTATCTGATCCATACTAAGCCCTTGAGCGAGGGACTGGCGCAAACGAACCTGGAACGCCAGGGATACGAGACCTATGTGCCGCGTGCCACACAAGCCGTGCGATGCCACGGGCATTGGCAAGACCGGATCGTGGCGCTGTTTCCACGGTATCTGTTCCTGCGACTGAATGAGGGACGGCAGTCGCTGGGACCCGTACGCTTCACGATGGGAGTCGCCAGCGTCGTGCGCTTTGGGTCCAAGTACACTATCGTCCCCGACCAAGTGATCCGCGACCTGCGGGCCCGGGCCGATCCCGCGACCAAACTGCATCGACTCGGGCGCGTCTCGCGGCTGGCCCCAGGCACGCCGGTACGAATCAGAAACGGTCCGTTCGATGGACTGGATGGGGTTTTCGAGCGCGAGGCGGGCGCCGAGCGCGTAGTGGTGTTGCTGAATCTACTGGGGCAGGCGGTATCGGCCTACGTCCCGGGCGATTCGGTACGAGCGCATCTGGTTGTGTAGACGCACGTCGCTGGCGCCAGGCACGGAGGCTGGCTCCCGAGGCGACCATGGCTGCGATTCGCGCCATCCGTGCGATGACCGGCTCTTCAAGAGGTAATTTTGATTTCCACCGATCGTAGCGCGAATGATGCGGATGAGGAGTTCGATCTCAAGGCTCTCGGCCGCCTAATCTGGCGCAATAAGCTGATGACAGGGTTGGTAGCGATCGTCTGCGGGGGCGTCGCGGCGGCGATTGCGTTTGCCACGGCACCCGTATTCCGCGCGGAAGCGACTATTGCGGCGGTTCACGAAAAGGATCTAAGCACCGGTGGACTCGCCAATCAACTCGGTGCCTTGACCAGTCTGGTGGGCGTGAACCTGGGTCAGGCCAGCGGTAACGTCCAGACGTCCGATGCGGTTTTGGAATCGCGCCGATTGGTGGAGGAATACATCAAGCGCAACGATCTGTTGCCGTTGCTTTCAATTAACGCAAAGAAGCCGCCGACCCTGTGGCTCGCGGTAAGAGACTTCAAGCAAGGCGTACTGACCATCCGCAAAGACACACGCAAGGGTGTCACAACCGTGGCGGTCGAGTGGACCGATCCCGCCATCGCCGCGCGCTGGGCGAACGGGTTGATCCACCTTGCCAATGAACTCATTCGAACCCGTGCCATAGACGATGCCACTCGTAATATCGCTTACCTCAACCGGCAGCTGGAGCAGACCAATGCGATCGAGTTGCGACAGGCCCTCTACGACATCATCAAGCAAGAGACCAAGACGCTGATGCTCGCCAATGGCCGGGAAGAGTACGCGTTCGAGACGGTCGATCCGGCGGTCCCACCCGAGAGGAAAGTGGGCCCGCACCGCGCCCTGAACACGTTGGTCGGCCTGGCGCTCGGGCTGTTTCTGGGGACAGTCATTGCATTCATCCGCGACCGGATTCGCCGGTACCGCTCAGTGGAGACGCCGCAGGCGGGCAGCCCTTGATCTGAATACCAAAAATTGACGGTTCGAGAAATAAGGCTTCTAATGGGCTCTGTTCAACCACTGAACACGTCCCGGCATATTCTCTAGCAAACCAGTCCGAGTGCTGTCGCATGCTTACCGAAGAAGTCAGTTACCGGTTGCTGAAACTGCTGGAGCCAAACCCGCGGCTGAGCCAGCGCCAGGTTGCCCAGGAACTGGGATTCAGTCTCGGGAAGGTCAACTTCTGCCTGAAGAGCCTGGTCGATAAGGGCTGGATCAAGGCAACGAACTTCAAGAACAGTAGGAACAAGACTGCGTACATGTACCTGCTGACTCCCCGTGGAATCGAAGAGAAGGCTCGAGTCACGGTGCGGTTCCTGCAGAGCAAGATGCGGGAATACGAAGCGCTCCGAGACGAGATCGAGCAGATACGCGACGAGGCAAAGCGCCAGGCGCGGCGCTAGATCGCGCGGATGCAGGCCTGCGGCCCAGTGAACGGGCGCGGCAATTGCCAGGGATGCGATGGTCATCGGGCCGCGTCGCAGGGCGGTAGCGTGCCCGGAGACAGCCCGCCATCGCGCAGGCGCTCGCTGCGACGGCCCCGGGGGAGGACCATGGTTCGTCTGAATGGCTAGACTCACGCGTGGTATGCGAATCGTGGGTGTCGTTCAGGCGCGGTTCTCGTCACGGCGATTGCCCGGCAAGATCCTGATGCAACTTTGCGGTCGGCCGAGTCTCGACTACGTTCTCGACAGTCTTGCCCATGCTGAGCGACTGGACGGGATCATGCTCGCCACATCGACCGATCCGAGCGACGATGCGACAGCGTTGTTCGCCAGTCAGCGCAGCATACCCTGCTACCGGGGCTCGCTCGATAACGTCGCACTGCGAATGCTGCGCGCCGGTGATGAGCAGCAGGCGCTGGCGATCGTTCGCATCAACGGCGACAGCCCACTGATAGACCCGTCGCTGATCGATCGTGGTGTCGGGCTGTTCCTCGAACAGTCGGTGGACCTGGTGTCCAATGTGAGTCCGAGGACCTTCCCGAAAGGACAGTCGGTCGAGGTCATCGCGCTCAGCGCGCTGCGCGCGGCCATAGCTTCCATGACATCCTCCGCGGAGCGCGAGCACGTGACGCCGTACATCTATGCGCATCCGGAGCGCTTCTCCATTCGTTCATTTGGGACGGATGCGCCGCGGCCGGACGTCCAGCTCAGCATAGACGATGCCGAGGACTTCGCTCGTTGCGCGGCAGTTCTGCGCGCGCTTGCCGGCCCGCCGTGGCAGGCCGGATGGCGCGCCTGCGTGGCGGCCTACGACCGGTGTGTCGCCGCCTCGGCATCAGGGCCGGCATAGTGACGGCGACGCAGCTCGGGGTGGGCGTCATCGGTCTCGGAGTTGGAGAGCAGCACGCGCGTGCATTTTCCGCCCATCCGGAGTGCCGCATCGCCGCGTTGTGCGATATCGACGCCGAGAAGCTCAGCCGTATCGTGCAGCTCTTTCCCCAGGCAAAGGGCTATTCGAACGCGGAAGATCTGATTGTGGATCCGGCCGTACACATCGTCGCGGTGGCGAGCAATGACGACGACCACTGTGAACAGATTGTCCGTGCGCTGCGTTCCGGGAAACACGTGTTCGCAGAGAAGCCGTTGTGTCTCGACCGGGACGGGTTGCGGCAGATCGTGAACGCATGGCGTCAGGCGCGCGGAGCGCGCCTGACGACCAACACCGTACTCAGGCGCTCGCCGCGGTTTCGATGGTTGAAGGAGGCGATCGGCGCGGGGCGCCTAGGCACGGTATTCTGCATCGAGGGTGATTACGTCTACGGACGGCTATCGAAACTTACGTCGGGGTGGCGAGGCCAGATTCCCGGCTACTCGGTGATGCTCGGCGGAGGAATCCACATCGTGGACCTTGCGCTGTGGCTGAGCGATGCCCGGCCGGTTGAGGTGATGGCATACGGCAGCGCGCTCGGAAGTTCCCACACCAGCTTCCGTGGCACCGATCTGGTACTGTCACTGCTTCGCTTCGAGAATGGGCTCATCGCGAAAATCGGCGCGATCTTCGCGTCCGTCTATCCACACTTCCACCGCCTGGTGGTGCACGGCACCGAGGCGACTTTCGAAAATCTGCCGGCAGCGGTGTCGTCGTCGGCACGACTGTGGCAGGGGCGAGATGGGGGTCCGCCGCCATCAGCGGTCGAGGCGCCGTATCCCGCGGTGGGCAAGGGCGACCTGGTGCCAGCGTTCGTCGAGGCAATCCTCGGGCGTGGCACGCCCGATGTGAGCGAGGAGGAAGCCTTTGCCTGCGTGGCGACATGCCTGGCAATAGAACGCTCGCTTGCACTTGGCGGCGCAGCCGCAGTCGAGTACGAATAGTCCCGGACAATCAAAGACCGAATTCATGCATTCACAGACGAGACGCGAGATTCCCTTCGGCCGACCGCTCATCGGGGAGGAGGAGCGGGCTGCAGTCCTGCGGGTCCTCGACTCGCCGCAGCTGGTTCACGGACCGGTCGCGAAGGCGTTCGAGGCCGCATTCGCCGCCTCGCTCGGCGCGCAGGCCTTCGCGACCTCGGTGTCTTCCTGCACCGCCGGGCTGCATCTTGCATACATGCATCTGGGCGTGAGCGCCGGCGACGAGGTCATCGTGCCGGCCCAGACGCACGTCGCCACGGCGCACGCCGTCGAGATCACCGGTGCGCGCCCGGTGTTCGTCGACTGTGATCGCACCACCGGCAACATCGATACGGCGGCGCTCGAGAACGCGGTGACGGATCGCACCCGGGCGATCAGCGTGGTGCATTATCTGGGACTTCCGGTGCGGATGGAGCCGGTCACCGCGATTGCTTGCAGGCGCGGCCTGTTCGTCGTCGAGGACTGTGCTCTGGCGGTCGGCGCTCGTCTCGATGACGTCGCGTGCGGCCTGCTGGGCGATGTCGGAGCGTTTTCGTTTTATCCCGTGAAGCACATCACGACAGCCGAGGGCGGCATGGTCGTGAGTCGGCACCGGGATGTCGTCGCGTCGATCGACAACATCAAGGCCTTCGGATACGACCGCACCGTGGCGGAGCGCAAGGTGCCGGGCGTATACGATATCGCCCGACTCGGGCTGAACTACCGCATGAACGAGATCGCGGCTGCGCTCGGCCTCGAGCAGCTCAAGAAGGCTGCGTCCTTCGCGCAGCGGCGCGCCGACAATGCGCGACTGCTGCGTAAGTTGCTTGCCGAAGTCGAGGAGGTCTCTTTGCTGGAGGACGGCGATGGGCGTGCGATCCACGCCAACTACTGCATCGCCGCCGTGCTCGACAAGCAGACGAGCGCCCGTCGAGCCGACATCATGACCGAGCTCCGATCGCGAGGCGTCGGCACGAGCGTTTACTATCCGGTACCTCTGCCGCTCTCGAAGTACTACGGGGAAAAATATGGTGCTGCGGCCAGCGCGTTTCCGAATGCGCTCCGCATCAGTAATCAATCGATAGCCCTCCCGGTCGGTCCACACCTCGAGCTGGACGATATGAGCGTTATCGCGTCGGAGCTCAAAGCCGCGATAGCGAAGTGCATAGCATGAATACCAGTCTCCACGGCAAGCGCGTCCTTCTGATCGGGGGAGCAGGATTTATCGGTCACAACCTCGCCCTCGAGCTGAAACGGCGTGGCGCAGACGTGTCGATCCTCGACGGTCTCGAGGTGAACAATCTGCTCTCGCTGCACACGGCGTCGAACAAGCTTCCGGAGCGGGAGCTGTATCTGAGCGTGATCAACGAGCGGCTGGAGCTGCTGCGCTCGGCGAAGATTCCGCTGCACGTGGAGGACGCCCGCGATTACGCGCGCATGAGCCTACTGTTTAATCAGATTGAGCCGCAAGTCGTGGTGTTGCTGGCGGCCGTCTCCCATGCAAGCCGGTCCAACAAGGACCCGTACCACACGTTCGATCACAGCTTCAGGACCCTGGAAAACGCCCTGGACAACTCGCGCGGACGGGTCGAGCACTTCGTCTATTTCTCATCGAGCATGGTATACGGGAATTTTCAGGAGGCAGCAGTCACGGAGGAGAGCCGTTGCGATCCGATCGGGATCTACGGGGCGCTGAAGTTCGGCGGCGAGAAACTGGTGATCGCCTACAACCAGGTGTTCTCCCTTCCCTACACGATCGTGCGGCCGTCGGCGCTGTATGGTGAGCGCTGCATCAGCCGCCGCGTCGGACAGGTGTTCATTGAGAATGCCTGCCGCGGCAATGATCTAGTCGTCAGGGGTGACGGCTCGGACAGCCTTGATTTCACCTACATCGGCGATCTGGTGAACGGGCTTTGCTGCTGCATCGAGCACCCGGAAGCCAAGAACCAGATATTCAACCTGACCTACGGCCAGGGGCGCTCCCTCAATGAGATGGCGGAAATCATTAAGTCGGAGTTTCCGGGCATTGGCGTAAAGTACACCGCGCGCGATGCGCTGATGCCCGAACGGGGCACGCTGGATGTCGCAAAAGCCAAGCGCCTGATTGGCTACGAACCACGCTTTCCTCTGGAGATCGGCTATCGGCGCTACATCGAGTGGTACCGCGGGCTATTCAAGCGTGTCGACGCGATGCCTCATGTTTCCGCGGCGTCGCAGTTGAACGAATGAATGGGGCTCCAGCCGGGTGGACGCGCGACGAATTCCTGGAGCGATGCCTGGAACGACCCGTATTGCGATTGCAGGACGTTAGCGCTGCGTCCCGGGCAATCGCCGCGGCCGGGGCGGAGCGCGATTGGATGATCGAGGCGCGCGTTCCCGTGCAGCAAGCCGAGGCACTGGCGCAACTGACGGCGCAGGGCTTTCGCATCATCGACACAAATGTGCAACTCGATTGTGCTGCGGACGCGCTGACCGTCGTCACGGTGTCCTCGGATGAGTGGCGCATCAGGCCTGCGCATGCGGCGGATTGTGGCGTCGTCCGGGAAGTCGCGGCACGATACCTCAACACGTCCAGATTCCATCTCGACCCGCGATTGGGAGAGCAGCTCGGTGCCCGCGTCAAGCGTGAGTGGGTGAGCAATTTCTTCGAGGCGAAGCGCGGCGATCACATGTTCGTGGTCGAATCGCGCAGCCGAGTGTGCGGGTTCCTGCTGGTGCTGGAGCGCGATTCGCTCGGCATCATAGATCTGATTGCGGTCGAGCCGCAGGTCCGTGGTACCGGTGCGCCCGGCGCGCTCGTCTATGCATGGCGGGCGTCATCGCCGCACCTGAAGCGTCTGGTGGTCGGCACGCAGATTTCGAATGTCCGTTCGCTCCGTGCCTACGGAAAGCTGGGTTTTCGCGTGTGCGCGGCGACGCATGTACTGCACAGGCATAGCGGCGATGCGTAGGCCGACAGCGGCGCGGTGGCCGGGATGATTCTCTTTGGGCGACAGCTCGGCATCGAGGTGGCCGTCATTGCCGAAATCGGCGTCAATCACGAGGGCGACGTCGAGGCGGCATCGCGTCTGATCAAGGCGGCCGCGAGCGCGGGAGCGGACGCCGTGAAGCTGCAGAGTTATACGCCCGACCGGTTGGCCTCGGCTGTCGATCCGGTACGACTGCAGCGCGTCACGCGATTTGCATTATCCATGCAAGCACATGAGCGGCTGTTCGCGGAGGCCGTCAGCCACAGTGTGCGGTTGTTCTCGACGGCGGTTACCGAAGACTGGGTGCCGTGGCTTGCGGCGAATTCCCCTGCCGTCAAGATCGCAAGCGGTGATCTTACATTCGAGCCGGTGATCCGTGCTGCCGCCAGTTCCGGGCGGGTAGTGATTCTCTCGACCGGGTGTGGCGACGTTGCGGAGGTGGACCGTGCGGTCGACTGGGTCGCCCGCGAGGTGGGCAGCGATGCACTGCGGGACCATCTGGTGCTGATGCATTGCGTATCCGCATATCCGGCTCCGGCAGGGCAGGCCAATCTGCTGTCGGTTCCATTCATGCGGGATCGATACGGTGTGGAAGTCGGATACTCGAACCACGTCATCGGCCCCGACATTCCACTGGCGGCGGTCGCGCTCGGCGCGTCGGTCATCGAGCTGCATTTCACCGATTGCCGCGAAGGGCGGGATTTTCGTGACCACCAGTTGTCGGTGCTGCCGCAGGAACTCGCGGATTTCGTAGTGCGCGCGCGCGCGGTGTGCGCGGCACGAGGCTCGCTGTCCAAGAGCGCTCAGGAGTGCGAGCTCGCGAGTCGCGACGCAATTCGAAAGGGTGTGGTGGCGGCGCGCGATCTTGCCGCCGGCACCGTTCTCGCCCGTGCAGATCTGATGTATGCGCGTCCGGCCAGCGAAGTTTCGAGCGGTCAGCTCGAGAAAGTGATCGGGCGCGCACTGGCTGTCGACCTGAAGCGCGGCATGCCGATTCCGAGATCAGTATTGGGGGTCTGAGGCCGATGTGCGGGATTGCCGGGTACATCGGTGCCATGCCAATCGATGCGCAACACCGCGAGGCCACGTCCGAGGCCCTGCGGCATCGCGGACCGGATGGCCAAGGTCTGTTCGCTTCGCACGATGGCGAGTTCGGTGTCACCCTGATCCACCGGCGGCTGGCGATCATCGATCTGGACCGGCGTTCGGACCAGCCATTCCGATTCGATGACTCGGTGCTCACCTTCAACGGAGAAATCTACAACTACATCGAGCTGCGCAATGCGCTGACGGCGCTCGGCCACCGATTCTGCACATCGGGCGACGCCGAGGTGCTGGCACACGCGCTGCGGGAGTGGGGACCGGGGGCCCTCGATCGTCTCGAGGGCATGTGGGCCTTCGCCTGGTATGACGAGCGCAGCTCGGAACTGCTTCTGTCTCGGGACCGCTTTGGGGAAAAGCCGCTTTACCTGTGGCGGCGTGATCAAGGTATCTATTTCAGTTCGGAGGTCAAAGGTCTCGCGACGCTGTCGGGAGCGAAGCCCACGGTCAACGTCGATCACGTGCGCCGCTATCTCGTCAACGGATACAAGTCGCTGTACAAGACAACGGATACGTTCTTCTGCGGCGTGGAGGAACTGCCCGCCAGGACCTTTCTGCGCGTGACCCGCAACGGTAGCGGTGCGCCGCAGAGCTACTGGTCGACGGAAGCGAAACCCGACGAGTCACTTTCGTATGATGATTCGGTGGCCGCCGTGCGCGAAGCACTGCATGAAGCGGTTCGCATTAGGCTCAGGGCGGACGTGCCACTCGCGTTCTGCATGAGTGGCGGAATCGATTCGAACGCGCTCATATCCACGACTCGCCGAGTCTTCGGATGCGACGTCCACGGATTCACAATAGTCAACACCGATGCGCGCTACGAGGAGATGTCTCTGGTCGACGCCGCGGTCAGGGAACAGGACCTGAAGCACACGGCGGTCGCGCTCAGCTCAGCGAACTTCATCCCTCAGCTGAAAGCTCTGGTGACCGCGCATGACGCCCCCATTTACACCATCTCGTACTACGTCCACTGGCAGCTCATGCGCGCCATCTCTGCCGCGGGCTACAAGGTTGCGTTCAGCGGCGTCGGAGCAGACGAGCTCTTCACGGGATATTACGACCATCACAATCTTTATCTGGCGGAGATTGCCGCGGAGCCGACACTGCATGCACAAGCCACCCTCGCGTGGCGGGAGCACGTCGCCCCATTGGTGCGAAATCCCCATCTGCAGGATCCGGATCTGTTCCTGAGGAATCGCGATTTCCGCGCACATATCTATCTAAACAATGACGTATTCGGCAGTTGGCTGCGACATGGATGGAGCGAGCGGTTCACCGAGTGCCGGTTCCACGATTCCTTGCTGCGCAATCGGATGCTCAATGAGCTGTTCGTCGAGGCCGTACCGGTGATACTCCACGAGGACGATCTCAACGCCATGTATTTCTCCATTGAGAACCGCTCGCCGTTCCTGGATCGCCGCCTGTACGAAGTCGCCGCCGCGGTGCCGACCCGGCATCTAATCCGCGACGCCAGGACCAAATCCATTCTGCGAGATGCGATGCAGGGCACCGTGCCCGCGGCCATTCTCGACTGCCGCCGCAAGGTCGGATTCAATGCACCGGTGCTCGAATTGCTGGACACCGCCGATCCCGCGGTGCGCGAGTGGCTGCTGGATTCCAGTCCCGTGTACGAGCTGATCAGGCGCGATGACATCGAGCGCTTGCTCGGCAGCGCGAGCCTGCCCAACAGCTACAGCAAGTTCCTGTTCAATTTCGTGTGCGCGAAGGCCTTCCTCGAGGAGTTCGGAGCAGCCCGCCAATGAAGACCTCATTCCTGAATCCGCCGCGCCGATTCGACGCGGACGGCACCGGGCGCTTCGCACTGGCGGATACCGGAAGCATCGAGCTTGCGGCCGACGAGCAGCTGACCTTCACCTCGGCAACTGGCAGCGAATACGACGTCGCGCGCAAGGCGTGGGGCTATTACGCGACACCGTCGCTCAACAGCCGGCTGCCCGCAAAGGGCTTGAGGCCGGTGCTGACGCGCAGCGGCACCGGTCGGTATTTCGTGTGCCTGGTGGAAGTCGAACGGGAGCGACAGTTCGAGGACTATCTGCAGCTCACCGGCATGCGGGTGCTGGGTTGGCTCGACGACGCAACCACACTTAGCCGCATCGAAGCGGCGCTGCAGGGGTCCTAGCCTCGCATGTGCGGTATCGCAGGATTCTTCGGCGCGCGGATGCCGGACGATGCGCGCATACGCTCGTGCCTCGCCCGCATGCGACGGCGCGGGCCCGACGCCGCCGGCATCTACCGCCACCGCTACGCGGCCGGGCGCGAGGTATGCCTGCTGCATGCACGTCTGTCGATCCTGGATCTCGACTCACGTTCCGACCAGCCGATGCACCGCGACGGCAGGGTGCTGGTCCACAATGGCGAGATATACAACTACCTCGAGTTGCGGCGACGGGCGTCCCGCCACCAACCGCTCCATACCAGCAGCGATACCGAGGTGCTGCTGGGGCTGCTGGCGGAGGAGGGCGTAGCGGCTCTGGATGCCTGCGAAGGCATGTGGGCCTTCGCCTGCTACGACGAGTCCGACGGCTCCTTGCTGCTGTCGCGGGATCGATTCGCCGAAAAGCCGTTGTATGTGTACCGTGCGCCCGAGGGACTATATTTTGGCTCCGAGATCAAGTTCATAGCGGCACTGACCGTGGACATCCTCGAGCCAGATACCGAGCAGGTCGTACGCTATCTCATCAACGGCTACCGCAGCCTGCATCGCCGGGGGCGCAGCTTCTTCCGCAATGTGACCGAGTTTCCCGCTGGCAGCTACTTACGCGTAGACGCCGACGGTACCGAAGTCCTCCGGCGGTACTGGCAGCCGGAGCTTGCGATCGAACCATCGCTGAGCTTCGCGGAAGCTGTTGCACGCACGCGCGATGCCTTGAAAAAGTCCGTGAGTCTCCGGCTGCGCGCGGATGTGCCGATCGCATTCTGTTTGAGCGGAGGGATTGACTCCAACGGCATGATTGCGATGGCACGTGCCGCTGGTTGCGACAATATTCACGCCTTCACCATCGTCAATCAGCATGAGCGGTACGCGGAGCAGGACATGGTGGAGCTGACCGTGCGAGCGCAGGGCTTGCGACACACGGCCCTGGGGCTACGTACACAGGGATTTCTCGACAACCTCCGTCGGTTGGTTGCGTATCACGACGCTCCGGTATATACGATATCCGCGTACACTCATTGGCTGCTGATGCAGGCCATCGCCGAGCATGGCTATAAGATCGCGATCAGCGGAATCGGCGGCGACGAGCTGTTCTCCGGCTACTACGATCATCACCTCTACTATCTGGCAGAGATGCATGCGGAGCCCGCGTGTCTTCCTGCGGCGCTCGCGGCATGGCGAGAGCACGTACTTCCGCAGGTGCAGAACCCGTTGCTGCGCGACCCGGAGCGCTTGATTCGTACCCCACACGATCTCACGCATCTCTCGCCCTTCGCGACGCTGTTCCGGCGTTACCTAGTTACCGATTGGCGCGAGGAAATGACCGATACGCACTATGCTGCGCCGGCACTGCGAAACCGCATGTTGAACGAACTGCTGATCGAAACCATACCGCCGCCGCTGCACGAGGAAGACCTGAACGCGATGTACTTCTCCATCGAGAACCGCTCTCCTTACCTGGACAGATCGTTGTTCGATGTCTGCGCCACGATTCCGACCCGGCACCTGATCCGCGACGGGCGGGCGAAGGCGGTGTTGCGCGAAGCACTGCGGGGACTGCTGCCGGACGCGCTGCTCGATAATCGCAGGAAGATGGGATTCAATGCGCCACTGCTGGATCTGCTCGACCTCAACGACGCCGATGTACGCGCGTTCCTGCTCGACCGGAGCCCAATACACGAACTGGTTCGTCGCGATGCCGTGGAACTGCTGCTGACGGTACCCGATCCCGATCATTACACCAATCTGTTTCTGTTCTCCGTTCTGAGCGCCAGGCTGTTTCTCGAGGCTGCAGCCCGCGGCGCCGGCGAGTGGGGGCGCGACGCGGCAGCGTGAGCTGCGCCCGCAAGCCATGTTCGATTTCCTCGCTCTCGTGTTCGGACCCCGCTACTGGAAACTGCACAGTGTCGTAATCCGCATGGTATTGAGCATGCGGGGCATAAGGATCGGAAAACGCTTCTATATCGAGGGCGTGCCCAAGCTCAAGCTGCGGGGCGACGCGGGCAATGTGACCTTTGGGGACAACGTGTCGATCCTCGGGAACGTCGATCTGCGCAACCGCGAGAACGGCCGCATCATCTTCCGCGACAACGTGACCATCGAGCGGGACTGCCGGTTCGTATCGGCGCGCGACGGTACCATCGATGTGGCCGAGGGCTCGATCATTACGGCGTTCGCCATCATCAACGGCGGAGACGACATCCTGATCGGCCGCCAATGCATCATCGGCCCGCGCGCCAGCATCAATGCCAATGATCACCTGTTTGCCCGAGACAAGCCGGTGCGTGAGCAGGGCTTCACTCATGCACCGGTGATCATCGAGGACGGCTGCTGGCTCGCCGCGAATGTGGTCGTCAATAAGGGCGTGCGGTTGGCGCGTGGAACGGTAGTCGGGGCGCACTCGGTAGTGACCAAGGATACCGAGGAGTTCGGTGTGTACGCGGGATGCCCCGCCCGGAAGATTGCGGATCGGCCATAAGATGAAATACTGCACGCGATGTCTGCTGCCGGACACCAAGCCCTACATCGTCTTCGACAGTGAGGGTGTCTGCGCGGCGTGCCGGGCGCACGAACGCAAGAACTGCGCCGAGCGCGGCATCGACTGGGCAGCGCGCCAGCGGGAGTTCGACGCGTTGATCGAGGGCGTCCGGGCCCGCAAGGCGCCACTGTACGACGCGCTCGTGCCGGTGAGCGGCGGCAAGGACAGCATCAGTCAGGTGCACCGGCTGCTGGGGCGCGGGCTGCGCATTCTTGCCGTGAACGTCGACTACGGCATAAAGACGGAAGTCGGGCGGCGCAATCTCGCCTGCATCCCGCGCATGGGTGCGAGTCTGATGACCTACACCCCGGAGCAGCCGCTGCACCGGCGGCTGATCCGCCTGGGCTTCGAGGATTACGGGGATCCCGATCTGCTCAGCCATACGATGCTGCACGCCTATCCGCTGCGCATGGCGGTCCGACTGGAGGTTCCACTATTGCTCCACGGAGAGAATGCGGCATTCGAGTACAGTGGGGAAGAAGGCAGACCTTCGGGTCAGAGCCTGACGCGAGAATGGTTCAACAAATATGCCGCCAACGCAGGCAACACCCCGCGGGTCGTAGCCGACAGATACCACATTCCATACGAACAGCTGATTCCATACGACTACCCCGATGAGTTCGAAAACTCGGATACGCGTGCCGTATTCTGCAGCCATTATTTCCACTGGGACTCGGAGACGAATCTGGACATTGCCCGCAACTATGGATTCGAAGCGTTGCCACACCCCGCGGACGGAACCTATCGCAACTACGTTGGCATCGACGAGCGTGTCATTCATCGCGTGCACCAGTATTTCAAGGTGCTCAAGTTCGGCTATGGCCGCGCCACCGATCACGCGTGCGAAGACATCCGCAACGGCAGGCTATCGCGCGAGGAGGCGAAAGCGCTGGTGCGCAAGCATGACCTGGTCGGTCTCGAGGATGACGTGGTGAACAATTTCATTGAGCATATTGGGATTTCGCGCGAGCGCTTCCATGAAGTTCTCGAGCGCTTTCGCAATCGCGCGATCTGGAGACGCTCCGCCGAAGGGGCCTGGGAGATCCCGGGACATCTGCAGGATTGAACATCGAATCCCGCTTAGATCACACAATCAGGACAAGCGACATGTCTAATCTCGTTGGCGAGCAGCGTTACGAGCAGGTCTTCGGCGAGACCTTCGCTCTGTATACGCGCGCTGAGATGCTCGAGTTCATCGAGCCCTTCAAGGTACGCTTCGAAAAGAACGGGCTGAACGCGGAGCAGCTCTTCAAGGGAAAGCGCTGCTTCGATGCCGCATGCGGGAACGGCCGGGGTGCGTTGTTCATGCTGATGAACGGCGCCGCTCACGTGACGGCCTGCGACTTCAGCGCCAAGAACGTGGAGTCCACACGCTCTTTCCTGGGCCAGTTTGGATTCAGGAATGCGGATGTCTTGGAGTGCTCGCTCGAGAGCATTCCCCGGCCCGACGAGAGTTTTGAGTTCGTCTGGTGCAACGGCGTGATCATGCATACCGAGCGACCGAACCGCTGCCTCAAGGAAATCGCGCGAATTCTCAAGCGCGGCGGACGGTCCTGGATATACGTCTACGGATCGGGGGGCGTCTATTGGCGCAGCGTGCAGCATTTCCGCAGCATGCTGAATGAAGTCAGCGTGCGGGAGTGCATTGCCGCATTGCAGCTACTGCGCTACGAGACTCGCTACGTAGCGGAATTCATCGACGACTGGTTCGCCACGCACTTGCGCTCCTACACGCACAGCGACTTCTCGGCGGCGTTGACGCACGCCGGCTTCGCACCCGCGGAACCGCTGCCGTATGGGATGGCGTACGACACCAGCCAGCGTCGCAATACCTTCGGCGCCGAGGAGAAGGAATTGATGGGCGAGGGCGATCTGCGCTACCTGCTGGAGAAGACGGCTGCCACTCCTGCAGAAGAGCAGCCGATATTGAGCGAAGGGGAGTACGGCTCGGAAGTCCGATGGCCGTCCGTGATCACGCAGTCGGTCGATGCCGCATTGGCGCGCCTGGAGGCGCTGTGCCCGCAGCCCTGGCAGCGCGTGGCGGCCGCTGCGCATGTTCAGCGCGAACTGCGCCTGCAGATGACCAGGCCCGAGCGATTCGACCTTGCTGCCTACGAGCACACGATTCAGCGTGTGGCGGACTACGCGGCCAATTGCGGCAAGTTGTGATGCAATGTCGGCGAGCCGCACACTCTATATCCTGGATTCGGTAGCCGCCGCGCGCTCGCTGCGCGCGCGGCGGATGGCTGGCAGCGAGGCGGTGCTGTTGTCACTGCATTGCAGCGTGGTCGATTTCCTTGCTGCTCGCGGCGTTTCCTGCCGGGATTTCTCGGAGTTCATCAGCGCCGACGAGGTGCGGGCGGCGATCCGCGACGCGTCGACCGAGATTGACGCGGTGCTGGCGCGGTTGGATGGGACGCTCGGAGCGCGCATGTGCGCAGTCGCGGGCATGCCGCGGATGGCGCTGTTCCATTCCTTGTTCAAATATCTCGGGCAATACCATCTCGCCGGGCTCTCATGCTTCGAGCGAGTTCTGGGGTCGAGGCTGGCGCAGGGCGACGTGTGCACGGTGCATTTTCTTCATGCCCTGGGTACGTCGACCGACCCGGTGTTCTCGTTCGCAGCGACCGCGGAGCGCGTGTGCAAGCAGCACGGCGTGGGCTACGCGGAAGATTGGGTGGACCGCGGCATGCTGTCCGGGGTGACTGCCGGCGTCCAAAGGCTGTACTTGCTTGCGCTGCGCGCATTGCGGGCGCCGAACCGGGTGCTCGGCAAGCTGACTCGCGGCCTGAGCCGCTGGCGCGCGGCGCAGTCGGGTGGGGCCTCGCCCGCTGTGGTTCTGCTCGCTCCGAGCGACCACTCGTTTTTCGAAGCGGCGTTGTCGGGCTGTGGGCTACGCGTAATCTGCTTGCCGGAGAACGGCATCGCGCGCCGCAGTGGAGTCGCCGAGCAAGCCGCTCGGACCATCCAGGAGCAGATGACGACGGTAGCCGCTGAATGGCTGCAGATGCAGCCGGCCGACGCGCGAGGACTGGCCGGCAGGCTCGTGTCCTGTGTGATCCAGAATTCATCCGCGCTGCTGTTACCATTGGCATACGAGCACCTGGCGCTGCAGTCGCGGAAGATCAGCGCTGCGGCATGGGACATCCCGCCGGTCAGCAGCGCGCACCTGAATCTGCTGGTGGAGCTGTATCTCTGCAGCGGCGTGCCGGTCCTGGGGCGACAGCACGGTGCCAACTACGTCGACCAGGACTTCGGCAGCATCCACTTCGATTCCGATTTCAACCGCTGCACGCACTTCTTTTCATACGGATTCGGCCCGCAGGAATTTGCAGCGACTTACCCGACCCGGAGGGCGCGATGCACGGCCATACCTGCCGGTAACCCGCCGCTCAGGGCGGTGCGTTGGCAGCGCGCGGTCGATATCGTGTTTCCGATCACGAACTGCATCTCATTGTTCTATCTGGCGCGGATGCCCGAGAGTGAACTCACCCGGCGACAGTCCGGGATACTGGAGGCGATGGAAGGACGGTCGGATCTGTGCGTGGTCAAGCCGCCGCTGTACTTCAGTGAGAATGATTTTGCTCACGTCGAGGCGCTGGGAAGACTGCGCCACGTGCGCGTCGCACGGGCGACCTGGGCGGACTATCTCGCGCGCTATCGTCCTCGTCTGGTCATCTTCGAGACGGCCTCGACACCGCTGTTCGAGGCGCTGCCAATCGACGTGGACATCTTTCTGATGCTCGATCCGGTATTCCCGTTTGCCGACTCCGCGCTGGCGATGCTCCGCAGAAGAGTCCACATTTTCGCTACGGTTGACGAGATGACCGACGCAATTCGTCGCTACGGCCTCGAATGCCTGCCGAGTCTGCGCGACCCAGCCTTCTATCGCACCTATGTAAATCGCGGCTCTGCGGCCGCGGTGGCCAATCTGGTGAATGAATTGACATTCGCACCGGATTGCAAGCTTCCGGTTCCCTAACAGCCAACGCGAACACTCATCATGCCAAAGGCTCTCATCACGACAGTGCCGTTTGCGAACAAGAACCGGCTGCCGCTGGAGCAGCTCGAGTCCGCCGAGATCGAGTACCTGATAAATCCACTCGGGCGCAGGCTAAAGGAAGAGGAACTGGCCGAGATGGTTTCCGACTTCGATGTCGTGATCGCCGGTACGGAGCCGATTACCGATCGCGTCATGAGTCGGGCCAGCCGATTGAAGCTCATCGCGCGTGTCGGAATCGGCCTGGACAGCGTTGACCTGCTCGCCGCCGAAAGGCGTGGCATCCATATGTCGTATACGCCGGATGCACCGGCGCCGGCGGTCGCGGAGCTCACCATCGCCCTGATGCTGTGCCTGCTGCGCTCGGTCCACGTGGCAAATCTCCAGATCCACAAAGGCCAGTGGCAGCGCCACCTTGGTCGTCGCATCGCGGAGGTGACCGTCGGGATCATTGGTGTGGGCCGCATCGGCGCGCGGGTGCTGCGACGAATCCCGGCGTTCGGAACGCCCCGAGTGCTCGCCAATGACATCAATCCGAAGCTGAAATTCGATCCGGATCTGAAGCTCGAGTGGGTCGGCAAGGAAGATATCTACCGTCAGGCAGATCTGATCACGCTGCATGTGCCGCTTACTGCGCACACGAAGAACATGATCCGGCGCGAGGAGTTGCAGCTCATGAAACCCGACGCCTTGCTGATCAATTGCTCGCGCGGGGGCATCGTGAACGAAATGGACCTCGCGGAAGTCATGCGCTCCGGCCACCTTGGCGGCGCCGCAATCGATGTATTCGAACACGAGCCGTACAACGGCGAGCTTGCCGGAATCGATCGTTGCCTGCTCACGGCGCACATGGGCTCGATGTCCGTCGATTGCCGCACGCGCATGGAAATCGAGGCGACGGAGGAGGCGGTACGTTTCCTCAAAGGCGAGCCGCTGCGCTCGCCGGTGCCGGCGGACGAGTACGAAATGCAGCGGCAGGGTCTGCGGCCGTAGTACCTCGTGAGTATGCGAATGAAAACTGCGTGCGTAATCGGCGGCAGCGGCTTCTTGGGTTCGCACGTCGCCGATCAGCTGAGCGATGCTGACTATACGGTGCGCATCTACGACCGGATCGAATCGAAGTGGCTACGCCGCGGTCAGGAGATGATCGTCGGCGACATACTCGATCTCGATTCGTTGAAGGCCGCCGTGGGGGGTTCCGACGTGGTGTACAACTTCGCCGCGGTGGCGGACCTCAACGATGCTCTGGACAAACCGCTGCAGACCGTCCAGACCAATGTGCTCGGGACGGTGAATGCTCTCGAGGCGTGTCGGACCAGTGGTGTCAATCGCTTCGTGTATGCGAGTACCGTATACGTCTATAGCCGGGAAGGGGGGTTTTACCGCTGCAGCAAACAATCGGCGGAACATTACGTGGAGGAATACCAGCGCACCTATGGTCTGGACTTCACCATCCTGCGCTTCGGCTCCCTCTACGGTCCGCGGGCCGATGCGAGCAACGGGCTGTACATCATCGTTCGCCGGGCGCTCGAGGAAGGCGCGATCAGCTATGCAGGGAACCCGGAATCGATTCGCGAGTACATCCACGTGGAAGACGCGGCGCGTGCGAGCGTGCTCGCCCTCCGGGATGACTTTCGCAATGAGAGTGTCGTGCTCACGGGACATCAACCGATGCGAGTGCTGGATCTTCTGAAGATGCTCGCGGAGATCATGGGCATGCCGGAGGCGGTGGATTTCCGCGACGAGGCGTATGCTGGCCACTACGTGCGGACGCCATACGCCTATCTGCCAAAGCTGGGTCGCAGGTACACCGCAGCGCTGCACGTTGACCTCGGCCAGGGGCTGCTGCAATTGATCGACGAAGTCAGGGCCGAGTGCGTCAGGCAAGGCAGGCTGCAAGGATGATCGGCCGTACGGCAGAGCGCGGACTGCTACGGCGCTACCCGACATTGCTCTGGGACTTCGACGGTGTCATCAAGGACTCCGTTGGCGTGAAGTCGGACGCCTTCGAGCGCCTGTTCGCGCCGTTCGGCCTGGCGCTCGCCGCGCGAGTGCGCGCCCACCACGAGCAGCATGGGGGCATGTCGCGCTACGAGAAACTGCCCGTCTACCTCGAATGGGCGGGTCGCGAGCCGTCTGTGCTCGAGGTTGAGCGCTACGCCGAGCTGTTTTCGGCGGCAGTGCGTCAGGCGGTGATCGATTGCCCATGGGTTCCCGGTTCCCGCGAGTACCTGAGCGCCAACCACGAAGAGCAGCGTTGCGTGCTGGTTACCGGAACTCCGCAGGAGGAGATCGAAGACATCCTGAGCGCCCTCGGGATCGCAGGCTGGTTCCGCGAGGTGCACGGCGCGCCTACCGCCAAAGCGGATGCGATCCGGGCGACGCTGGCGCACACGCGCTGTCGTCGCGAGGATGCACTGTTCATCGGCGATTCCCTGGCCGACCACGATGCGGCGCAACGCACCGGGGTCGACTTCCTGTTGCGGCGTACCGTACTCAACCGGGCGCTGCAAGAAGTATACGCCGGGCCGCAGTGCGAAGACTTCCGTGATTGTGCGCGATAGTCGCGCGGCCGTGGAGCGCGCGGCGCGGCCAGACAGCCGCGGCGCACGCGCGCCACCATCTTCGCGCCGGCGCGGCACTTGAACATCCGCCGACCGATGCCGGACAGCGTACGCTCCCGGTACCTGGTGACGCTCGGCACGCAGGTTTTCCGGCTGCTATTATCGGTGCTCTCGGCGGCAGTGGTCCCACGGACGCTGGGTCCTGCGATCTACGGAAACTACAGCTTTCTGCTCTCCACTGCAGCTGCGCTGCGCGGAGTGCTCGACAACAGCACGCAGCAGGCGTTCTTCACGTTTTCTTCGCAGGAGCGCGCGAGCGGGCCGCTGACCAAACTGTATGCACTGGTGCTTGGCGGACAACTGCTGATCGTTCTGGCAATTATTGGCGCCGCGGCTGCAGCCGGCAAGACGGAATGGCTGTGGCACGCACAGAAGGTCGATCAGATCGTGTGGGTTACGATACTCGACTGGTTTCTGTTTCTGGCCCTGTCGCTTCAGCAGTTGGGTGACAGCAAGGGCCTGACGGTGAAACTACAGTTGATCGGCGCGGGCGTCTCCGTGCTCACCCTCCTGGGCTTGCTGATATTGTGGGCGACCGCAACGCTCAATTTCTACACCTTCACCGGCCTCAACCTGCTGAGCGCGGTACTGTCGTCGGGGATGCTGGGATACTGGCTGGTAGTGAGGAATCGAGCGACGTTCTGGCAGGGTGCATTGGCGGTGCGTACCTATGTCCAACGGTGGTGGAGATTCGCCAAACCGTTATTGCTGCTTCAATACTATCTGCCAGTAGTAGCCTACCTGGGTGTGTACCTCATTCAGAGATGGTACGGCTCCGCGGAGCAGGGCTACTACGCGCTGGCGCTGCAATGGTCCGCCTTCGCCATGGTGTTCACCAACGCCGCCGTGTGGATATTCTGGCGGGAAATTGCTCATCACAGTGCCAGCGGCGACCTGCGGTTGGCGGCCCTAACCTATGAGAAATTCAGCCGCTTGTTCGTGTTCCTGGTTCTGGTGTTGTCGTGCTGGCTGTCGGCAGGCAGTGGGCTGCTGGTTCAAATCGTGGCCGGAGACCGCTACCTCGCCGCCAGCCGCGTGCTCGCGATCATGGCGTTCTATCCGGTCGCACAGACGCTAGGGCAGCTGACGACGGCGTCCCTGAAGGCGACTGACCGAACGGCGAGTTACGCGCGCTGGAGTGTTCTGCTGTCGATTCCCGATCTGCTCTTGACCTATGTGCTGCTGGCACCGACGACGGCGTTGGTCCCGGGGTTGCACCTGGGGGCCGTCGGGATGGCGAGCAAGATGGCGTTGTTCGGAATCGTGAGCGTGCAAGTCTACGACTGGACGTGCTGCCGACACCTCGGACTGAGCTATGTGGCGACACTGCGGCGCAATATCGCTGCAATGGCGACTGTCGGGGCGATTGCCTTCGTCATCCTCATTTGGGGCAGCTCGTGGCTGCTGCGGGCAGGACTGCAGAACGTCAAGGCGCTCGGGATATCGTCTTGTGCCTACGGAATCGCCATTCTGACGATAATCTGGTTGCGGCCGGGACTGGCCGGGCTGACCCGAGGACAGGTCTTGCGGGGCGTGCAGCTGCTTGGCAGATGCTGAGCCCGCCATCAACTGATTGCTACGGGAGAAGTGTGGATTGATTGCGGCACTGATGATTGGACGAGCTGGGAGCGCCGGGTTCCCGGGTAAGAACATCTACCCGATTCTCGGGCGTCCGCTGGCTGCTTATCCGTTGATGGCGGCGCGCGGCTCGCGCAATGTCGACAAGCGGTACGTGTCGACCGATTCACCCGAAATCATGGAGATCAGCCGCCAGCTCGGCGCCGAGCTCATCGACAGGCCAGCCAGGCTGGCGACGAAGGAGGCCCTGGGCGAGCATGTGTTCGTGCACGGCTATCGGGAAATCGTGCGTCGACTCGCCGGTCAGGGTGAGCAGCTCGAGCTCGTCGTCCTGCTCTTCGCCAACGCCGCGACCGTGACCGCGGGCCTGATCGACCAGGGGATCGAGGCACTGCGTGCCGATGCAAGCCTCGATTCGGCAGTGACCGTTTCCGAGTACAACATGTGGAGTCCGCTGCGCGCCCGCCGGGTGGGTGAAGACGGCTGCTTGCATCCCTTCGTGCCCTTCGAGACGTTCGGTGACCCCCGAACCTTGAATTGCGATCGCGATTCGCAGGGGAGTGTCTACTTTGCAGACATGGGGTTGTCGGTGGTCAGGCCCCGATGCCTGGACAATCTGGAGCAAGGCCTGTTGCCGCAAAAATGGATGGGCCAGCGAATTCATCCGATCCTGTCCTGGGGCGGATGTGACATCGATTACGAGTGGCAGGTGCCGATGGTCGAATACTGGCTGCGCAAGCACGGTTTCGAGGAACCATCCAGGTGAGGCCGGCCCGGTCCTGGTCGGGCGATCTGCGCTCCTAGAATGTTGAAGATCACAACGCGGCGCAAGCAGCGGTTCTGTCGCGGACTGCTCGTTGGAACCGACGCCGTCATCGGATTGGCCGATGTCGGATCCGGCGGCGAGCTGAAGCGTCCCTGGAGTCTGTTGCCGGCAAATCACGTGCGTAAGTTCGATTTCGAGCCGACGGGTGCCGGTGGCGGCAGATTGCCAGTGTGCATCTCGAATCGAAGCGGTCGGGCGCAGTTTCTCGTGGCGCGCGATGAGCGCGCGTCGTCGTTTCATCGGGCATTGCCGGAATTTGCTGAGCGCTTCGGCATGCAGTCAATGCTGTCGGACCGGACCATCGAGGTGGACTGCACCACTCTCGACCGCCACTTCGATGGCAGATTCGATGCGGTCGACGCCATCGACGTGAACGTGGAGGGACACGACTACCAGGTGCTCCAAGGGGGTGCGCATCTGCTCCAGGCAGGTCACGTCAAGCTCCTGAAGGTGGAGTTCGAGCTGGCGCAGGTCTGGGATGGCCAAGGCTGGTTGAGCGATATCGATGGATTGCTACGAGCCGATGGCTACGCGCTGGCTGGAATCGACATCGACTTCGCGCGACCCGTCAAGGTGCAACGCTATTTCCATCGCGGCGAGCCGCTGTGGGGAAAGGCATTGTATGTGCCCGGCGCTGCGCGCTGGAACACGATGCTCGAGCGCCTGCGCACTGGCAGTTCCGCCCTCGAACAAGCGCTGTCGAAGGCGATCGCTCTGTATGTAGCCGCGGACCTCCTTGGGCACGCGTTCGACGTGATCGATCTTGGCGCAAAGGCAGGCGTCCTGGGCAGGCTTGATGCGGAGGGAATCAAGGCACGCATTGGGACCGCCTATCGCTGGGCGAAGATCGAGCGTGGCGTGAGACAGTTGGCGTGGCTGCTGACACGTTGCGTCGGTTTGCAGGGAGGCTCCTCTGAAGCATGAGGTTCTGATAACAGGAGGTGCGGGGTTCATCGGCTCTGCGCTCGCGCGCGCTTTGATCGCGCGGGGTCACGGCGTCGTGGTCGCAGACAATCTTTCCACCGGTAACCGCGCCAACGTTCCGCCACAGGCACAATTCGTGCAGATGGACTTGGGGGATCGCGCCGACTATGCACGGCTGAATGGAACAACGTTCGAAGCAGTGTTCCACTTGGCAGCGCAGTCTTCCGGCGAAGCGTCGTTCGTCGACCCATGGAACGACTTCAACAGCCATGCAAGCGCGACGTTTCTGTTGCTCGACCTCTGCCGTCGACGCAATGTGAATAGGTTTCTCTATGGCAGCTCGATGGCGGTGTACGGGGAGCCTCAATATCTGCCCGTGGACGAGCTTCACCCGACCAATCCGAAGACGTTCTACGCCGCAGGCAAGCTGGCCGCAGAGAGCTACGTCCGGCTTCATTCCACGCTTGGGTTCGCGACGACCATCTTCCGAATGTTCAGCGTGTACGGGCCCAATCAGAACCTCGCGAACAGAATGCAGGGCATGGCGAGCATCTACCTGTCTTTCATCCTCGAATCCAAGCCAATCGTGGTGAAGGGCGCCAAAGATCGATTCCGCGATCTGATATACATCGATGATGTCGTGCAGGCATGGCTGCTAGCGTGGGAAAACGCGAACGCGTTTGGCAAGACCTACAACCTAGGCACCGGCAGGAAGACCACAGTGGAGGAGCTATTGCGTGGCCTGATCGGCAGTTTCGGCCGCAGCGACTACCCGGTGGAATACGCAGCCAACACGCCGGGAGACCAGCACGGAATGGTTGCTTGCATCGATAAGCTCAGGAACGAATTGGGGTGGTCGCCGGCAGTCGAGCTGAGTACGGGGATATCCAGAATGGTGAAGTCTTACACCGAAAGGCAAACAGGCCCGTGACCAAGTCGTGTCCGTTCTGCGGGAGCGGCGATACCGTGGTTCTCACCGATCGCGTGCGCTTTGACCGCGCGGCCCGCGTACTGCGTTGCAGCAACTGCACGCTGGTCTTTCTCGATCAGGAATCATTCCGATTCCCCAAGGACTTCTATGAACACGAATATCACCAGACCTACCTGACGCACGTCGATCCGGACATGCTCAATCCGGCCCGGCACTACGAAAAGATGTCTGCCGCGTCCAGACCGTGGATCGAGCGGGTGCGCCGGTTGCTCAGCGGAAAAGAAACCGTGCTCGATATGGGGTGCTCGACCGGTCATGTGCTGACGGGCATCCGCGACCGCGCCGCGCAGGTGTATGGGCAAGAGCTCAGTCGCGAAGAGATTGCCTATTGCCGCAACACGCACGGTCTCGATGTTTCGGACGCGCCGCTCCACGAGCGCTTTGAGCGAGGCATGTTCGACTACATTCTTCTCGTATTCGTGCTCGAACACATAGGCGAGCCGGTGCAATTCCTCCGGAATCTCAAGCAGTTCCTGAAGCCGGACGGCAAATTCCTGATCCTGGTACCCAACGTACTGGATCCGCTCATTCAGTTCTATCGGATACCGGCCTTCGCGCAGTTCTATTTCTGCATCGAGCACCTGTTCTACTACTCGCCAAGGACCATCGGGGATCTGATTGCCAAAGTTGGTCTGGGCGGCCCGATAGACACGCTGCAGGAGTATCCGATCACAAATCATCTGAACTGGGGCTACCGCCAGAAGCCGTCGGACACGCTAGTTGCGCGTCGTCGCGTAACGGATATCGCTCTTGCCGACGAGGCGACGTTGCACAGATGGGAGCAGGTGAACCAGGCCTACGGCGCATTTCTCGCCAGCGAAGGACTTGGCGATCGCATCTGGTGTCAGGCGGGCGTAGCAGAATGACGACCATCAAGCCGAGCGCGCGTCTGGCGCGCGTCAAGCGAGTGCTCGACCCCTACCAGGACCGCAGAGACCTCGTGCGGCTCGACCGGAACGAGGATCCGGTGGGTTGGTGCGCCGAGCATTTCGAGGCCTTTCGCGCCGGGCTTAGGCCCTATGATCTGGCTGCGTACGCGGATTCCGGCGAGTTCGTCGGCAAGTTGGCGCGCTGGCTGAGCGTACCGGCGCAATCGGTGCTGGTGACGTCCGGATCGGACGCCGCAATGAAGACCATCTTCGAGACCTACGTGGATGCCGGCGATGCAGTTGTGATGCAGGACCCGAGCTGGCGCATGTACGAGGTGTACAACAATATCTATCAGGGCCGGGCGCTGCTGGTACCGTATGACGGCAAGCTGGGCTTCAATGCCGGCGCGGTGCTGCGAGCCGTACGCGAAAGCTCCATCAGGCTCGTCATTCTCGCCAACCCGAACCAGCCGACCGGTACGCTCATGGATGACGCTGACGTCGAGGCAATCATCGCAGAGGGCGCCAAGACCGGCACCCTCGTCGTGATCGACGAGGCCTACCACCTGTTTACGCCGAAGACCGCGCTGGGCTGGGTCACGCGTTACCCGAACTTGATCGTCGTTCGAACGTTTTCCAAGGCGTTTGGCCTCGCGGGCCTGCGCCTGGGATATTGCGTGAGTCAAGCGGAGCGCATCAGCGAATTGTCGCTGCTCCGGCCGGTCACGGATTCAAACAGTATCGCGCTCAAGTGTGGCGAGTACGCGCTGGACCACATGGACTGGATCAAGACGCGGATTGCCGGCTTCATTGCGGGCCGGGAATTCCTCCATCGTGCCATGGTCGGCGCGGGTCTCGAAACCTTTCCCTCGCATGCAAATTTCCTGCTGGTTCGATGCCCGTCAGCCGAGGCGGGGATGGCGCTGATTGCGGAGGCTCGACGGCGCACGTACCTGCTCAAGGGGCCGTGGACCGCGGCGCCTCTGAAAAACTGCGTTCGCGTGAGCATCGGTCCGCTCGAGCTGATGCAGAAGTTCTGGTCCGAATGCGAAGACATCGTGAAGCAACATGCCGCACCGCGGGGCTCATGACTTGAACAGGACGCTTCATGTGGCAATCATCGGTTGCGGCCGGGTCGCGGGCCACCACCTGCGCGCAATCGACAATCATCCACATCTCGAGCTCGCTGCCATCTGCGATCTGAAGAGCGAACGCATGGAGCAGCTTCCGGGCGCCGCGGACAGGCCGCGGTTCACCAATTATCACGAGATGTTCCGGCAACACCCCGAGATAGACGTGGTAGCCATCGTCACGCCGAGCGGGATGCACTACGAGCACGCGCTCGAGGCCGTCCAGAGGTACGGCAAGAGCGTCGTCATCGAGAAGCCGGTAGTGATGCGCATGTCCCAGGGGGACGAGCTTCGACGCGCGGCATTGCGGGCGAGTGCCCATGTGTTTCCCGTGCACCAGTACCGTTTCAATCGCTGCGTGCAACGTATCCGCCGCGCGGTGAGCGAGGGCGAGCTCGGTGACATCGCACTCGCCACGGTGCGCCAGCGATGGTGCCGCTCGCAGCAGTACTACGATCGGGACGCGTGGCGTGGAACGTTCGCAATGGATGGTGGTTGCTGCACTAACCAGGGAATTCACCATCTGGACATGCTGCGTTATCTGGCCGGCGAGGTGAAGCGGGTGAACTCGGCCATGAGGACTTTCAACGCCGACATCGAGGTCGAGGACACCGCGACCGCTACCCTCGAGTTTGAAAACGGAGCCCTGGGGCTGCTGGAGATCACCACGGCGGCCAGGCCTCGCGACTACGAATCGTCAGTGTCCATCGTGGGGACGAAGGGCATGGCAATGCTGGGAGGGTGGGCGACAGACAAGCTCGTCACGTTTTCGCCCAAGCCCGAGGACGAGCAGGAATACAGCGATACGTTCGCCGACGCATACGGACTCGGCCACAGCGACATCTACCGCAGCGTGTATGACACGGTCGTGTGCGGCGGCCGTCCCGCGGTGGAATTCGACGATGCGATGAAAACGATGTGCTTTCTGCACGCGGTGTACGTCAGCGCGGAGCGCGGCGGTTGGTCCGATGTGGCCGAGGCGCATGAGTCCGCGCGCCTGGGTCAGCCGGACGAGTCGCTCGCGACGCTGTACCGCACGGTCGACCGGTAGTCGGGAAAGGGGCAGGTCGATGGCGCGGAGGAATATCGAATACAGGACGCCGGCAATCGAGGCGTACTACCGCGAACATCGTACGCGCTGGGATCATTTCTATGAATCGGAGCGCGTCGTATTCGAAAAGCTCGGCCTCGGCTCCGCGAGCGCCGTGCTGGATGTCGGCTGCGGCTGCGGCGGACTCGGTTTGGCGCTGCGCGAGCGGTTTGGCGTGCAGCAATACACCGGTGTTGAAATCAATCGACAGGCGGCCCAGACGGCGCAGTTGATGAATCCGACGGGCCGGTTCCTGCGCCGCGATATCCTGGAGCTATCCCCGGGCGATCTAGCAGAGGAAAGCTTCGACGTCGTAGCGTCGCTCAGCTGCATCGACTGGAACGTTCAATTCACTGAAATGCTAGCCAAAGCCTATCGCTACGTGAGAGCCGGCGGCTACTTCGTGTCGAGCTTCAGATTGACTTCCGGAGAGTCGCTCATCGACACGCAGCGCTCGTATCAATATGTGAATTTTCACGGCAAGAGGGAGGGCGAGGTCGCCCCGTACGTGGTTCTGAATTTCGGCGAGCTTCTGGGGCAGCTCAAGTCGCTGGCGCCGTCTCGGATCGTTGGCTTCGGATACTTCGGGACCCCGAGCCCTACGGCGGTGACGCCAGTCGACAAGGTCGTGTTCGCCGTGATCGCCGTGCAAAAGCGCACTGCATCGGCACAAGACACCGTTGTCGATCTGGACCTGCCGCCGGGACTGGAAGTGTCATGACTGCCGCTGCATCGCTGGTCGCATGGGATCAGAAAGATGATCCGTCTCCTGGCTCGGGCAACGGCGTGTTGTGCCGGCAGAACTGCTCGCCTTCTGGATGATCTTCTGCTACTCGTTTCGAATATTCACCCTAAGTGTACTGCCATTCTCGAGCGTCTTCGACCGATACACGTTCGATGCGGATGATTCCAACTACGCTCTGCTCTACATCACCGTGGCGGTGGCTATTCGACGGAGGGCAAATTTCCGAGGGGATTGAACTTCTTGGTTCTGTACTTTGCTCCGAGCGTGCTGGTGATGATGGCGCTTGCGCACTACTTTTTGTTCAGGGGCTCGTTGCGCCCGAGGTTCGCGCTCGGCATCGCCATTCTGATCGTGATTGAGATCGCTGCGCACACTCTGCTCGGAAGCCGCAGTGCGATCGTCGGGTTCGATCAGAATCGCATGCTGGCGCTCCTTGCAGTGGCGGGTTGCATCAAGCTCAGGCGGAAAGTCGTCATCTGGGGTCTCGCCCTGCTTCTGGCGGTCATCGCAATCCTGGTGGCGACGTTTGCGATCAGTAGCTA
>Ga0209415_10003498_pt1 | contig 29192 bp, 25 predicted proteins | sample PeaSoiSIISIP2007_FD_187696 | JGI IMG/M metagenome (GOLD analysis project Ga0209415, IMG submission 187696) | Peat soil microbial communities from Weissenstadt, Germany - SII-SIP-2007 (SPAdes) (version 2) | ecosystem: Environmental > Terrestrial > Soil > Wetlands > Peat | place: Germany...
TGAAGTTCCCGAGCATCTCGAAGAACGTGTGGTGGCGCGCGGTGACGCCGACGTTCTCGAGGTCGTTGTGCTTGCCGGAGATGCGGATGCACTTCTGGCTGGAGGTCGCCCGGGTAAAGGACAAGCTCTCCTTTCCCGTGAAGACGTCCTTGAACGGGACCATGCCGGCGTTCACGAACATGAGCGTCGGGTCATTGCTCGGAACGAGCCCCGCGCTCGGGCAGACCTCGTGGCCTTGCTTCTTGAAGAACTCGAGGAACTCGGCGCGTACGGTGGAGGACGGGGTGGTCATGGCGTCTCGGTGGATAGCTCTTCGTAGAGGTCGTCGTACGCGGCCGCAACTCTCTCGGGCGTGAAGCGCGCTCCGTAAAGCTCTTTGCCGCGGTCTCGCTGGGCGTGCGCATGCTCCTCGCGGGCGAGGAGCGCCGTGAGCTCGGCGGCGAGGGCCGCGGCGTCCCCCGGGTCGGTGAAGACGGCGGAGGTGATCGTCTCGAGTGGGCCGCCGCGGGCGAGGACCATCGGGACGCCGAGGGCGAGCGCCTCGAGGAGGACGAGGGGGATGTCGACTTTGCCGTAGAGCTCGTCGACGGGGAAGGCGACGGCGGACGAGGTGGCGAGAAGCGCGGGGAGGTCGTCGATCTCGCCCACGTGACGCACGCGGGCGCTGAGCCCCGCGCTCTGGATGCGCGCCTTGATCTCCTCCATGGCAGAGCCCGCCCTGGGAGTCTTCGCGCGACACGCGAACACGAAGACGACCGCCGGCAGCTCCCTGGCCATGAGCGCGATGGCCTCCGCGAAGGTGCTCGCGCCGCGCGAGACCTCGTAGTCGCCCGGGTAGAGGACGACCTTCGCGCGGCCGAGCGCGTAGCGATCGCGCGTCGCCTGCACGGCCGACGCCGACGGAACGTCCGGCGCTGCGGCGCACGGCGGGATGACGCGGAGCCGCGACGCCTTGACCCCGGCGCCCACGAGCTTCGCGCGCGTCCACTCGCTGAGCGCGACGATCGCGTCGCCGAAGAGGAGACCGTCGACCGCAGTGAACGACCGCGGCGCGCTGGCGACCGTCTGCACGAGGCTCCCCCGCCAGCCGGTGACGCGCCGGGCGGCGCGCGCGACGCGAGCGGCCGAGGACGACGCCGGGTTCGGGGCGAAGACGAAGTGCCACACGTCGAGAGGGTCGCCGGAGAGGAGCCTCCCGAAGACGCGCGCGTTGGCGACGAGGCCCGGCGCGAAGCGACCCGATGAGCGGTAGATCGGGTCGCACTCCACACGCGGCCCGAGCGAGCCGGCGCCGGGCGTCGTGAGCACGGTAGGGCGGGCGCGGGTCAAGTGCTGGGCGACGTCGCGGACGAGGTTCTTCGAGCCATCGTTCCAGGGCGGGACGACGGGCTTGGACACGAAGAGGACGCGCGAGGCCGGAGGCACGCGCGCAGGGTAGACCAGGCCCGAGGCTCGGGGGCGGGTTTCACCCGCGAAAGGTCGGCTCGGGATCGCTCAGCGAAGCGCGTCGCCGAAGCCGCGGGCCGCGCCTCGGAGAGCGCTCTCGACGGCGCCTTCGATCGCCTGGTCCTCGAGCATGGTGACGACGTTCGGATCGCTGAGCGCGTTCACCGTCCCGAAGCTCGTCGCCGATCCGCTGAGGATCCCGCGGAGCTGCTGCTCCGGGACACGGCGCATGCTGTAGTCCACCTGCGCGTTGTAGCTGAGCTCGGTGTTCTTCTGCCCCATGGCGAGGCGCTGCAAGGCCCCGTCGAGCATGAGCACCGGCAAGTGACGGGAGGCCGCCTGCTGGAGCAAGCCGGCGTCGGACGCGTCCGAGATGAACGCCCCGGGGATGTCGCGCGCGTGGGAGCGCGTCGCCGTCCGGAGGACGTCGCTCGCGTGCTCACCTTGCACGCCCGACCGGTTGTGCATGTCGCCGATGGCGACGACGTAGCGCGCGGCCTGCCAGCGCGCTTCGGTCGTGTCCCCCGCGGCGTCGGGCGCCGCTCCCCCGGTCAGCGCCGCGATGGTCGCGATGATCTCGGAGCGCACCGCGACCGCGCGCTCGGTGGTCACCCTCTGCTGCAGGTAGGGGACCGCGGTCCGGTCGCCGAGCGCGGCGAGCCCCGCCGCGGCTGCGGTGCGCACCGCGGGATGCGCATCGCCGAGCGCATGCTCGAGGAGGGCGAGCGCGCCGAGAGCGTGTGACCTGCCGAGGGTGAGGGCGGCGCTGACGCGCACGCGAAAATCGTCCGAGGTCTGAAGATCGTGCGCGGCCTGCCTCGAGTCGGCCGGGGCGTCGTGGGCCGCCACGGCGACGAGCGAGAGGGCGAGCAGAACGGCGCGCGCCCAACCCCGCGAGCTCCACCTCGGATGTCTAGCCATGCCCGCACCTCCAGAGACCCGACTGCCACCGGGAGGACCGCGGGATCTGGCCGCGACGGCGGCTACAGCAAGCTCTTCACCTGCTGCTCGATCTCGACTTCCTCGCCGTCCCGAAACCCGCGATGCAAGAATCTCACGACTCCCTTGCGGTCCACAATGAATGTGGACGGCATGCTCCCAGGATTCCACTTTCCGGCGACGCTTTTCGTTTCATCCCACACTAGGGGGAACTTCGCGCCATAGGAGCCTGCGAACGCCGTGATGCCGTCCTTCTCGTCGTCCTCGGAGATGCCGACGACCGTCAGACCGTTCGCCTTGTACTTTGCATAGAGGTCCTGAAGCTTCGGGAATGACTTCTTGCACGGCTCGCAGAACGTCCCCCAGAAGTCGACGATGACCACCTGCCCCTCCAGGGACGACATCGACACACTTCCCTTCGTGTTGACCGCCTGCAGGTTGAAGGCGGGGGCGGGGTTGCCGACGATCTTGCTGTCGACCGCGGCGGGGGTGGCGGCGTCGGTGCACGCGGTGAGGGAGAGCGTGGCCCCGAGGACGAGGGCCACTGTGGGCAGAGCGCGAAGAAGTGAGCGGTAGGGCATGCCTAGCCCGTAGCACGGAGACCCGGGGGGCGAGGAGGGCATCGCCTTGCCTTTTTTGCCCGGATCCGGCACCGCCAACTTTTTCCTACGCCATGAGCGCGGCCCCGGTTGCGCTACGTCATCCGAAGGCGACGTCGAGCGCCTCGTCGAGGGTTCGGACCCCCTGGACGTCGAGCCGGTCCGCCGCCCGACGCGTCCCTTGCGCGGAGCTCGCCGGCGCGATCGCCCTCCGGAACCCCATCGCCGCGGCCTCCGCCAGTCGCGCGTCCGCGCGCGCGACGCCTCGCACCTCGCCCGCGAGCCCCACCTCGCCAAAGGCTACGGTGTCGAACGCGACGGGGACGTTCTTGAGGCTCGATGCAATCGCGAGCGCGATCGGAAGATCGATCGCCGGCTCGTCGACGCGGATGCCCCCCGCGACGTTCAGGAAGACGTCGAGGCCGCCGAGCATGAGCCCGCTCTTTCGCTCGAGCACCGCGAGGATCATCGCGAGGCGACCGGGGTCGACCCCGTTCGCCGTCCGCCGGGCCGACCCTGCCGCGAGCGACCCGACGAGCGCCTGCACCTCGACCAGCATCGAGCGCGCCCCCTCGCCCGTCGCGGCGATCACGCTGCCCGACGCACCCCGCGGGCGCTCGGCGAGGAAGAGCGCGCTCGGGTTCGGCACCTCGCGCATCCCGTCCGCGGTCATCTCGAACACGCCGACCTCCGTCGCGCTGCCGAAGCGATTCTTCTGCGTACGGAGCGAGCGGAACGCGTGACCTCGCTCCCCCTCGAACGCGAGGACGGTGTCGACCAGGTGCTCGAGCACCTTCGGCCCTGCGAGCGCGCCGTCCTTCGTCACGTGCCCGACGAGGAACGCGGCGAAACCGTCCCGCTTCGCGCGCGCGACCATGCGCGCCGTGACCTCGCGCAGCTGGCTCACCGTCCCCGAGGCGCTCTCGAGCGACGCGCTCTGCATCGTCTGCACGCTGTCGACGACGATCGCGGCCGGCTTCACCTCGGTCAGCGCCGCTTCGATCGCGTCGAGGTCGTTCTCCGCCAGCACGAGGAGCTCGTCCGCGTCCGCCCCCAGCCGCCTCGCCCGAGCCGCCGTCTGCCCCGCGCTCTCCTCCCCCGAGACGTAGAGCGCGCGGTGACCTTGCCGGGCGAGCCCCGCCGCGGCCTGCATGAGCAGCGTCGACTTGCCGACGCCGGGGTCGCCCCCGACGAGCGTCACGCCGCCCCGGACCGCGCCGCCGCCGAGGACCCGATCGAGCTCCGCGATCCCCGTCGGGATGCGCGCGGCCTCGTCGGCGTCGATCGCCGAGACGGGGCGGACGTCCGACGAGCGGACCGCCGCCTTGCGCGGCGCCTTGGCGGGTATGACCTCCTCCACGAGCGAATCCCACGTACTGCACGACAGGCACCGCCCGACCCAGCGCGCCGCGACCGCCCCGCACGCCTGGCACGTGAACTGGCTCGACGTCTTGGCCACGTCAGCCGTCTCCGCCGCCGATGGCGCGGAGCCACCGCTCGAAGAGGGCATACCCCTCGTGGACGAGCGCGAGGCTCGTCGACTCGTTCTTCTGGTGCGCCTGGGCATTCTCGCCGGGGCCGAAGTTGATCGCGGGGACGCCCAGCGCCGCGAAGCGCGCGACGTCGGTCCACGCCTGCTTGGGGAAGACGCCCTTGACGCCCGCGGCGACGAGCTTCTTCACGAACGGGTGGGAGGCGTTCGGGAGCGCCGCGGGGGAGAGGTCGGCGATCACGATGCGGGCGCGGTCGCCGACGAGCGCGCGGAGGTCGGCCTCGGCCTGCTCGAGCGAGGTCACGGGCGCGAAGCGGTGGTTCACGTTGACGACGAAGCGGTCGGGGACGACGTTCCGGCCGCGACCGCCGTCCTTCGCCTGCGTCGCGGTCGTCACGGTGCGGTAGGTGAGGCCGTCGATCGTCGACTCGATGGGGGCGCGGCGACCGAGCTCGGTGAGGAACGCGGCCCCGAGGGTCAGCGCGTTCTCGGCCTCCCACGGGCGCGCGCTGTGCCCCGTCCTCCCTTCGAACGTCACGGTGGCGTGGATGGACCCGTTGCAACCGAGGTGCAGCGTGTTGTCCGACGGCTCGAGGCAGACCGCGAGATCGAGCGACCGGAGGGCCTCTTCCTCGGCGAGCACGCGCCCGAGCTCGTTCTCGGCGAACGGCCCCTCCTCGCGCGCGTAGAAGACGAGCGTGAGGTCACAGCCGAGCGGGCCCACGTCGAGCGTCTCCGCGAGGACGAGCATGACGGCGAGCCCGCTCTTCATGTCGCTCGCCCCCGCGCCGAAGCAGCGCCCCGCCTCGATGCGCGCGGGCCCGTTCTCGGTGCGCACCGTGTCCAGGTGACCGACGAGGCCGATGCGCGGGCGCTGACCGGCGGCCTTCGCCGTGAGCTCGGCGCAGACGGAGTCGCCGATGCGAACGGCGCGCGTGACGGCTGGGTTCGCGCGGAGCCGCGCTTCGACGGCGTCGGCGATCGCTCGCTCCTCACCGATGGGGGACGCGATGCTCGTGAGCCAGAGCAGCGTCTCGTCGAGACGCCCGGCGACGCCCATGGTGCGGGTCATGATGAGAGGTAGTCACACGGGGACGGCGAAGTCACGCAGCGCGGCGTTGAGGCTGACCTTTCGATCGGTCGACGCGCTCCTCTGCCCGATGATGAGCGCGCACGGGACCTGGAACTCGCCGGCGGCGAACCGCTTCGGCCGCGTGCCGGGAATGACCACGCTCCTCGCCGGAACGACGCCGCGGTGCTCCACGACCACGTCGCCCGTGACGTCGAGGATGGCCGTCGACGCGGTGAGCACGACCCCCGTCCCGATGACCGCCTCGCGCCCGATGCGCACCCCCTCGACGACGACCACTCGCGACCCGACGAACGCACCGTCCTCGACGATCACCGGGCTCGCCCCCGGAGGCTCGAGGACCCCGCCGATGCCGACGCCTCCCGAGAGGTGCACCCCCGCGCCAATCTGCGCGCACGACCCGACCGTCGCCCACGTGTCGACCATCGTCCCCGCGCCGACGCGCGCGCCGATGTTCACGTAGCCGGGCATGACGATGGCGCCGGCCTCGAGGAACGCGCCGTAGCGCACCGTACCGGGCGGCACGACCCGGACGCCCGCGGCAAGGAGCCCCTTCTTGAGCGGGATCTTGTCGTGGAACTCGAAGGGCCCGACCTCGAGCACCTCCATCTCGCGGAGGGAGAAGTAGAGGAGGATGGCCTTCTTCACCCACGCGTGCGTCGTCCACGCGCCGTCGCCGGAGAGCGGCGGCGAGGCCACCCGCAGCTTGCCCGAGTCGAGCGCGGCGATGACCTCGAAGACGGCCTCGCGATGGAGCGCATCGGCGAGGAGCGCGCGATCCGCGTAGGCCGCTTCGATGCGCGGACGGAGCTCCGCCTCGGGCGTCACGCGGAGCGCCCCTCAGCCCGCGGACGGGGCGACTTCGGACCCGGCGAAAAAGTAGGCGATCTCGGTCTTCGCGTTCGCGAGGGAGTCGCTCCCGTGCACCGCGTTCTCGCCGATGCTCGCGGCGTAGAGCTTGCGGAGGGTGCCGGCGTCCGCCTTCGCAGGGTCGGTCGCGCCCATGACCGTCCGGTACTCGGCGACGGCGTTGTCGCGCTCGAGCACGGCGACGACGACGGGTGACCGGCCCATGAACTCCACGAGCTCGCCGAAGAACGGTCGAGCCTTGTGGACGGCGTAGAACCCCTCGGCGACGGCGCGGGACAGGTGGATGCGCTTGAGCGCGAGGATGGAGAAGCCCCGGGACTCGAGGAGCGCGAGGATGGCGCCGGCGTGCTTCTTTTCGACGGCGTCGGGCTTGATGATGCAGAGCGTGCGTTCGAGGGCCATGGCGCGGCCGTATAGCACCGCGCCCGGGTCGTGAGGGGGAATTGTCGCACCGCGGCAAGCACCCGCCGTCCCTCATCTCCACACGTGCCCTCCCGAGTCTCCCCACGTGCCCGCCCGAGTCTCCCCACGTGCCCGCCCGAGTCTCCCCACGTGCCCTCCCGAGTCTCCCCACGTGCCCGTGCCCGTGCCCCTGCCCGTGCCCGCCCCTCCCCACCCCCGCCCACGCCCGCGTTGCCAGGCATGGGTCCGTCCGATGGCCCCTCAGGGGAGGAACGCCCGCAAGGCAGGCTCCGAGAAAAGGGGGGACAGCCCGACCATCCAGGCGATGGCCCACGCGTGCCCCGCCAGGGGTGACCACGTGCGCACGCGAAGCACCCGCTCCAGCCCGATGATGACCGCCTGCGCGAGGAAGAACGCCAACACGACGAGCGCCATGGGCCACGACACGGCCACCCACTCGATGTACGCGTGGAGCACGGCGCTCACGACGAACGCGGCCAGGGCGCCGAGCACCGGGTGCCGCCGCCGCGCGAGGGGACGGAAGAACGTCTCGAAGAGCCACGTGCCGACCGTCCGGTTCCACCGCATGCCCCAGAACTCCTGCACCGAGCGCGAGGCCGCGGGGGCGACGTGGAGGGGCGGCGTGACGAAACCGACCGCCCGGTACGCGAAGAAGAGCACACGGTAGGCCCCCTCCGTCAGCGTGTAGATGAACACCAGCGCGAAGCCCCACCGGACGAGCCAGTAGGCCGCGCCGGTGAAGTGCGGCGCGAGGCGGATCCCCTGGAACGTCGGCCAGGCGACGAGCTCCCAGAGGATCGCCTGACCGAGGGCGACGTGATCGAAGGCCGGGCGGGCGCGGGTGAGGCGGCGCGTGTCGACGACCGACAGGACGTGGACGATGCGGTCGGCGGTCGCCCACTCGCCGCGCCCGAGATCGATGACGCGCGCGGCGCCGACGAACGCGACGATGACCCACGCGGCGCGGACGATCGAGTGCTCGGCGGGGACGAGCCACGCCGGGGTCATCGCGGCGATACCCACGGCGATGCCCATCGCGCGCCGCGCGCGAGAGCCGGTCGTGAGCCACCCCGCGAGGACGACGAGGAGCGCGCCTAGGAGGAACGGACCCGCGATCGGAGCTAGGAACGCGAGCACGTCATCGAACGGGGGTGGCTAGGACATCATCGACTTGAGGGTCGACGCCATGTCGCTCGGCGTCGGGGCGATCTTCGCCCCGGCCGCCGTGAGCGCCTTGATCTTCTCGGCGGCGGTCCCCTTGCCGCCCGCGATGATGGCGCCTGCGTGCCCCATGCGCTTGCCCTCGGGGGCCGTGGTACCCGCGATGAACGCCGCGACCGGCTTCTTCATGTGCCGCTTGATGAACTCCGCGCCGCGCTCCTCGGCGCCGCCGCCGATCTCGCCGATCATGATGACGCCGTGGGTGTCGGGGTCGGCCTCGAACATCTCGAGGACGTCGACGAAGTCGAGCCCCGCGACCGGGTCGCCGCCGATGCCGATGCAGGTCGACTGCCCGATCCCGAGCGCGGTCAGCTGGCCGACCGCCTCGTAGGTGAGCGTCCCCGACTTCGAGACGACCCCGATGTTCCCGGCCTTGTGGATGTGGCCCGGCATGATGCCGATCTTGCACCCGCCGCGGCTCGCCTCGCCCGTGCCCGGCGTGATGATGCCGGGGCAGTTGGGGCCGATGAGGCGGGCGCGCTTCGGGGACCTCGGATCCTGCGCCTCGAGCACCTTGCGGACGCGGATCATGTCCATGACGGGGATCCCCTCCGTGATGCACACGACGAGGGTGATGCCGGCGTCGAACGCCTCGAGAATGGCGTCGGCCGCGCCCGGAGGCGGCACGAAGATGCAGCTCGTGTCGACACCCGTCGCCTTGACCGCCTGCTTGACCGAGTCGAAGACGGGCACCGCCCCTTCGAAGGTCTCCCCCCCGCGGCCCGGGGTGGAGCCCGCGAGCACCTTGGTGCCGTACGCGAGCATCTGCTTCGCGTGGAACGCGCCGGCGCTCCCGGTGATCCCCTGCACGACGACCTTCGTGTCCTTGCCGACCAGGATGCTCATCGCGCGCCTCCCGCCTTCTTCACGGCGGCCACGATCTTCTGCGCGCCGTCGGCCATCGTCGTCGCCGCCTGGATGGCGAGCCCGCTCTCGTTCAAGATCTTCCTCCCGAGCTCGACGTTCGTCCCTTCGAGCCGCACGACCAGAGGCAGGTGGAGGCCGACCTCCTTCGCCGCGGCGACGACCCCCGTCGCGACCACGTCGCACTTCATGATCCCGCCGAAGATGTTGACGAAGATCGCCTTCACCTTCGGGCTCTTCAGGATCATCTTGAACGCCTTCGTCACCTGCTCCTGCGTCGCCCCCCCCCCGACGTCGAGGAAGTTGGCGGGGGTGACGCCGGCTTCGGCGCCGACGTGCTTGATGATGTCCATCGTCGACATCGCGAGGCCCGCGCCGTTGACGAGGCAGCCGACGTTGCCGTCGAGCGACACGTAGTTGAGGCCCGCCTTCTTCGCCTCGAGCTCGGTCGGGTCCTCCTCGTCCTCGTCGCGGAGCTTCTCCCACTCGGGGTGGCGGAACTCGGCGTTGTCGTCGAAGTTGATCTTCGCGTCGAGCGCGACGACCTCCCCCGTCTTCAGCACGACGAGCGGGTTGATCTCGCAGAGCGAGCAGTCTTCCTTCACGAAGAGGTCGTACAGGCCGAGCATGAGCTTCGTGAAGTGGGCGACGGTCGCCTTGCCGTGCTTCGGCAGGCCGAGCGCGTACGCGAGCTCGCGAGCCTGGTAGGGGGAGAGGCCGACGATCGGGTCGACGTGGACGGTGACGATCTTCTCGGGCGTCTCGGCCGCGACCTTCTCGATCTCGACCCCCCCCTCCGTCGAGGCCATGAAGGCGATGCGCCGCCGGTCGCGGTCGACGACCGCGCCGAGGTAGAGCTCGCGCACCATGTCGAGCCCTTGCTCGATGTAGAGGCGGCGCACCTTCTGCCCGTCGTGGCCCGTCTGGTGCGTCACGAGCTGCATCCCGAGGATCTTCTCCGCGAGCGCGCGCGCCTCGGCCGCCCCCCCCTTGGCGACCTTGACGCCGCCGCCCTTGCCGCGTCCACCCGCGTGGATCTGCGCCTTGACGACGACCACGGGGCTCCCCGTCTCGGTCGCGAGCGCCTTGGCGCGCGCTTCCGCCTCGTCGACCGTGAAGGCGGGGTACCCCTTCGGGATGGGGACGCCGTACTTCGCGAAGAGCTGCTTGCCCTGATACTCGTGGATTTTCATTGGCTCCTGACGGTGGACGGGGTGTCGCCGCGGCTAGGCGGTCTTCTTCACGACGTCGACGACGCTCTGCACGCTCGCCGCGCTCTTGGCGAGCATCGCCTTCTCCTCGGCGTTCAGCTCGAGCGTGACGATCCTCTCGATCCCCTTGCCTCCGATGACGACCGGAACGCCCATGAAGAGGTCCTTGTAGCCGTACTCGCCGTCGAGGTAGGTCGCGGCGGGGAGGATGCGCTTCTGGTCGTGGAGGTAGCTCGCGGCCATCGCGACGGCGCTCGACGCCGGGGCGTAGTACGCGCTCGTCCCCATGAGGTTGACGATCTCGCCGCCCCCCTTTCGCGTGCGCTCGATGATCGCGTCGAGCTTGTCCTTCGGCACGAGCTGCCGCACGGGCACGCCGAAGATCGTGCAGTGGGAGAGGACGGGCACCATGTCGTCGCCGTGCCCGCCGAGCACCATCGTGCGGACGTCCTTCACGCTCGTCCCGGCGGCGCGCGCGAGGAAGAGCTGGAAGCGCGCGGAGTCGAGCACGCCGGCCATGCCGACGACCTTCTCCTTCTTGATGCCCGTCACCCGCTTGAGCTCGTAGACCATCGCGTCGAGCGGGTTCGAGATGACGATCACGAACGCGTCGGGGCAGTGCTTCTTCACGTTGTTCGCGACGTCGCGGATGATCGGCAGGTTCGTCGCGACGAGGTCGTCGCGCGACTGGCCGGGCTTCCTGGGGATGCCGGCGGTGACGATGAGCACGTCGGCGCCCGACATCTGCTCCCAGCTGGACGTCCCGGTGATGGAGGCGTCGTAGCCGAGGACCGCGCCGTTCTGCTCGAGGTCGAGGGCCTTGCCCTGGGCGAACTTCTCCTTGGCGGGGATGTCGAAGAGGACGACGTCGCCGAGCTCCTGGTTGGCGATGAGCCGCGCGAGCTCTCCGCCGATGTTTCCTGCCCCTACGAGACCGATCTTCTTCCGCGTGGCCATGTCATTGCTCCTTGGACGTCACATGTGGTCGATGACGTTGTCGCCGAACTGACTGCACTTGATCTCCGTCGCGCCTTCCATCTGACGCGCGAAGTCGTAGGTCACCCGCTTGCTCGCGATCGCCCCGTCCATCCCCTTGAGGACGAGATCGGCCGCTTCGATCCACCCCAGGTGCCGGAGCATCATCTCGCCCGAGAGGACGACCGAGCCGGGGTTCACCTGGTCCTTGTCGGCGTACTTCGGCGCCGTGCCGTGCGTCGCCTCGAAGATGGCGTGGCCCGTGACGTAGTTCGCGTTGCCCCCGGGCGCGATGCCGATGCCGCCGACCTGCGCGGCGAGGGCGTCGGAGAGGTAGTCGCCGTTGAGGTTCAGGGTCGCGATCACGTCGAAGTCCGTGGGGCGCGTCAAGACCTGCTGCAGCGTGATGTCGGCGATGGAGTCCTTGATGACGATCCCCGCGCCCGGCTTCCCCTCGGGGATCTTGCACCACGGGCCACCGTCGAGGGGGACGGCGCCGAACACGTCCTTCGCGAGGTCGTAGCCCCAGTCACGGAAGGCGCCCTCCGTGAACTTCATGATGTTCCCTTTGTGGACGATCGTGACGCTCTTGCGCTTCGCCTTGATCGCGTACTCGATGGCCGAGAACATGAGGCGCTTCGTCCCCGCCTCGCTGACCGCCTTGACGCCCAGGCCGACCATGGAGGTCGCGTGGGGGTTCTGGGTGCCGATCGCCTTGGCGAACTCGTCGGCCTTCGCCTTGGTGCCGAAGCGGATCTTGGCGAAGTCCTTCGGGAACTCCTTGGCGATGAAGTCGAGCATCTTCTGCGACTCGGGGCTCCCCGCGGCCCACTCGATGCCGGCGTAGATGTCCTCCGTGTTCTCGCGGAAGATGACCATGTCGACGAGCTCGGGGCGCTTCACCGGGCTCGGTACCCCCTTGAACCACCGGACGGGGCGGAGGCAGACGTAGAGGTCGAGCATCTGCCGGAGCGCGACGTTGAGCGAGCGGATGCCCCCGCCGACGGGCGTCGTCAGCGGCCCCTTGATGCCCACGAGGTACGTGCGGAAGGCCTCCACAGTCTCGTCGGGGAGCCAGTTGTTCGTCGCCTTGAACGCCTTCTCGCCGGCGAGGACCTCGAGCCACGCGATCGACCTCTTGCCGGCGTAGGCTTTCTTGACGGCCGCGTCGAGGACGCGCTGCGACGCGCGCCAGATGTCGCGCCCCGTGCCGTCCCCCTCGATGAACGGGATGATGGGCTGGTCGGGGACGTTGAGGCTGTTGTTCGCGCCCATCGTGATGGGCTGGCCGCTGCTGGGTTTCTTGGCAACGCTCATGGTGGACGAGCGACTAACACGCGGACGCCGAGGTTGTCAGCAGTCGACGCGGGGCGATTGATCTACGCCTTACGGGTGTTGAAGGCGGTGTTCATCTGGAGTGCGGTCATCTCCTTCAAGGTGCGCTCGTACCCTTCGGCAGAGCCGTCGAGGAAGATCACGTTTCCGTGGCCTTTCTCGGCCATGTGCTTGATCGACTCCGTCCACATCTGGAAGAGGATGAGCGACGAGCTCAGCCCGGCCGACTCCATCTCCCTCGCCGCGACGCTGATCCCGCGCGCCGCCTCCTCGCGAAAGAGGGCGATGCCCTCGCCGCGCAGCTTCTGCGCCGTGCGGTCGGCCTCGGCGGAGATGCGGATGGCGTTCCCCTCCGCCTCGGCCTGACGCGTCTTGGTGACCAGGAGCGCCCGCCCCTCGTTCTCCGCCGCGGCGAGGAGGTTCTGTGAGGCGACGACCCGCGCCATCGACTCCATGACCGGCTGATCGAAGACGACGTCGTTCATCTGCATGTCTTGCAGGTGGTAGCCCCACGAGCTCAGGCTCGCGTCGAGATGCCCCTTCACGGCGGCGACGATCTCGCCGCGGAGCGCGAGGATGTCGGCCTGCTTGCGCGTCGCGACGTAGCTCCGGACCGCCCCCTCGACGGTGCGCACGAGGGTCTGGGTGAAGCTCGACTCGTCGATGAACTTGAACGCGACGGCCTTGATGGTCTCCTCGCGCTGGTCGAGCACGGAGAAGAGGAGCAAGGCCTTGAAGTAGACGTTCGCCTGGTCGCTCGTGATGGCCTGAAACGCGAGCTCCACCGAGCGGTTCTGGACGGAGACCGTCTGGGTGACCGACTCGATGACGGGGACGAGGAAGTTCAGCCCCGGCGCCAGCACGCGACGGTACTTGCCGAAGGCGGTGACGACCGCGACGTTCCCCTGGCGCACGGTGCGCACGCTTCGCACGAGGACGACGAACCCGGCAAGGAGGATGAGGAGGAGGACGATGCCGACGACGGGATCCATGGCGGAGCAGGCTACGCGCTGCGCGGGCGCGCGTCTCGGGCTTCAGTGCCGGAGCCGCGCGAGCTCCTCGCGTATGGCAGGGAGCTGGGGGTCCGACGGGGGCGCCACCGCGAGGTACCCCTCCCACGCGCGGGCGGCCTTCTGCTCGTCCTCCGGGGTCGTGATCCCGGCGCGGCCGATGGCGACGGCGAGGTTCTTGTGGACGTGGGGGGGGACGCCGGGGTTCTCGTCGACGATGCGCTGCAGAATGTCGACGGCGACGCGGAGATACTTCCTGCGCGACGGGTTCGCGCCGGCCACCGCGAGGATGTGCGCGGCGCGCGACTGCCGCGACTCCCAGTAGTCGGACCAGACGATCTCCTCCCACGAGCCCACGGGGTGCGGTTGCCCCGCGAAGTCGATGCGCGGGACCGCCTCCTCGCTCCGGGCGAGCCACGCGTCGATCGACACGGGCTCCGTCCCCGCGTGAACGTCGTCGCAGAGGCCCGCCGGCCAGAGGCCGTACGAGGCGTCGGTCGTGTGGTCCCCCGGGGTGAGCCCGCCGCACACCATGATCGGTGACGCGCGGTTCGCGTCGAAGAACGCCCGGAGCTGGAAGCCCGCGGCGGGGTCGTGCGAGAGGCGGGGACCGGGAAAGACGACGCTCGGCAGGCGCGACGCGAAGAGGGGCGTCCCCCACGCGGTCGCGATGAGCTCCTGGTCGACGACGCGGACGTCGGGCCGCGCGTGGTCGGCGATCTGGAGGTAGCGGATGGTGTTGGTGATGAGGTCGCCCTTCGTGACGAGGAGCGCCCCCTCGGGCGCGGCGCGCAGCATCTCTCGGCCGTAGTCCTCGACGAGCCTCTGGTCGTGGTGGTCGAGCGCCCGGTAGTGAGCACCGAGCTGGAGCGCGCCGATCAGCGTCGCGGCCGCCGTGGCGAGCCAGCGGGTCCGCTTCCCCTCGCCCCCGAGCGGAGGCGCGAGCGTGAGCACCGTGACGAAGCCGACCCCCGCGAGCGCGCACACGTAGAGGTCAGGCTGCTGCCAGAAGCGCGCGAGGATCTCGCGGTAGAGGGGCTGCGCGATGGGGAGGTTCCCGAGGGTCACCATGACGAGGACCGACGCGAGCGGCGGCGCGAGGAGCACGAGGGCGAGCCCGCGCGGCTTCTTCCAGCCGACCGTGGCGGCGGCTCCTGCGCCGACGAACGCGAGGAAGAGCGCCCACGGGCCCGCTTGATCGCGCGTGTGATGCCACCACGCGTCGGCGATCGCGCGCGCGCGGACGTCGACGCCGACGCCGGCGGGCGCGAGCTGGAACGTGCCGTACTCGCGCCGGAGCACATGCGTCCAGAAGCCGTCCCACGTGTCCGCGGCGCCCCAGGTGACGAACGCGTGGTGCGACGCGAGGACGGGGAGGTACGCGTACGGGAGGAGGCCGGCCGCCCCTGCGATCACGAGGCGCGCGAGGACGGGCGCGCGCACGAGCTCGTCCTTCCGGGTGACGAGCGCCCACACGACGACGGGGAGCCCGGTGAAGAGGACGGTCTGGTGGTTGCCGAGGCCGAGCCCGAGGACGAACGCGCCGGCGTACGCGTAGCGGCGCTCCCCCGTCGCGTCGTAGAGCACCGCGAGCCAGAGGATCGCCGCGATGGCGAGGTTGTTCAGGGCGAACACCTCGGCGGCGATGGCGTAGCGCCAGACCCCCGGCGCGAACGCGAAGAGGGTGCCCGAGACGACCCCCGCGGCGATCGACGCGGTCGTCCGGGCGACCACGCGGGTCAAGAGGAACGCCGCGAGGGCGTCGCACGTCGCCGAGAGGAGGGCCAGGCGGAGCGCGAGGCTCCCGACCGGGACCTGGGCGAACGCGAGCCCGAGCAGCGAGTAGAGCGGGTAGCCGGGAGGGTGGATGACGCCGCCGGAGACGACCGCGCCGATGAGCTCGCCGCTGTCACCGCCGGGGACGGTCCTGTACGCGGTGAGGGCGTAGACGACGAAGGCGACCAGACCGACGGCGGTGGCGACCGCGAGCTCGACGCGGCGCGGGGGAGCGTCCGGGGCGGTGACCGCGCTGACCATCGAGGCGGAGAGGGTAGCCCACAAAGCGGGATGGCCCCGTGGGTGCGCCCGTCACCCCGTGGGGACCGCCACGAGCTCGTCGATGTTCGGCTGGAGCGTGATCTCGATGCGCCGGTTCCTGGCGCGCCCCGTCGCGTCGTCGTTCGGCGCGACCGGGTCGAACTCTCCGTAGCCGGCCGCGGAGAGCACGTCGGGCCGCACCCCCTGTGCGATGAGGAATCGCACGACCTCGACCGCGCGCGCCGTCGAGAGCTCCCAGTTGGACGCGAACCGGTCGGTGTGGATCGGGACGGTGTCCGTGTCCCCGGCGACCTGGAACTTGCGGTCCGGGATGCTGCGGAAGATCCCCGCGACCTGGGCCAGCGCCGACTGCCCGGCCGGCTTGATCTCGGTGTGACCCGAGTCGAAGAGGACGTCGTTCGCGAGCTGGATGACCATCCGTCCGTTGCGCAGGGCGATGCGCAGCTCGCCCGAGTCGATCATCTTCTGGAACTTCGCGAGGAGCTCCTTGTAGAGCTTCGCCCGCGCCGCGGCCGCGGCCTGTGCCCTGCGGAGCTCCTCGAGCCGCGCCTTGGCGTCGTTGAGCGCGCTCGACAGCCCGCCCTTCTCGGCGAGGAGCGCGTCGGCGTTCTTTCCGAGGCGCTCGAGCTCCTTCTTGAGCTGGGCGGTCGTGGCGATCGCGTTGTCGAGCTTGGCCTGGAGCTCCTTGACGTTCGCGGTCTCGCCGTCGAGCGCCTTCCTCCCGAGCCCGAGGAGGGCCTCGGCCTGCTTGATGGCCTCGTTCAACGCAGCGACCTCCGCCTTCGCCTTCGCGAGGTCGGCGGCGGCCTTGGTGAGCTCTGCATGCGCGGCCCCTGCGTCCTTGAGGGCGGCGTCGTACTTGTCCTGAGAAACGCACGCGCCGAGCAGGGAGCCGAACGCGAGCGCGTAACCGAGGGGGAGGAGCTTCATAGGCGTCTTCCGTCGCGCCGTTCCTCGGCGATGGCAAGCCCGAAGCGCGGCGAGCGTGCGCTGGGTCAGAGACCGGACGCGGGGACCTTGAGCGGAGCCGCGGCGGGCTTCGGTTGAGCTCGCGACCGCGCGCGCGGGGCGGGTGGCTCGACCGACGCGGCCGGAGGCGGCGGTGTGGGCGGGGCCTCGGCGGCCGCCGTGGCGGTCTCGGTCGGTGGCGCAGTCGGTGTCGCGGTCGGGGTCGCGGCCACGGTCGGGCTCGCGGCCACCGTCGGCGTCGCGGTCGCGGTCGGGGTCGCGGCCGCGGTCGTGAGCGTAGGGGACGTCGCGCTCGCCCGGGGGTCTCCGGCATTCGTCGATCGGAGGAGCAGGAAGCCCGCGGCCGCCACGGCCACCACCACCACCGCGGCGCCCGCGATGACCATCGTACGGCGCCTCTCTGCGTAGACCGGGGCCGTCGAGAGCTCGAGAGCGGACGCCGTGGCAGACCCCCCTTGGTCCGCCGACGCGAGCCCGCGCGCCGAAGCTGCCGCACGGCCGGCGTCGCTCGCCGGGACCGACGCGGACGCCTCCGGGAGCTCCTCCGTGTCCGACCGAACCGGCGATGGGAGCGGCGCGTGGAGCGAGCGCGTGGGCGCGCCGCGATCGACCGCAGGCGACGCGTTGGAGCCGGCGGGCACATCGACCGTCGGGCTGAAGCCGAGCGGCGACTCCGGCGCCGTGAGCTCGTGCGCGTCGTCGAGCGTCGGCACGCTGGGAGTGTCCGGCGGCGCGCCTGCCTCGGTCAGATGAGCGCGATGGCCCGTGAGCACGTTCTGCATGGGGGAGAGGTCGGTCCGGTTCAGATCCTGCGCCTCCGCCCGCTCCACGACCTCCGCTTGACGCTTGATCTGCCGGAGCTGCGTCGCGAGCCACTCGGCGCTCTTCGGTCGATCGGTCGCCTTCTTCCGCAGCAGGGACAGCACGATCTCCTCGAGGCCGTCCGGGAAGCGGCGCGTCTTCGGGAAGCGCGGCGGCGCCTGTTGCACGTGCGCCGTGGCGATCTGGGCGAAGTTGGTCGCCTCGTCGAACGGACCGTGGCCGAGGAGCAGCTCGTAGAGCAACAGGCCGACGGCGTAGAGGTCCGTCTGCGGGCTCGGCTTGTCGCCCATGATCTGCTCGGGCGACGCGTAGCGCGGCGTGCCGAGGAAGAGGTTCTGCTTCGTGTAGCGCTTCTCGAGGTCCATGATGTGCGCGACGCCGAAGTCGAGGAGCTTGGTGACGGAGCCGTTCCGCGTCGTCACCTGGAGAAAGACGTTGTCGGGCTTGATGTCCCGGTGCACGACGCCGTGGCGCGTGTGGACGTACTCGAGGGCGTCGCACACCTCGATGGTGACCTTGAGCGCCGCGTCGACGCCGACGCCCTCCGGGGCCTCCGGCAGGATCTGAGCGAGGGACCGCCCCTTGAGACGCTCCATCACGAAGTAGGGTCGCGGGTTCTGCTCGTCGGTGAGCCCGCCGCTCGTCACGGACACGATGTGCGGGTGATCCATCGCCGCGAGCATCTGGGCCTCCCGCTTGAGGCGCTCGATGAGATCGCGGCTGGGCTCGAAGCCGCGCAGCGTCTTCAGCATCTGGATCTTCTTCTCGAGGAAGTGGTGCCGGACGAGGTAGAGCGCGCCGTGCCCCCCTTCTGCTTCGAGGCGAACCACCACGTACTCGGTCCCTGGGACCCTCTCGCCGGGGCGGTACTGGCGCTCTTCCCTCTCCATTCGCCGTGGCATTGTGCAGGAAATCGCCGCGCGACGCGAACCGGAAGTCCTCGGGCGACCGCGACGTCGTCGCACGGCCGGCGGCGCCGCGCGCGAGCGAACGGCGACGGACCGGCTCAGGCTCCGCGACGCGCGACCCTGACGCCCGTCTCGGCGAGGAGCTCCGTCATCCTCCCGACCTCGCGGCCCGACGCCGAGCTCGCCGTCCCCTTCTCGGCGCGCGCGCGCACCCCCTCCACGATGGACGCGACCCGGAACAGGCCGAACGCAAGGTAGAAGTCCCAGTCAGGGATGGCTCCGCGACCCGTCCGCGTCGCGTAGGCCGCCACGTAGTCCGGTTCGGAGGGGATGCCCAGCGCGGCGATTTCACTACCGAGCAGGCCCTGGAGGGCGCCATGGCGCGTCGGCAGATAGTAGGCCAGGCAGTTGTAGGCCAGGTCGGCGAGCGGGTTGCCGAGCGTGGAAAGCTCCCAGTCCAGGACGGCGACGACGCGCGGCTCGGTCGGGTGGAAGACGAGGTTGTCCAGCCTGAAGTCGCCGTGCGTGAGCGTCGCGGGCTCTTCGGGCGGCACGTGCTCGACGAGCCACGACGACAGCACATCCATCGGCTCGATCGGGCGCGAGCGCGCCGCCACGTACTGCTCCGTCCATCGCTTGACCTGGCGGGCGAGGTAGTGGGCCGGCTTGCCGTAGTCCCCGAGGCCGACGGCGAGGACATCGACGCGATGGATGCGCGCGGCCGTCTCGTTCATCGAGTCGTAGATCGCGGCGCGCTCGTCGCGAGGGGCATCGGGGAGCGTCGGGTCGCGGAAGATGCGGCCGGCGACGTAGTCCATCACGTAGAACGGCGTGCCGATGATCGCGGCGTCCTCGCAGAGGACGCGCATCCCTGGGACGGGCACGTCCGTCCCGCGGAGCGCGGCCATCACCCGATGCTCCCGCTCGACGAGGTGCGCCGACGGCAGGAGCACGCCCGGTGGTTTCTTCCTGAGCACGTAGCCGATGCCGGCCGCGTCACGGAGGAAGAACGTCGGGTTCGACTGCCCCCCCTCGAACTGGAAGACCTCGACGGGCGGGGCGAAGCCGGGGAGCTTCGCGCCGAGGTAGCGCTCGAGCGAGCCTCGGTCGAACGCGTGCCCCGTGCGCACGGGCCCGGCCTTCGCGGGAATCGACGTCGACGACATGGCGGCGGGCAGAGTAGAGCACGATCGCCTCGCTCTTGCCCCGCGCCGGCCGGGGCACTAGCTGGTCGCCCATGGCGCGACATGCCCGCTTCGCCTGGGGGGTCCTGCTCGGCAACGTCGCGGTCATCCTCTGGGGCGGATTCGTGCGCGCGACGGGGTCGGGCGCGGGGTGCGGCGGACACTGGCCGACGTGCAACGGCGACATCGTCCCGCGTGCGCCGTCGGTCGCCACGCTCATCGAGCTGTCGCACAGGGTCACGAGCGGGCTCGCGTTCTTCGCCGTGCTCGCGCTCATCGTCGCGACGTTCCGGGCGACGCCGCGTCGCCATCCCGCGCGCGCCGCAGCGACGGCCGCCGGGGCGCTCATGCTCGGCGAGGTGCTCATCGGCGCGTTGATCGTGCTCCTCGGCCGCGTCGCGCTCGACCCCTCGCTGCTGCACGGCGTCTTCACGGAGCTCCACGCCGGCAACACGTTCCTCCTCCTCGGCGCGCTCACGCTGACGGCTCACCACCTGGGGGGCGGCGCCCCGGTCCGGCTCGGCGGACGGAGCGGGGTAGGCCTCCCCGTCGCGCAGGCGTTCGCCGGCCTCGCGCTGACGATCGGGAGCGGCGCGATCGCCGCGCTCGGCGACACGCTCTTCCCCGCCCGCTCCCTCCGCGAAGGGTTCGTCGCGGACGTGTCGAGCGGCGCTCACCTCTTCCTCCACGTGCGGACGCTCCACCCCGTGTTCGCCATCGTCGCGTTCGTGCTCGTGCTGGGCGCCTGCCTCGCGATCCGGGCACAGCCCGGGGCGACGCGGGCCACGCGCCGAGGCGCGACGGCGGTCCTCGTCGCGACGACGTTCCAGATGGCGCTGGGCCTCGTCAACTTGTGGCTGCTCGTCCCGATCGCGACGCAGCTGCTCCACCTCGCTTCGGCGGATGCCGTCTTCATCCTGCTCACGCTCACGAGCGCGCACGCTCTCGGCGAGCGCGCGGAGGGCGGGCCGGCGGCCGAGGCCCCGGCCCTACCGGTTCGGTCGACGGCGTGAGTTGGGAACGCGCATAGACCCGCGCCGGAGAACCCAGCTACGCTGCGGGACGTGCGCCGGACCTCAACCGTTTGGGTAGCCGCCCTCGCGCTGGTATGCCTCCTCTCCTGCGCGCGCGGGGGCGGGGCGCCCGCGGCCACGTCGCCGGGGGCGACGTCCGTGGCGTCCGCCCCGGTGCACGTACCGTGGGTGAAAATGAGCCGCGGGCAGCGGATCGACTACATGATGAAGGTGGTGCTGCCCAAGATGAAGGCGGAGTTCGTCGCGTTCGACGCGAAGCGGTTCGCGAGGATGGACTGCGGGACGTGCCACGGCGACAGCGTCGCCGAGCAGACCTTTGCGCTGCCGAACCCGCGCCTCCCCAAGCTGCTCGAGAACGACGTCTTCGCCAAGCACCAGCAGCTGACGCCGGAGATGACGAAGTTCATGCTCGAGAAGGTCGAGCCCGACGTCGCCGCTCTGCTCGAGATCGAGCCGTTCGACCCGGCGACACGCAAGGGCCTGAGCTGTTACAACTGCCACCCGCGCGAGATCGATCCCACGAGACCCGTCCCCCCCCCAGCCGATCACCACTAGGGGGTGTTCTCGAAAACGCGCCCTAACCGGCGAGCGCAGCTCGGATGACGTGGACCGCCATCCCGAGGATGGAGAAGGCGCCGACCGCGAAGCTCAGGGTGCGGAAGGGCTGCTTGCCCGCGAGATAGAAGATCGAGTGGAGGACGCGGGCCGCGAGGAACGTGTAGCAGTACGCCTGTACGCCGAGCTTCGAGCCTCCGGTCGCGACGTAGAGCGCGCCGACCACGAAGAACGGAACGGCATTCTCGAGCGCGTTGGCGTGCGCGCGCTTCACGCGGAGGACGCCCGGGTCCTCATCGGGCGCTTGCGCTCCCCCTTTGATGACGACGTGGTCCTCGGCGTTGAGGTAACGCTTCGCGCGCGTGCGCGTGGCGCCCGTCCAGCCGGCGAGGAGGAGGAGGTGAATGGCGAGGAGCGCGCTCACGAGCGCGTACGTGTCGAACGTCGGGGTCCCCATCACGAGCCTCGACACGCGTGCACGTTGGACAACGGGGTTCTCTCGCGCTTCGCGGGCGCAGCTCGACGAGTCATGGTGCGTCTCCTCCCTGTTCCGCGCAGCATGCAGCGCAAGGACCCGCGACACCAGCGGGAACGAGCCGCGGGCGGTGATCGGTCGACGTGTGATATGCGTGCGGGCTCATGGCCAACCTATGGATCCGTAAGCCCATCCATCACTTGAAGGCCGAGGCGGGGCAATCCGAGGGAGGGCTCCGGCGGACGCTGGGCGCGCCGTCGCTCGTGGCGCTCGGGATCGGGGCGATCATCGGCGCGGGCCTCTTCGTCCGCACCGCGGCCGCGGCGGCGAGCTCTGCCGGGCCTTCGGTGACGATAGGATTCGTCGTCGCGGGCATCGGCTGCGCGTTCGCGGGGCTCTGCTACGCGGAGCTCGCGTCCATGATTCCGATCGCCGGCAGCGCCTACACGTACTCGTACGCCACCATGGGCGAGCTCGTGGCGTGGATCATCGGCTGGGACCTCGTCCTCGAGTACGCGCTCGGCGCTGCGACCGTCGGCATTGCGTGGAGCGAGTATCTGAACAAGCTGCTCGAGCTCTTCGGCGTGCAGGTCCCGTACGCACTGTGCCACTCGCCGTTCCAGGTGAGCGAGACTTCGGGCGCGCACGGGCTCATCAACCTGCCCGCGATCGGGATCGTGCTCGTCCTCACGCTGCTCCTCATCCGCGGCATTCAGGAGTCCGCCAGCGTCAACATGTTCATCGTCGTGGTGAAGCTGTGCATCGTCCTCCTCATCATCACGCTCGGGTGGGGATTCATGAACCCACAGAACCACGTCCCCTACCTCCCGCCGCCGAGCGAGTTCACGGACAAGCAGGGCCTCGTTCACCACTTCGGCGGCGTCATGGGTGTGCTCGGCGCCGCTGGCATCGTCTTCTTCGCCTTCATCGGCTTCGACGCGGTGTCGACCGCCGCGCAGGAGGCGAAGAATCCGGGGAGGGACATGCCGATCGGGATCCTCGGCTCGCTCGTGATCTGCACGACGCTCTACATCCTCTTCGCCCACGTCCTCACGGGGCTCGCGCCGGTCGAGTTCTTCCGTACGGCGGGGAGCGAGGCGTCCGTCGCGAAGGCCATCGACGCGTTCATGCCAGGGTACAAATGGCTCTCCAACGCGGTCACGATCGCCATCCTCGGCGGCTTCTCGTCCGTCATCCTCGTGATGCTGATGGGCCAGTCCCGCGTGTTCTACTCGATGAGCCGGGACGGGCTCGTCCCGTCGGCGTTCTCCGAGCTGCACCCGCGGTACCGCACGCCCTACAAGTCGAACCTCCTCTTCTTCGTGTTCGTCGGCTTCTTCGCCGGTTTCGTCCCGGGCGACATCGTCGGAGACATGACGAGCATCGGCACGCTGTTCGCGTTCATCCTCGTCTCGATCGGCGCCTGGGTCATGCGCGTGAAGGAGCCGGACCACCCGCGCCCGTTCCGCGTCGCGGCGATCCCCGTGGTGTCCGTCCTGGGGGCCCTCGTGTGCGGCGCGATGATCCTCGGGCTCGGTTGGCCGAACTGGGCCCGGCTGGGCGTGTGGCTGCTCGTCGGCCTCGTCGTCTACTTCGGCTACGGCGCGAAGCACTCGAAGCTCGGCCGCGAGGCCACCCCACCGGGCTGACCCGTCGTCCGCTCAGAGCGCCACGGCGCTGGCCATCTCGCGGATGCGCTCGACCTTCTCGTAGAATGCCGACCAGTCGTCATCTTCGGCGATGGCCTTCCAGATCGTCTCGACCTCGTCGATGAGGAGCGAGCACGGACCGTCGCCGTCGAAGTAGGGTGCGCGGACGGTGGACGCCGGCTCGTAATCGGAGAGCCGCGCGCGAAGCGCCTCCCAGCGGGGCCCCCGGTAGACGTGCCCGGCCGGGCCGGCGAGCGCGCGCGCCTCGCGGCCGCGCCCGCCATGGAAGTCGAAGAAGAACCGGTCGTAGCCGACGCCGCTCTCCTCGAGGAGCTCGCGCACCGCCGCCGCGAGCTCTGCGTCGCCCACTCCCCTTGGAACGAGCCCGAGCCGGGCGACGACCCCGCGCGTCGTTCCGGCGTGCAGCACCTCGTCGAACGCCTCGAGCGGGACCGACACGTCGCCACTCGAGGCGAGCGGGCGGAGCGCCCCCGCGAGTCGGACGAGGTTTCGCTTCACGGCGACCGGCTGGCGACCGTACGCGTAGAGGCCCTGGTGATCGAAATACGCGGCGACGAAGCCGGGGTCGTACGTCGGCAGGAAGCGGTACGGCCCGTAGTCGAAGCTCTCCCCCGTCACCACCATGTTGTCCGAGTTCAGGACTCCATGGACGAACCCGGCGACCATCCAGCGCGCGGTCAACACGGCACTCGACCGCGTCACCTCGGCGAGGAACGCGCTCACCCGATCGCGCGTGCCGCTGAGCGCGGGGAAGTAGCGTGCGATGACGTACGAGAGGAGGGCGTCGAGCCGCGCCGTGTCCCCGAGGTACGCGAGGCGCTGGAAGGTTCCGAAGCGCACGTGAGAGTGCCCCAGGCGAACGAGGACTGCGCTGCGCGTCGGTGACGGCTCGTCGCCCCGAACGAGCGCCTCGCCCGTCTCGAACAGGCTGAACGATTTCGAGGTCGGCACCCCGAGCGCCTCCAGCATCTCCGTCGCGAGCACCTCGCGGACGCCCCCCTTGAGCGTGAGGCGGCCGTCGCCGCCGCGCGACCACGGCGTCGTCCCGCTCCCCTTGGTGGCGAGGTCGAGCAGACGTCCGTCGTCGGAGGCGACCTGCGCGAACAAGAACCCCCGGCCGTCGCCGAGCTCGGGGTTGTACACGTCGAACTGGTGTCCGTGGTAGCGGAGCGCGAGCGGCGTCGCGAGGTTCTCCGGGAGCGGCTCGAACCGCGCGAAGAAGGACTCCCACTCGTCCGCGTCGAGGTCGCCGAGGCCCACGCGCGCGGCCCACCTCTGGTTCCTGAATCGCAGGACACGGCGCGGGAAGCGCGCCGGACGAACGACGTCGTAGAACCCGTCTCCGAGGGTCGTGATGTGCGGGGCGGCGCGATACTCTCTCGACGTGGGCATGCTCGGATCACGTTCCGATGTCACGAACGCGGATCACGGGCCGCGCCTCGATGCGAGACGCTTCGAGGTCGATACTGCCGGTGATGGCCCAGTCGCACGCGTCGTCGCCATCGACGAGGACCTGCGTGAACTCCCACTGCCACTCGCCGGCCGTGAGCCGGAGGTTCCGGGGGCTCCGAGCCGTGACATCGGTGCGGAGCTCGCGGTGCTCCTGGAAGAACGGCGCGAGCGCCTCCTCGAGCCTCGATCGCGTCCACTCTCCGCCCGTCGCGCACAGCGCCGCGGCCGCATCCCAGTCGCGCTTCGCGACCGCACGGACGAGCGCGTGGAGCTCGTTCCGGATGAGGACCGTGAAGCCACGTTCGTCCCGCGTGATGTCCCTCGAGCCGAGCGGCTCGGCGGGCGCGGCCTCGGCGTCCGGCAGAGCGTCTTCCCCGCGGCGGAGGCGCTCCCACTCGTCGAGGAGGCTCGAGTCGACCTGCCGGATCATCGCACCGAAGTAGACGATGAGCTCGTCGACCTCGACGTTCCGGTAGCTCGCGGGGACGGACTGGAGCAGCACCTTGTAGACGTCCGAAAGGTAGCGCAGGAGGACGCCCTCCCCCCGCTCGAGCCCGTACTCACGAACGTACTCGGAGAACGAGAGGAACTTCTCGAACATGTCGCGGGCGACCGACTTCGGACGGATGTTCTCGGCTCCCACCCAAGGGTGCTTCCGCGCGAACGCGTTGAAGGTGTCGTAGATGAAGTCCTTGTTCGGCTTCGGGTACTCGAGCTTCTCGAGCTCGGCGATACGCTCGTCGTACTCGACCCCTGCCGCCTTCATCTCCGCCATCTTCCGCGTCTTCAAGGCGTCGAGCTGCTTCATGAGGACGAGGTCCGGGTCCTCGAGGATCGCTTCGACGAGCGTGAGCACGTCGAGCGCGTACGCCTCGCTCTCCCCTGCGACGAGCGGGAGCGTGTCCACGAGGTAGAGGGCGAGGGTCTGGTGCAACGAGAACTCGGTCTGGAGATCGGCGTGTAGCAGCACGCGCCGTTCGCCTCGCGCACCGCGTGACACCTCGACGATGTTCGCCTCGAGGAGCGATTTGAACATCGACATCGCCGTTCGGCCGAGCCGTTTCTTGTCCACGGGTCGCTCGTGCGACCGCCGGATGAGGCGACCGATGGCGAGGCAGCCCCCGCCTTCGCGGGCCAGGACCTGGAGGAGCATCCCCTGGCTGACCTGGAAGCGCGAGACGAGAGGCTCGGGCGGCGCGGTGGTGAGCCGCTCGAACGTGGAAAGGTCCCAGTGGACGTACCCCTTGTCGGGCGGCTTCTTGCGCACGATCCGCCGTTTCTTCACCGGATCCGAGCCCGCCTTCGCCTCCAGCCGCAGGTTCTCGATGACGTGCTCTGGCGCCTGCGCGACGACGCTCCCCTCGTCGTCGAACCCCTTCCGGCCGGCACGCCCGCTGATCTGCAGGAAATCGCGGACGCGCAGGATCGCGGTCTTCTCGCCGTCGTACTTGCAGAGCTTGGTGAGCAGCACCGTGCGGATCGGAACGTTCACGCCGACGCCCAAGGTGTCGGTGCCCGAGATGACCTTGAGGAGCCCGCGCTGCGCGAGCTTCTCGACGGTGAGGCGGTACTTCGGGAGGAGACCCGCGTGGTGCAGCCCGATGCCGTGGCGCAAGAATCGCTGGAGCTCCTTGCCGTAGGGCGTGTCGAACCGAACGCCCTGGAGCGAGAGGGAGATCTCCCGCTTCTCCTCCTTGGACGCGATGTCCACGCTCATCATGTTCTGCGCTTCCTCGGCGGACGCGCGCTGGGTGAAATTGACGAGGTAGATCGGTGCGCGCTGCTTCCGGAGGAGATCGGCGACGGTCTCGTGGAGCGGCGTGTCGCGGTACGCGAAATCGAGCGGGACCGGCCGGTGCGTCGAGCGGACGACCGCGGTCGGACGACCGTTCAGGCGTGTGAGCGTCTCCTCGAAGAGCCCCGTGTCGCCGAAGGTCGCGGACATGAGCAAGAACCGGGTCCGCGAGAGCTCGAGCAGGGGGACCTGCCATGCCGTCCCCCGATCGCGGTCGGCGTAGTAGTGGAACTCGTCCACCACGGCGTGGTCGACGTCCGCGCGGGGCCCCTCGCGGAGGGCCATGTTCGCGAGCACCTCGGCCGTGCAGCAGAGCACGCGCGCGTCCCGGTTCACGGCGCCGTCGCCCGTCATGAGCCCGACGTTCTCCGGGCCGAGCTCGCGCGACAGCTGGAAGAACTTCTCGCTGGCCAGCGCCTTGATGGGGCACGTGTAGACGCTGCGCTCGCCGCGCGCGAGCGAGAAGAAGTGGAGCGCGAGCGCGACGAGTGACTTCCCCGAGCCGGTCGGCGTCGCGAGGATCACGTTGCTCCCGGTCGCGAGCTCGAGGATGGCCTCCTCCTGCGCCGGATAGAGCGTCAGGCCCGAGGCAGCCACGAAGGCAAGAAACGCCGATAGGAGCGCGTCGGGATCGCGCGCGCCCGAAGGGGGGAGCGTGAGGCTCGGCGCGCCGGAGCGTTGGGCGGCCATGTCAGAGCGAAGGCTTCACTTACCGCCGCGCGTGAGCACGACGCCTCCGCTCCGCGTCCGCTGAAGCCGTTCGCCGGGCCGGAGCGACGGGGCATCGGGCGTCGTGCGGAGGGCGGGAGCCTCGCGTTTGCGCGGCCGGACCCGTGTCGGCGGAGGGGGCGGACGCGTCACGTCGATCACGTCCAAGAGGGACGCGGGGTCGGTGATCAGCCCCGCCGCGGCGCCTCCGTCGTCGGCGTCGCCGACGGGAGCGGCGCGTACGCCGCGGGGAGCGGCCGCCACCTTCTTGCGCGCGCGCATCCTTCGGGCGGCCGCGCGGGCCCCTCCTCTCTGCCCCCCACGCGCGCGCACTCCGCGCTCCACGGCGACGGAGCTCGCCACGCCGCGGAGCAGCTCACGCTCGAACGCCGCCCCGTCGCGGAGGAGGGCGCCGAGATCGGCAACCGGCGCTCGGACGGCGGCAGCCAGGAGGCCGTCGGCGAATTCCAACGCGAGGCGCTGGAGGACTGGCTCGAGCCAAGAAAGGCGAGTGCTCATGGCGAGATGGAGTCTCTAAGGGGCGCGCCGGGCCCTGTCGAGCCCGATCCGTTTGGCGGGCGCGGCCGGTCGACCGCGCGAGGACGACGCCCTGGTGCCGCCGTTGGAAGAGCGGTACTAAAATGAGCGCCGATGACGCCTTCCGCGCTGCGCTCCTGTGCCGTCCTCCTGGCGCTCGCGCCTTCGTGTGGACGAAGCGTCGAGGCGACACCGCGTGACGCCGGAGCGCCGCCGGCGCCCGCGGCGAGCGCACGGCCGGTCGACGCCGCGGCCGACGTGGTGGACCACCACGCGACGAAGTTCGTGCTGGGACCGCTCCCCGACAACGCACCCTTCGAGGGGAGCGTCACGCTCCAGGTAGCGCTGACGACCGAGCCCGATCTTCCCCCCGCCAAGTACACGTTCTTCATGAAGGGGAAGAAGGTCCGGTGGGACCTCTTCACGGAAGGAGGGAGGGGCGTGTCGACGGGCTTCCGTCTGTACGACGGCGCGCAGCGCAAGTTCTTCACGTTCCTCGAGCAGCCTGTCGTCTACACGACCGACGTCTCCGCGCTGCTCGGAGACGCCGGATCCTCGCGCCCCTTCAAGTTCGCTCCGTTCGCGCCCGAGCCCAACGGAGCCGTGTTCGGGATCCCGTGCGACCGGATGCAGACGGCGGACGAGAAGTACGAGTACGACGTCTGTCTCGCGAGCGGTCTGCCCACCTTGCCGCTGTCCGTGCTCGGCAAGAACATGGAGGTCGCCGTCCCCTTCAGCGCGGCCCTCGAACGGCGAGGTCAGTTTCCCGTGAGTGTGATCGTACGCCCCCGGGGAGCCGCGAAGGGCCCTCGCCCGTGGATCGCGATCTTGAAGGTCCTCTCGGTCGAGCGGGGGCGAGTGCCGGACGCCGCGTTCGACCTTCCCGCATATCCGTTCCAACCGTCGCCCACGCTCGCGCCGTTGCGCCGAGCGCGATAGTGTCCGAGGCAAGTCAGTGGCTCGATGACATGCCGTTCATCGCCTCGATGAACGCGAGGCTCGCGGCGCTCTGGTAGCTCTCCGCGAACGCGCCGGCGTCGTGGCCCACGAGCTGGAACGCTCGCGTGGAGCCGGCGAAGAACGCGCTCTGCTCGGGCACGACGCTGAAGAGGCTCTCGTTCGGCGCCGAGTTGCTGATGATCGCCCGGGTGAGCGGGGCCATCTCGGTGCCCCACGGCGTCCCGATCGTGAAGAACTGGCGGTTCAGGACGAGCAAGGCGAACGCGTTGCCGATCGTCGTCTTCGAGGTCAGGAGCCCCTGTCCTGGCGCATCGCCCTGCATGAAGCCGGTCGGCGTGAGCCCCGCATCCGACACCGGCCCGTCCCAGAGCGACGGACTCCCGTTCAGGCTCGCAAGCGCGTCGGCGATGCGCGCGCCGTAGGGGTAGCTCTGGACGGCGGCGAGCGCCGTCGGATAGGTGGCCACGAGGTCCCGCGCGCGAACCAGAGCGAGCGCCACCGTCGCGGTCGTCTCCGTGAGGAGGAGGGGGCCCCCGGCGACGGAGGTGTCGGGCGCGTCGTGAGGCGCGGCGGCGCTCGTCGTGAGCGCC
>Ga0209415_10003499_pt1 | contig 29191 bp, 33 predicted proteins | sample PeaSoiSIISIP2007_FD_187696 | JGI IMG/M metagenome (GOLD analysis project Ga0209415, IMG submission 187696) | Peat soil microbial communities from Weissenstadt, Germany - SII-SIP-2007 (SPAdes) (version 2) | ecosystem: Environmental > Terrestrial > Soil > Wetlands > Peat | place: Germany...
CAACAGATTTTGAGTCTGCCGCGTCTACCATTTCGCCACTGGGGCTTCGCCACCGGCGAGCGCTTCAGGCTATAGAGCCCGCTCGCCGAAATGGGGAGGGGGCGGGCTCAGTTGCGAATCTCCATCGTCGGACCGTCTGGGTCGGGGAAGAGCACGCTCGCGCGGCGGCTCGCCCAGGCGCTCGACCTGCCCCACGTCGAGCTCGACGCCATCAACTGGCAGGCGGGTTGGCGCGGGTTGAACGAGGCGGATCCCGCGGAGTTCGCGCGGCGGATCGGCGAGGCGACCGCCGGAGAGCGTTGGGTGGTCGACGGCAACTACTCGGCGTTTCGCGAGGCGGCCTGGGCGCGGGCGACCGACGTCGTGTGGCTGGATTTCGGCCCGGCCGTCTTCCTGCCCCGGGTGCTCAGGCGCTCCTTCCTTCGCGCATGGACCGGCCGTGAGCTGTAGAACGGCAACTGCGAGCGCTTCAGCCAGTGGCTCGAGCCCGACCATCCGGCGGTCTATGCGCTCCTCACCTGGCGTGATCGTCGCCGGCGCTACGAGGCTCGGATGGCAGCACCGGAGTGGGCGCACATCCGCTTCCACCGCCTCCGCCACCCCAACGAGGCCGAGGCTGTCGTGGGGGAGATGCTGTCCTTGGCCGGCCGGAGATGACGGGAAGGGGGTGCGCGGTGCGGGCCTCGGCGCCGCTAGGCCACTGGCGCGAACGCTGATAGAGCCGCGCGGCCCATGTTGCGCCGCCTCTACGAGTGGATTCTTCGGCTCGCCGCCACGCGTTACGCCATGCCGGCGCTCGCGGGCGTCGCGATGGTCGAGGCGACCTTCCCCTTCGCGCCGCCTGACCTGATGCTGGCCCCGATGGTGCTGGCCAGGCGCGAGCGGGCCTGGGTTTACGCCGGCATCTGCACGGCGGGCTCGGTCACCGGCGGCATGATCGGCTACGCGATCGGCTTCTATCTGGCGCGGGTGGGGAACGAGATCCTGGCGCTCTCCGGCCACGCCAACGCGCTCGCCGCCTTCCACGCCTGGTTCGCCCAATGGGGGCTCGCGGTCATCCTGGTCAAGGGCCTGACGCCGGTCCCCTACATGCTGGTCACGCTGGCCTCGGGTCTGGCCCACTTCAGCTTCCCGGTTTTCGTCGGCGCCTCGGTCGCAACGCGCGGCGGCCGCTTCTTCCTCGAGGCCGCATTGCTGCAGCATCCGAAGGCGAAGGCGATCATCGACCGCTACTTCTACTGGATCGCGGTGGCCGGCATCGTGGCCATCATCGCGGCGGTCGTCTTGCTAAGACGCTTTGGCGGCGTCTGATTTCGCGCCATATCTTGATCAGCATGCGCGCGCTCATCGCCTTTATCCTGCGCACCTGGCCGGCCTTGGCGTTCCTCACGTCCGCCGCCGTGCTGGCGATGGTGCATGTGCTCGAGACCTTCGCCCACATGGTCCCCTGCGAGCTCTGCCTGCGCGAGCGCGAGGTCTATTGGATCGCGCTGCCGGTGGCCGCGCTGGCCTGGGCGGCCAGCCGCTGGCGCTCGCTCGGCGTGCTGGCCCCCTGGCTCGGCGCGGTCATGGCGCTGATCTTCGCCGGCGGCGCGGTGCTGGCCGGCTACCACGCCGGCGTGGAGTGGCACTTCTGGCCTGGCCCGCAGAGCTGCTCCGGCGGCTCGGGGGCGGCCAGCGCCCAGGCGCTGAGCGCGCTGCTCAACGGCGCCAAGCTCGCCCCGCCGCGCTGCGACGAGGCGTCGTTCCGCTTCCTCTGGCTCTCGCTGGCCGGCTGGAACGCGCTGATCTCGGCCAAGCTTGCCGGCTGGAGCGCGGTCTGGGCGCTCTGGGTGCGGAAGCCATGAGCACCAAGCCCGTTCCGCCCAGGCCCGGTCCGGGCGCCGCGCGGGCGAGGCGCGAGGAGATGCTGCGCGTCGACCACGCCGGCGAGCTCGCCGCCGTCTCCATCTACCGCGCCCAGCGCGCCGTTTTCGCCCGCGCCCCGCAAAACGCGCGCATCAAGGGCCAGCTTGAGCAGATGGCGGCGCATGAGGCCGAGCATCTGGCCGCCTTCAACGAACGGCTGACAGCCGAGCGCGTGCGCCCGACGCTGCTTGCGCCGCTCTGGCGGGCCGCCGCGTTCACGCTGGGCGCCGCGACCGCGCTGATGGGCGAGGCGGCCGCGCATGCCTGCACCGAGGCCGTCGAGGACGTGATCGAGCAGCACTACGCCGAGCAGATCGAGGAGCTGGGCGAGCGCGAGCCGGCGCTCGCCGCCGAGCTTGCGCGCTTCCGCGCCGACGAGCTTGCCCACCGCGACCTCGCGGTCGAGGAGGGCGCGCGCGATGCGCCCGGCTATCCGCTGCTGGCGGCGGTGATTCGCGCAGGATGCCGCGCGGCGATCAAGGTCAGCGAAAAGGTCTGAACAGACGCCGCGTTCGGGGGGAGCATGGACATCGAGCGGATGCGGCGGGAGGCGGAGCTGCCGGTCAAGGCAGGCGCCGGCGACGTCGAGGTCGTTGCGCGCGACCTGGCTGCCGCCTTCGCCGACGACCCCTTGTTCGACTGGTTCTCGCGCCCCGACCCTGGGCGCGAAGCGGCCCGCCTCGGCTTCTTCCGCCACCTGATGCGCGAGCTCGTCTTCCCCGGCGGCGGAGAGACGCTGAAGCCCGCGAACGGCGGTGCCGCGGCGGTCTGGATGGGCTCCGATGCGCTCGGGCCGAACACGCCCATGCAGGAGCTTCGCGCGCTCCCCATGCTGCTCAGGCTGAGCGGCTGGGCGCGGTTCTTGAGGCTCGCGCGCCTCAGGCAGGTGATGGACAAGGCCCACCCGATGAACCGGCCGCACGCCTACCTCTGGTTCCTCGGCGTTACGCCTGAGGCGCAGGGGCGCGGGGTGGGCTCGCGGCTTCTTAAGGCGAAGCTCGACCAGCTCGATCGGGCCGGGACGCCGGCCTTCCTCGAAACCGCCACCGAGCGTAACGTCGCCTTCTATCGGCGCCACGGGTTCGATGTGCTCAGCGAGTATCGCCCGGATGCCGGAGCGCCCCGGATCTGGGCCATGTGGCGAGAGGCGGCGAGCGGGGGAGGCTAGCCCATGCGCAAACAGGGGTTCGCGTGGCTTGGCGCAGGCGCGGCGATCGCGCTGTCGGCGGCGCTGGCGTTCTACGCGCCGGTCTCGCGCCCGCAGGGTGAGGCGGCGAAGACCACCCTGGACGACCAGATCATCTACGACGGCCCGAACCTGGGCGACATCCCCAAACCCGACTGCATCGAGATCGCACCGGTCTCGTCGCCGAACTCGATGACGCCCGGATCCTGGACTGGGGTCTCCGAGAACATCTTCAGCTCCATCCTGGCCAGAACAGGCATTATTCCTGGGCAGACCGACCCAGATTTCCGCGGCCCGCGCACGGTGGGGGACACGACGTTTCCCGCCGCGCCTGGCTTCATCGAGCTGATCGACGACTCCAAAGTGCTCAATCCGTCCGTCAAGGGGGGCCCGACCAGCAAGCGCATGACGTTCGGCTACTTCGTTCGCGTCACCCAGACCATCCGCGGCACGCCAATCACGCGCGAGTTCTTCCTGTTGATGAGCTACGACTACATCGACCAGGGAACGCCGGGATCCAACCCGTCCGCGTTCGAGGTCTTCGTTTTCGGGCCGCTGCCGACGCCGGGCCTGTACGGCGGCGCCGATCCGAACGCCCTGATCCCGCTCCAGGACGGACTCGCGGTCAGCCCCGACGGCACGCTTTTGACCGCGGTGCCGGCCAACATCGCGCTCGTGAACAACTACAGCAACAAGGTGCCGCCGAACACACAAGTGACGCCGGGCGTCGAGGAGAAGGGCCAGGGCTGCTTCTTCTGCCATGCGGACCGCAAGGGCGACTTCCCCGATACGAGCCCGGCCTGGACCATGACCTTCGGCCAGTTCCAGGCGGCTTACCAGACGCGCACTGGCAAGATCGACTGCCCGCCGCCTGCCACCAGCGCCGTGCTGCAGAACTCGGTGCTGCAGAGCAATGTGCTGCAGGGAGTCACCGGCGGTGGCGAGGAGGGCGGCGGCGCGACGGGCGGCAGCCAGAGCAACGGCGTCACCAACGGCATCGGCGTCAACCCGCCGGAACCCAACCAGCCGAACACCAAGGTCGAAGGCGGCGAAGGCCAGACCGGCGAGCAGGGCGGCTCGCAAACGCCTCACTCCCCCGAGACCCACGGGAGCCAGACGCCGAAGCAGCCTTGAGGCAGTCTAGGCCTCCAGCTCGATGTCCCAGTAGAGGTAAGGTAATGGGGGGCAAACGCCCGGCGTCTATCACACGGAAATGAAATAGGTTCTTCGACTCGAAGTGGCGGGCGGAATGCGTGGTCAACAGCGGGTCAACACCGGATCGGCTGACACGAAAAATTGGGAAACGTCAGTCCCTGAAAACCACAGTCTTTCGTCCATTGAGCAGCACTCGGTCTTCCAGCGTCCAGAGCACGGCCCGGGCGAGAACCCTGCGCTCGATGTCACGGCCTTTGCTGATCAGGGCCGCTGGCGTGTCCCGATGGCTGATGCGCTCGACGTCCTGCTCAATGATCGGCCCCTCGTCGAGGTCGGCGGTGACGAAGTGGGCGGTCGCTCCGATCAGCTTCACGCCGCGGGCGTGGGCCTGGTGGTAGGGCCGCGCGCCTTTGAATCCGGGGAGGAAGGAGTGATGGATGTTGATGCAGCGGCCGGCCAGCTTGGATGCCAGTTCGTCGGACAGGATTTGCATGTATCGCGCCAGCACGACCAGCTCCGTGCCGGTCTGCTCGATCAAGCCCCACAGCCGCCTTTCCTGCTCCCCGCGCGTCTCCGGCGTGACCGGCAGATGGTGGAAAGCGATGCCTTGCAGGTCGGTGTGCTGAAATTGGCTCGCCGCGTGGTTGGACACGACCGCTGAGATCGTCATCGGCAACTCGCCCTGCCGCCAGCGCCAGATGAGATCGGCGAGGCAGTGGTCGTTCTGCGACGCCAGGATCATCACCCGGCGAGGCGCGTGCTCGTCACGCAGGGTCCACTGCATCGAGAGCTGGGCGGCGAGGGCCTCGAGGCGGCGCCCGAGCTGCGGGTCTGCGGCGTCGCCGGCGTCGAACACGACGCGCATGAAAAACCGGTCGGTCTCCGGATCGTCGTACTGCTGTGCGTCCATGATGTTCGCGCCGGCCTCAAAGAGCAGGCCGGAGACGCGGGCGACAATGCCCGTTCGATCGGGGCAGGAGAGAGTGAGGATCACGGTTCGGTTTACTTCAAGCAGCGGCCAGAGAGTCCCTGGCCGCCTTTAAGCTAAGTCGGCTCGGAACGGAGTGAGGCGTCGGAACAGGTGCTCGCGGGAATTGACCTCCAGCTTGGCGTAGGCGTTGCGGATATGGGTGCGGACGGTGCCAACGCTGATGGCAAGTCGCGCGGCGATGCCGGCTGCCGTCTCGCCATCGAGCAACGCCCTGACAATGTCGGTTTCGGCCGTGGTCAGGCCAAACGCCTCTTTGAATCCGGTCCATGCCGGCTGGAAATCCGCACCGGTGCCATGGAAGCCGATCGCGATGGCGTCTTCACCCCCGTCTCCCCCGTCCAGGCGCACGGCGCGAAACAGCAGATGACCGTCCCCATCGCTGCGCGGCAGGCACCAGTCGGATGGCTGGTCGCTGGCGCTGCGCACGAAATTCGCGAGCGCCTGCGCGTTTGCACGGTCGGTCATCGCCAGCGCTCCGGCGCGCACCGCGATGTCGCGCCGCTCGGCCAAGGCGATGCGAGCCGCCGCGTTGGTCCACAGCACCGAGAGGTCCTCGAGCACAAGAACGCGCGGGGTCTCGTCGAGGCTGGCCCAGCGAAGGAGATATTGACTGGGATCGACGCGCCGCCGTGGGCGGAACCGCACGACGTTTGTTGTTGACGATGTCTCCATGTGCCGACCTTAGCCGGTGCGCATCAACGTTTTCTTACAGCGTACGGTAATTGCCGTACGCCTGGGCGGCTACCGCGCGGAAGCCAATTCACCCGATAGGTGAAAAAAAGCGATCAGAGTTACCCTCGACCGTGCGTGAAGATTGGAGCCTCTCTGACCAAGATTCGGGCAGAATCGGACAGCCTTGGCGCCCCACTGAATTCGGTATGACTCGACATTTGACGGTCAAGCTTGGCCTCAACCGGCCCGGTTAACTATAAAATGTCGCCTACGGAGGAAGTTTCCTACCAAACATTGGGGATGCGCGACCTCATTAGCTGTGCGTTAACGAAAGCTTAAGGCCGGTTGGTCCGGCTTCTGAGTGGGCGCGGGTGGGTGAGGTGGTTGTAGGCGTCGTTGCTCTTTGTCGGGGCGACCGGGTTCGCGGGCCCGTGAACGACGGCCGGTCCAGTCCGACTTTCGAGCCGACCGCGCCGACCGCGCATGGGCGCAGGGGGCACAGTCATGTCATCTAGCGGCCGCGGGTCTCGACCGCTTGTCGTACAAACGAACCCGCGGGCTCCGGGGCGCACCGCCGCGGTGATCGGCGGCGCTGGATTCCTCGGCTCACACCTGACCAGCCGGCTGCTCGGAGATGGGTATCGGGTCTATTGTCTGGACAACTTCCATACCGGCCGTAGACGGAACGTCTCCCACCTCCTGGCGACCGGCTGGCTCGAGATCGTCGAGCACGACATCCTGGAGCCTATCCCGGCCGCGCTGCCGCGGTTTGACGAAATCTACAACCTAGCGTGCCCCGCCTCGCCGCCGCAGTACCAGTCCGATCCCGTGAACACAGCGCTCGTCTGCTCGCAGGGCACGTTGAATTGTCTGCGCCGCGCCGAGGCCGACCGGGCGCGATTGATGCACGCCTCTACGTCCGAAATCTACGGTGATCCTGACGTCCATCCGCAATGCGAGGACTACCACGGCAACGTCAACACGGTCGGACCTCGGTCCTGCTACGACGAAGGCAAGCGCTTCGCAGAAACGCTGATCACCGACTTCGGCCGGAGCCAAGGCGTCACCACTCGGATTGCCCGCATCTTCAACACTTACGGGCCGCGGATGCAGCGGGACGACGGCCGTGTGGTGTCGAACTTCGTCGTCCAGGCGCTGCAGGGTGTCGACATCACCATCTACGGCACCGGCGAGCAGACGCGCTCGTTCTGCTACGTCGACGACCTCATCGACGGGTTTCTGAAGCTCATGTCGGCCGACGATCGCGTCACCGGCCCGGTCAATCTGGGCAATCCGCACGAGACGACCGTCGGCGAATTGGCCGCCGCCATCGTCGACATGGTGGGCTCCGGCTCCAGGGTCGTCCACAAGCCCCTACCCGTTGATGATCCCCGCCGCAGGCGCCCTGACATTTCACGCGCCCAGACTTGGCTTGGATGGGCGCCGAAGGTGCCGCTCGACGAGGGGCTGCAGCGGACCATTGAGTACTTCACGGACGAGCTCGGCGTGCGCAAGCGCGCCAGGAGCTGGGCGTCGGCTTGAGCCGGGAGCGGCGACACACCATGACCCGCCAGCTTGACCGAGGATCGGAGATCGCGTCGTGAAGGTATCGATCGTCGGTTCCGGCTATGTGGGCCTGGTCTCGGGGGCCTGCTTCGCCGAGCTCGGTCACCGGGTCGTCTGCGTCGACCTGGACGCGGGTCGGATTGCGGCGCTCCGAGCCGGGCGGCCGCCGATCTACGAGCCTGGCCTGGATGTCTTGATCAGGGCCAACGCCGGCCTTGGCCGACTCTCGTTCGACACCAGCCTCGAGGCCGCCGCCACTGCGGACGTTGTCGTCATCGCCGTGGGAACGCCCGCCGGCCCGGATGGCCGTCCCGACCTGTCCCAGGTCTTCGCGGCTGCCAACGCACTTGCCCGGGCGGCGCGGGGCAGGCTCGTGCTCGCCATCAAGTCGACCGTGCCGGTCGGGACCGGCGATGCGGTCGAGCGCGAGATCCTGTCGCTGGCGCCGCAACTCGCCCTCTCCGTCGTTTCCAACCCCGAGTTCATGCGCGAGGGCCAGGCGATCAGCGACTTCATGCAGCCGGACCGCATCGTCGTCGGCGCGGAGGACGCGGTCGGCTGCGACATGATGCGTCGTCTTTACGCCCCGCTGACCAACGGCGGCGCCACACTGCTTGCGGCGCCCCGGCGAACGTCGGAGCTGATCAAGTACGCGTCCAACGCCTTCCTCGCGACCAAGCTGTCGTTCATCAACGAGATCGCCGACCTATGCGAAGCGGTGGGCGCCGATGTCTCGCTCGTCGGCGCGGGCATGGGGTCCGACCCGCGCGTCGGCCGCGCATTCCTGCAGGCGGGGCCCGGCTATGGCGGTTCGTGCTTCCCGAAGGATTGCCAGGGACTGCTGGCCACGGCCGGCGACCACAGCGTCGAACTCGCGGTGGTCGCCGCCGCCAGCGCGGCCAACGATCGGCGCAAGGCGGCTATGGCGCGCAGAGTGATCCGCGCGATGGGCGGCTTCGTGCAGGGCAAGACCGTTTCGGTCCTGGGCATAGCGTTCAAGGCCGGCACCGACGACATTCGCGAGGCGCCGGCGGTGCGGATCATCAACGACTTGGTCAGCGCCGGGGCTACCGTCAGGGCCTACGATCCGCAAGCGGCGACGCACGCGCGTTCCGCGCTCCCCGGCGTCGATATTCGCCCCTCCGCGATCAACTGCTGCAAAGGCAGCGATTGCATCGTGGTGGCCACGGAGTGGAGAGAGTTCGCCGAGCTTGCACCGGCCGCGCTTGCGAACGTCGTGTCGAATCGTCTGCTCGTCGACCTGCGCAACGTCGTCGACCATGAAGCGCTGTCCCGGGCCGGCTTTGTCGTTCACGCCGTTGGCCGCCGCCCCCACTACCCAAGCGCCAATCTAGATCATGATCCGATCGGTGAGAAGGCTCGGCGTCGCGACCACAGCGCGGCATCGCCGGGTGAAGCGGCGCATGCTCCGCCGAGCGCGGCCTATGCGAGCTGAGTTAATCCAGTGAGGCGGGGCGTCCCATGAATTTCGATCACCCGGTTATGACCACGCTCACGATATTATTTATCGCGGCGCAGGTTCTGTACTTTCTCACCTTCATGCTCGACTTCTATATATTCTCCCTGCCGATCAATTGGGTCGACATGAGCGAGCCGATAACCGTAGCGGAAACCGAATACCCGTACATCGTCCTGTTCTATCCGGTCTTGCGCGAGCTCGAAGAGACGATGCGCACGACCATGGTCGCGCTTGGCAAGATGGACTACCCGCGCTCGCGCTACAGCATCATCGCGATACCGAACTCGAACGACGCGGAAACCATCGCCCGGCTGAGACGGCTTCAGGGCGAGTTTCCCTTCCTCGAGGTGATGGAGGTGCCGCCGACCAGCGACCCGTCGTGGCAAGTGGTCTGGGACGCCTGGGACGCCAACCCGAAGGCCTACTGGTGGCACAGAGGACGGCGCGCGCATGTGCGCGACCTGCCGCCGAAGAAGACGCGACAGCTGATCTACGCCTTCTACCACACCGTCCGACGCGATGAGCCGAGCCTGGCGATCAACTACATCGACGCTGACAGCGCGCCGCCCGTCGACCACTTCAAGGCCGCGGTCAATGGCCTGCGCCACTACGATGTTCTCCAGGCGCAGAACGTCGCCGGGAACCTGAACGCCAGCATGCCGGCATCGTGGCACGCCTTCGACCACATGTCGTGGGACGGCAACAAATTCGCCCACCTCTCGTCCAACGGACGGCAACCCTATTGGGTGTTGGGTAAGGGCCTGTTCTTCAAGGCGTCGGACCTGCTCGAGTTGGGCGGCTTCCACCCATGGACTACCATCGAAGACCCTGAGGTCGGCGAGCGGTTCTGGATCAACGGCAAGCGCCTGGGGATTATCGAGGGCTCGCTCGTCGAGGAAGTGCCCGAGACCTGGATCGGCGGCATCACGCAGCGCAAGCGCTGGGTGTGCGGGTTCTTCCAGGCGCTCAACGGTCCATTGCACGAGATGAACTACAGCTTCTGGCAGCGGTTCAAGGCCTGGTTGATTTTCCTCCCCTGCCTGTCGATGTGGATCAACACCATCGGCATCCCGACAGGGGTCTGGGCGCTCTGGGGCTACCTGACCGGCCGCTGGAGTCTGCCCGCATGGACTGTCTGGCTGTCGGTCATCAACATCCTGCTGTTTGCTTTCAACCTGACCCGACAATACGTGCGGACTTGGAAGCGCACCGGCCTTGTGCTCGACCGCTGGATCGATCGGGTCTGGTACATGCTGCGGGTCAATCCGATCTCGCTGATGATCTGGTGGGTGCTCTGGATCATCCCGCTCTTCATCGGCTTCTGGATGTACCTGCGCGACGGCGGCCTCGTCTGGCAGCGCACCGACAAGATCGACGCCAACCACGAGCTCGTGCGGGCGCACTGGGAGCAGGGGACGCCAACCGCATGAACCGCTTCAGACCCGCGCGACCACGACCCCGTCCATGACAGGACATGTGCTCATAACCGGCGGTGCCGGGTTCATCGGCTCGCACCTGACCGACACCATGCTGGCGCGCGGCTTCGAGGTGACGATCCTCGACAACCTGACGCCGCAGGTGCACGCCGACGCACAGCTCGATGCCGAAGGTTGGCCGGTCTACCTCGATCGGCGCGCCAAACGGATCAAGGGCGATGTCCTTGACGACGGCGTGTTCGAGCACGCGCTGGCCGGGGCCACGCACCTGGTCCACCTGGCGGCTTCCGTCGGCGTCGGCCAGAGCATGACCAACATCGTCGACTACACCCGCAACAACGTGATGGCGGCGGCCGTCATCCTCGAGACCCTCTCGAAGTGCTCCCACACGGTTCAGCGGATCGCCGTCGCGTCCTCGATGTCGATCTACGGCGAAGGGCAGTATCGTCTCCCGTCGACCGGCGAGCTGGTCACGCCTGCCGTCCGCGAGCACGCCCAGCTGGCGGCGCGGGCGTGGGATCCGCTGCTCGGCGGCGAAGCGCTCGAACCGATCCCCACCGGCGAGGACAAGCTCCTGCAGCCGAACTCGATCTACGCCGTGAACAAGCGCGACCACGAAGAGATGTTCCTGGCGGTTGGCCGCGCCCTCGACATCCCGGTGGTGGCGCTGCGCCTGTTCAACGCCTACGGCTCGCGGCAGGCGCTCAGCAATCCGTACACGGGCGTGGCGGCGATCTTCATTTCGCGGTTGGTCAACGACCAGCCTCCGATCGTCTTTGAGGACGGCGAACAGCGGCGCGACTTCGTGCATGTCCAGGACGTGGCCGACGCCTTTGCGACGGTGCTCGAGAGCGACCGTCGTGTCTGGGACGCCTACAACGTCGGCAGTGGCCGATCGATCAGCGTCAACGAAATGGCGTTCTTGCTGGCTCGACTTCTGAAGAAGAATCTCGCCCCTGAGGTCATCCAGAAATATCGGGTTGGCGACATCCGGCACTGTTTCGCCGACATCTCGAAGATCGAGCGGGTATTTGGGTTCAAGCCCAAGCGCGACATGGACGAGGGCATGCGAGAGTTGATCGCCTGGGTTTCGACAGTGAAAGCGCCCGTTAACCGCACGCAGTCGAGTCTCGCCGAGCTCGAACGCAGCAAGCTGGTCGTCTAGAGCGGGTGAACCGGCGCAGCGAAAGGTCCATGGTCAATGGTTCAAGCTGAGTTCCGGAACAACGATCAGCCGCCGGCGTGCGTCGCAGCATTGCGCGCCTGGCTTGGCGGGGCGGTCGGCATGGCGCTGCTCGTCATGATGGCCGCGTTCCCGACCCGCGCCGCGGCGCAGGAGCAAACGCCTGATCAGGGAAAGGATCTCGTCGTCGTCTCGGGCGGCGTGGACATCGACGTGGCGACATTCGGATACGGCGGAGCGACGTTCGCCGTTCCGGGCTTTTCCATCGGGCAAGGGCCGGCCGTCCGCGTGAGCGGTTTCGGCGGGGTCTATTCGTTCAACAGCGGCGGGGGTCCGGTTCGCGGAAAGGTCGACGCGAGGTTCGGCGGCGGCGAAGGCGATGTGCTGTACCAGTTCAGCAGCAGTAACTTGTGGGTGAATCTCGGCGCTGGCGCCCGTTACGTCGACACGACGTTCAGCCCGAAACAGCCGACCAACCGCCGGCGCGGTGCGCAGTGGGAGCCGGCGCTCGTCATCGACGGCGGGGCGGCGAACGGACCATGGCGAGGTGACTGGTTCGCATCGTACGGAACGACGCTCAGCGACTACGAGGTGCGGGCCAGCTTGACGCACACCGTCACCAGCAACATCAGGCTGGGCCTGGAAGGCGAGACGGACGGCGATCCGACCTACGAAGAGGAGCGGGTCGGGCCTTATGCGGGCCTCTCGCTCGCACGCAACGCCGAAATCCAGGTCTCGGCCGGCGTCAGCGCCGGATCGGCGCGGTCAACCGGCGCGTACGGCCGTCTGGGCTTCTACGCGGGCTTTTGAACGCCGGACGCTCCGGCGCCGCGCGAAGCGCGCTTGCGATTGCCGCGTACATAGGCTTGGGCCGCATCGATGAGTCCAACGGCAGGCCGCGGTTGAAGCCGGGTCCGTCGCCCTGACGCCAAGCGGCGGGAAAGCGCGCGTGGTCGGCCTCGGTCACCGTGAGCCACGAGTGTCGGTCGGTTAGACCCCAGGTCGTCACGCCAATGACGTTCGGCTCGGCCAAGACCGCATCGAGGTATCGGCGCACCTCGTCGGCGACAAGGACATCGCGCTGCGCCTGTGGTGCGACATAGTCGGCTTCCTTGACGTCGAGCTCGGTCACGGCGACCGCCAGTCCGAGATCCCCTAACGCCCTCACGAACGTCGAGACCGCCGCCTGCGAGACCGAGCCTTTGCTCAGGTCGAGGTGGGATTGCAGGCCGACCCCATCCAGCGGCGCGCCGCGGGCCATCAGGCGCTCGGCCAGCTTCAGCAGGGCTGTTCGGCGTTCGCGTTCCTCGGCGAAGTCATACTCCAGGCTGTACTCGTTCAAGAACAACAGGGCTCGCGGCGCCAGCGCACGCGCCTGCTCGAGGGCGCGATGGATGTAGTCGGGACCGAAGGCGTCGAGCAGCACGGTCCGCCGGAGCCCGTCGGCGCGATCGCCCACGTCGATGGGTTCGTTCACCACGTGCCAGCGGGGGATGACGTCCGCGTAACGCGGAAGGACGGAGGCGAAGTAGCGTTCGATCAACCGCCAGTCGGGCGCTTCGTTCAGCGACTGCGTCGCCCAGCCCGGCATCGCCTTGTGCCACAACAGAGTATGGCCGCAGAGGGGTTTCGTCGCCTGTAGCGAGAAGGCCGCCAGGTCATCGAGGTTGGCGAAGCCCATGAATCCGTACGCTGGCTCGAGCGCGGACCAGTTCAACTCGACCTCCGGCGTCAGCGCGCCGCACTCGGCCAGCACAGCCTCCCGAAGATCCGGCTCGTCTCGCAGTTGTTCACTGCGGATCGCCGCGCCGAAGGAGAGGCCACGCCGCCGCGCAAGCCCGCCCAGACCTGCGGTCAACGCGACGCCCGCCGCCGTAAGAAGCCCGGCCGCGGCGATCGATGTCGCGAGAACCCGGCGTCGGTCGATGCTCATCCGCCTCTCCGGAGCTGCCCGCAGCGGCGACGCTTGCGCCGCGGGGTTACCTCTCTGTCGATCTTGCCTCATCCAATACGGCCAGCAGATGACGGCGACATTGCGGGCGAGGCGAATGCTGTTGACAGGCGGGGGCGCCATCCTCAGGAAGCCGCCGACTCCATGGGAGAGCTTGGGTTCGTGAAAACGGTCCGTCGTGAAGAGGAGCTGGTTCGCCGCGGCGACCTGAAGGGTGCGGAGCGGCTCTATCGTCGAACGCTGCTTGGCGCGCCGCGCTCCTTCGATGCTCTGCGAGGGCTTGGCATCGTCTTGCAGCGTCAGGGGCGCTACGCCGAGGCCGTCGAACGGCTGTCGGCCGCGCTCGAGAGGAGGCCGGACGACACCGAAGCCCTCAACGAGCTTGGCGTGGCGCAGGGCGGGCTCGACGAATGGGCGGCGGCGCTGGAGTCCTTTAGTCGCTCGCTGGCGGTGGATCCGGAACAACCGCGCACGCTGAATCGCCGCGGGATCGCGCACCTGCAACTCGGTTGGTCGACGCTTGCGCTGGAAGACTTCGACAGGTCCCTTGCGCTCGCACCGGGCTACGCCGACGCACTCAACAACCGAGGAAATGCGCTGAGGGACATCCGGCGCGAGGACGAGGCGCTGGCAAGTTACGACCTGGCGCTCGCCGCCAACCCGGAGCTCGCGGACGCTAGCAACAACACGGCCACCCTGCTCAGGGAAATGGGCCGGTTCGACGAGGCGAAGGCCCACGTCGAGCACGCCATCGCGCTCCGCCCGAAGGTCTCGTATTTCTACCTTCAGCTCGTCGCAATCGCCCCGGTTCAGCCCAGTGATCCGCACGTAGCGGCGATGACGAAACTGCTCGCCGATCCGGGGACCTCGGACTTGGAGAGGATCGACCTCAACTTTGCACTCGGCAAGGTCTTCGCCGATGCCGGCGAGCCGGACCGCGCCTTCGCGCATCTTCTCGAAGCCAATGCCGGAATGCGCGGCATCGTCGACTACGACGAGGCCACCACGCTCGGCGCGATCGAGGCCCTGCCCGGCGTGTTCACGCCGGAGCTGCTGGAGGCCGCCGCCGGCATCGGCGATCCGTCGGAGCAGCCGGTCTTCATCATGGGCATGCCCCGGTCGGGCACGACCCTGGTCGAGCAGATCCTCGCCAGTCATCCGCAGATCTTCGGGGCCGGCGAGACGGAGCTCTTCGGTCACATCCTCGGACGTGCGCCAACCGTCGCCGCCGACCCTGGCGACGGGACCGTCGACGCGACCGGCCTATGGGCGGACAGCATGCGCCGGTTGGGGGCGGACTATCTGGCCGCCCTGCACGAGCGCGCACCGCCCGACGCACTGCGCATTCTGGACAAGAGCCTCCCCAATTGGCGCATTATGGGGCTGATCCGGCTTGCGCTGCCCAACGCGCGCATTATTCACCTGAGCCGGGACCCGCTGGACTGTTGCGTCTCCTGCTTCTCGCGCCAGTTCGCCGACCTGCCCTATACCTATGATCTGGCCGAGCTTGGCCGTCACTACCGCGCCCAGACCAGGCTCATGGACTATTGGCGCAGCGTCACGCCCGAGCACATCCTGCTGCAGGTCCGCTACGAGGACGTGGTCGCCGATCTGGAGGGTCAGGCCCGCCGCCTGGTCGCCCACTGCGGCCTCGAGTGGGACGCGCGTTGCCTCGACTTCCACAAGACCGAACGCCGGGTGCAGACCGCGAGCGCCAACCAGGTGCGACAGCCGATCTACGACAGCTCGATCGGCATCTGGCGCGCCTACGAGACCCACCTCGGGCCGTTGATCGAAGCGCTTGGGCCGCTGACCGCGACATGATGGCAGCGGGGGCTCAGCCCCGCGGCGGGCCAATTGTGGCCAGAAAGCGGCGACGTCTATTGGTCTGCCCACGCCTTGCAACAGCGGCGGATGGCCACTGGAAGGGATTGTAAGCGTATATCTCTAACGCTATAAAATTACGCTGTTCTCCCAATCTATCCACAGGCTGTTTGTCGCACGCTGGATGCCTCGTTAATTTTATACTTGACAGCTTAAATAAGAAGATTCGCCTTCCAGCCTACCCAAATGTGCAGAGAACACAGAACCCCTGGCCGAGAATGAATCTCCGTTCTCTGAAGAAATGACCTCGTTGGTAGGGGTGTTCGACGCCGGCAATATAGGTCGGATACAGAACCGGGCAATTCACCGTACGGGTGAAAGTCCGCCCTGACGCGAGATTCAGCTTAACATTTCGTTAAGAGTGCGCTTAAACCTCGTTTGGCAGACTGCCAGGAGGGGGCAACGACTCCTCCATAACGTTAATGTGAGGAACGGACATATGAACAAGGTTCTTTTGACCGCGGCGGCCCTCGCCGGCGCTCTGGCGCTGTCGGGTGTTGCGATGGCTCAAACCGCCACAGGCGGCAACGGCGGCGGCGGCGGCAACGCGAACGGCGGCAGCGCGAACGGCGGTAGCGCCGCGGGCGTCGGCGCCAGCAGCTCCAACGGCGGCAGCGCCAACGGCGGCACCGGCACCGGCAACGGCACCGGCGGCGCCGGCGGCAGCTCCGGCTCCGGCGGCACCGGCGTCGGCGTCGGCGTCGGAATCGGCCACGGCGGGCACGCCAGCGGCGGGTTCAGCACCGGCTTCGGCCTGGGCGTCGGTGGTGACGGCGGCAGCGCGAACGGCGGCAGCGCCGGCAGCGGCGGCGACGGCGGCAGCGCCACGGCCGTGTCAGTCGACTTCTCAGGCCCCGTGTCGGCGCAGATCCTGTCTACGTCGACGTCGGACATCGACGCGGGCGGCGACAGCCAGAACACCGGGGCCAACACGCTCACGGGCGCGGGCTCGAGCGGCGCAAGCTTCGCCGGCATCCAGACGGTGACGCAGAACACGGGCGACCAATCGGCCCTCAACACGGCCACGTCGGTCGCGGCCGCTTCGTCGGTCACGTTCGGCGCGTCGACCAGCTCCAGCGGCGCCGTCCAGTAAGCATCTGAGTATTGGCTTTGGGCCGGCGGGGTTCGCCCCGCCGGCTCACCCTTTCAAACAGGACTCGGGGATCCCGATGTCTAGAACCATCCTCTTCTGCGCCGCAGCGATGCTCGTCGGCGCAATCGCCATGCCCACGGTGTGCGCGGCCAAGCCGGCTTCCAGCGCCAGCACGTCGCCGGTCAACCCGTTTGCGAGTGCGATCGCCGGGGGGGCCACCGCGCTCGCGGGCGACGGACTCGTCAACGCCCAGGGCGGGACCAACAACACCAACACCACGATCGACATCGCCGGCGCCGTCGCGCTGCAGGAGTTGAAGGCGGTGAACACCAACAACACCTTCGATGCGACCACGGTCACCAACGGCGCGGTGACGATCGGCCCCAACGCCTTCTCCGGGTTCAACGGAATCGGCAATTTCGTGATGAACACGGGCAACCAGAACAACGTCGAGGGCGCCCTCATCGTCAACGTCGTCTCAGGCGCGCCCGCGCCTTAAGGGCTTTCTGATGCGGTGTGCAGTCCTGATCGGCGCTTGCCTGGTGCTGGCTTCCTGGGCCGGCGCAATGGCGGCCGGCGCCCCGCGCTCGACCGCGATCACGCCCCCCGAAACGGGCGGCTATTACCGGGTCGGGGTGGTGAGCTACCGCGATCTGCCGTTCGAGACGGTGGTGCGCCAGCAGTACGACTTCAGCTGCGGCTCCGCCTCGTTGGCGACCTTGCTGCGCTACAATTACGGGCGTGACCTGGATGAGGCCACGATCTTCAAGGCCATGTACCTGGTCGGCGACCAGGCGGCAATCAAGAGGGCCGGTTTCTCGCTGGCCGACATAAAGGCGTATCTGGCTTCGATTGGTTACAGCTCCGATGGATACCGGGTGAAGCTCTCGCAGCTGGAGGGCACGCACATTCCGGCGATCGCGCTGATGCAGGTCGGTCACTACAAGCACTTCGTCGTCATCGAGGGCGTCGAGAACGGACGCGTCTTGGTCGGTGATCCGGCGATCGGACTGCGCGACTATTCGGACCGCGACTTCGAGCACGACTGGGACGGGCTGGTCTTCATCATCCACGACACGGCCCATCCCAACAACCATCACCATTTCAACGACCCGGCCGAGTGGGCGATGGTGCACCACGCGCCGCTCGAGCCTGCGACCCATACGCTCGAGCTTGGGAACGAGGCCGCGGTCCTCGATGCCTCGACCATCTTCGCCGTTCGCCAACCCAGCCTGGCGAACATCCCACCGCCATTCTGAGCCCGCCGATGTCCAAGCGCCTCGCCATGCTGTTCGCCATGCTCGTCGTCGGGCTCGTGGGATTCGCCGGCGCCTGCCGCGCGGCCGATGATCCGTTCGGCGGGGCGGCCCCGCTGAGCGACCAGGAGCTCCAGTCCGCGCGCGGCGGCTATTTCTCCGCCGACGGGCAGACCTTCGGCTTCAGCGCGACATTGGTCACCCTGATCGACGGGCAGACCGCGCTCACCACGACGCTCACGCTGCAGAACAACGGGTCGGTCACGCAGCAGACGGACGCCAATCTCTCGGTGCTGGCCAACGATTCCAGCGCCGACAAGGGGGTTGTCGTCGCCATCCCAGTCAACGGCGCGGCCAGCCTCGCGTCCGCGCTCGCTGGAACCAACGTGAACGTGAATGGGCTCTCCGCCAGCGGCCTGGTTGTCAAAGGCGACGGCGGCGTGACCGCGCTGCTCGACAACATCACGCCGAATTCGGTGCAGAACCTGGTGATCAACACCGCCAATGGGCGGAACATCACGCAGGACACCTTCATCACCATCACGCTGCCGTCGAGCGAGATCGCCGCCGCCCAGCAAGGTGCGATGATGAACGGCCTCCTGAACGCCCTGCAGGCCGGCCAGATCGGGGCCCGCTAGCCGCTCGACGACCTCCGCAGTGCGCTCAGCTCCGACGGTTGGGCTAAGCCAAGCCTAGAACAGGTACGGCACGCGCAGGATGATCGTGTCGTTCGGAGCGTCCGCGGTCACGCCGTACTCCCAGTTCAGGTTCACGCTGACGTGGTCGTTGAACCTGTATGAGGCGCCGGCCAACAGCACGCCATCGTTCAGCGCCAGGGTTCTGGCCTTGACGATGCCGACATTGTTGGCGGTCGGCAGGAACTCGGTGACGGTCGGGAAGAAGTAGGTGTGCTTGTAACCCAGCGAGTAGCTGAAGTGCGAGTTCAGCGAGAACACAAAACCCAATGCGGCGTAGACTGAATCGCCGGGGGCGACCTTTCCGACATGGGTCAGCGACTGCCCGGTCCCGAAGTACTTATCGATGTCCTGTCCGAAGCCGTGCTGGTACCCGACGGTGCCGAACAAAACGACGGGGTCGAGCGGGTAGATGGTCGTGAACGTCGGGTTGATCTGCCAGAAGCCCGAGCCCGTGGGCAGTTTGGTCGCGACGCCGAGTTCGTTGTACTTGACCTGGAACGGTCCGGTGCCGGAGTTGCTCACCACGCGCATGGCGGCGACGAAGAGAGGCCCGCCGTTGCGGCCTTCGTTGAACTGATAGCGCAGCGTGCCCTCGACGTCGCCGATGCCGCCGCCGGTGATGTTGAACTGGTTGGTGAGGTCGGTCGGCGGCGTCACCGTCTGCACGGTCGTGACCCGGTCGGCGCGGCCGACCCAAGGCACCGTCAGTTCGAAGTCGATGTGGTTGGTCAAGCCGTATCGGACCGTATTGAGCACGATGCCGGTGTTGTCGCTGGTCTGATTGGCCTCCAGCAGACCCAGCTGGATCGCGTTGATGATCTGGATGCCTTCGAAGACGACGCGATCGGACGACGCGTTCTGGTACTCGACGGCGTTGTCCAAAACCAAATGGCCCCTCGGCGTGAGCACGTCGATGCCCTGAGGCAGCGGCAGGGCCAGCGCGGCGTTCGCGTGCGTCGGCGGCGCCTCTCCCACCGGTTGACCTCCGACGGGCTGCCCTCCGGCGGGTACGCCCGCGCCGCGCGTATCGTTGAGCTCGGCGATCTCCAGCCGTTGGTCTTCGGCGGGCGCCGGGTTCGCCTGGGTCAGCTTGGCCTGGGCGTCGCCGAGAGCCTGCTTCAACTCGCTCAACTCGTCCTGCTGCTGCTCGACGAGGGCGCGGGTCTCGGCAAGCTGGTTCGCCTGCTCTTTCAGCAGCGCCGACTGCTCATCCAAGCGCTTGGAGTCCTCCGCCTCGTGGGCGCGCAGCGCGTCGACATCGGAGGTGGAGGGGGATGCGCTGGGCGCGGGCGCCGCTTGGTCGGCCGCGACGGCGGCGCATGGAGTGCCGATCAGGCCGAGCGCGACGAACGCGCCGCCCAGCCAAGCTGCTGTTTTGATTGGACTAGCCATGACCCCGAAGCCAGCAACGCAGATTTACAGCGTCACTAACCGCAAACCGTGAAGTCATGGTGAACGCCTGCCTGCCCCGACATTGGTCAATGGATTACGGTTGAGGGCCTCAACCCCCTTCGAGGTTTGACGCGTGCAGCGAGTTGGGAGCAAAATAGAGGGTCAGGTCCAAGCAGCTATCGGGGGCCACTGATGACCTATTATCCAAGTGACCGGCCACAACTATCCGGGACACAGCGACTGGTGCGCGCTCTCGGCGATGGCGTGATCCTCGGGTGCAGCGCCGCCGCCGTCGTTCTCATCATCATTGGTCTTTGCAACCGTCTGCTCTAGCGGGCGTCAGAACGTCAACCGCACGTCGTGCGGCGAGATGGCGCTGAGCAGCAGCGGGTCCCAAGGGCCGATGCGAGCGTCGGCGGCCTGCGTCAGGCCGTAGTCCAGCGTGTCCAGATGGTCGGGCGCACAACGGAATCCATGGACGCCGATCGCCGAGCGCAGATCCCTTAGGTAGCGAGCCCGATCTTCCCGGGCGCCGCCCTGATAGCCGGCCATGCGGGTTCCGGGGAAGCCCTGATTGGAGCGCGTGACCCCGTACTCGCCCACATAGATCGAGGCCGGTGGAATCGCATGCCGACGGCACCAGTTGCTGGCCAAATCGAACTGAGCGTTGATCCACGCCAGTCCCTGAGGCGTGTCGAAGTAGGCGTTCAGGTCGCCCGTCAGGCTGTCCCTCAAGGCCGCCTTCCGGTGCGGTCCGAGGGTTTCATCGGCGCTGACGCGGCGGTGCATGTCGTCGATCGCGCCCGACTTGTCTTCGGGCCGCGGCGGATAGTGAATGCCGACGACATACTTGTATTGGCTGTACGGATAGCCCTGTTGCGAGGCCGGGGCCGGGATCAGCGGATGGATCGTCCAAAGGACGTTGCGATCGTAGCTGGAGGGGTCCAGGGCGCAAAGTTCAGGGATCGAAGACCATCGCGCCCCCGTGCACACGATGGTGTGTCGGGGCGCGATCGCGCGCACCGTTCGATAGAGCTCTGGCTGGAGGACGTTCGGCCAGTCGCCCGAGAACTGTTCGGGATCGGGCGGCTCGTTGAACAGCTCGAACGCGACGAGCGCCGGATCGTACTTTTGGTACCGCTCGGCGAACGCAGCCAGCGCAGCCCGGTAGGCAAGGAAGCCGGGCGTCCTGCGTCCATCGCGGCGATCGAACGCCGTGAGCACCGTCGCCGGGGCGTCTCGCACGTAGCCCGTGAGGTAAGGGTCGACGACGACGCCTAAGCCTGCCTCGAGGGTGTGCTCGATCGTGGCGTCGAAACGAGCGAACAGGGCCTCCATGTAGGCGCGATCGTTCTCGCGTATCGCCTGCATCCACGGCCCGGGATTGCACTGGATCCGGAAATGATCGATGCCGACAGCCACGCACTGGTCGTAGACCGAGCGCGTGACGTGGTCGTCCCAAGGGCCGTTGGCCAGGGGGCCGAACACCACGTCGGCCGGAGCGTAGCGCGTGTTGGGGTCGCCGCTGTTCGCAACAATCGGGCCGCCCCAGGGCCAAAAGACGTTGATCCCCGACTTGCCCTGAAATGCGACGTCGCCCGGCCTGTCCACCGGGCCGACTCCGCCGTGCGCGGAGCCGCCGGTCAAGTATGCGGCTCCCGCGACTGCACTGATGAACCCGCGACGGGTCGGCATGATCGGCGCGCCAGAAGACTCAGCGCCGATCCGCGTAGCGGCAAACCGGTTACCAGGTTCTTACGCGGCCGTGTCCGAGCGATCGTCGCGGGCCGGTTCTGTGTTGGCGAAGCCGTCGAAGAAGTAGCTGACGTCGACGCCGAGCGCGTTGGCCAACGACCAGAGCCGCGCCGGGGTCATCCGGCTCGAGGCCGTCTCGTACTTGTGGATCTGCTGAAAGCTGACGCCAGCCTTGATCGCCACTTGCTGGAGCGTCAGGCCCAGCGCCCGCCGACGGTCGGCGAGCCGCTCACCAATGTGCTGGTCGATAGGGTCGGCCATTAGGCGATCCTCGGTTCCAGAACGGAACAGTGCGGTCGATGACCCGCAAGGAAAACGCCAGGTGGCCGGCCGTCGTGTGGCAGCCAGAAGGGGCCGCGCCTGGGGATATTTTTGCGTGTGAGCTATGGCGCCCTCGAGCGAGGGGCCCCGAGCTGGCCGAGCCGTCCGCGTCTGCGCCCAAACCCGACGGGCACGAGGATGCCGCCACCCGGACCGACCGGACGAAAGCCCTCCGGCCCGCCTTGCTCGGCAGCGGGCGGATCAGCGCAGCCGGCGTTTCTTTCCCTTGCACGATTTTGGACATGAACGGGGACGGCGCCCACGTGCGCTTCGACCAGGCGGTCCAGCCGCCGTCCCGCTTTCGTCTGCTGGCGCACCGCGGTCGCATGGAGTACCTCGCGGCGCTGATCTGGGCGAACCCGCCAGACTACGGCCTGGCCTTCATCCTCGACGATCGCACGCAGCCCTAGAGTCTGCGCAGCTAGGCGCGCTTCAGGCTACAGATTGGACGCGAGAAGCTCTACGCGTCCCTCCCTATTTATGGCGTGGGCTTGTGCGACACGGTCACGGCCATGAGCTCCACCGGGGCCTCGCGCGTTCGCAGATGCAGTTGTTGAGTTGGCGTGGCGCTCGCCGCGACAAAGCGGTGTTCGAGTGAGGCGCCGCTCGAGTCGGACGTGACGAGCAGGTAGGCTGCCGCGGCAAGGCCGAGGCCGGCGCCACCGACAACCGTCGCGGCGACCTGAAGACCAAGCCCGCGTCTCCGTGGCGCCTCGTTCGACCCCGCGGCTCGCCGCCGGGCGGTCCACCCCCTCGCGCGGCGCGACCGGTTCCTCGGGGCGCCCCGATCCGCCGGCTCGGCCGGCGCGGCGGCTGCGTCCGGCTCCAACATCGCTTCATCGAGGGTCGCGGCGGACCAGCCGCTCCCCTCGCCCTCATCTCTGTCAGGGACCTCTGGGCGACAACGATTGCGCCGTTCGGCTCGGATAGGACGGCGCCGAGCGCGCAAGGCTCGCTTGCCATTAAATCTTCGAATCCGAAAGGCGCTGGCGTCGCGAGAGCAAAGGGGCCGATGAGGACAGCGTCGGCCAGATCCTCCGGCGCGCGAGGCGGACCAAACACGAGCGCCGATGAACCCGTTGATAGCGAATCCTGCTCGTCGATCCACGGCACGGCTGGGGCTGCGCGCGCCTCCAGCGCGGCGATCCGAGCGGCGAGGTCGCGAAGGTCGGTGCGTAGCTCCGCCGCGTCTTGGCCGGCGGTGACGTCGAGGCGTTCGAACCGAGCGCGGACGACTTCGGCGATCCGGGCGACTTCAAAACCCAGCTGTCTTACGGGCGGGTCGAGCAAACTCGGCGAACTGTGCGATGCGCCGCTCATGCAGTCCGTGATCGCCTGGGCAGCGCAGTCTGCGCCTTCTCCGATCCTGGCGGCCGTCTCATCGCGAATGGCATCGAACTGCACCGCCAAGTCCGCCAGGAAAGGTTCGATCCAGTCGTCCAACTCCTGTCGCCGGAAGGCCTCGGCCGCCGGGGCCAATGGGAGTGCTTCGGCAACCTCGTCTCTCGATAGTTCCGGCCCAACCGCACAGATAGCCTCTAGGGAACGAGCGGCAGCGCGCGGCAGTGTGTCTTCGATTGCCTCAGGTTGCGGGCCGACCAACGTCTCGAGATCGTCCTCGAACCACTCAGCCCCGTAGACGAGAAAATGGTCGAGCCATTCACTGAGCGTGATGCCCGCCTGTCGGGCTTGTTCGTGCGCTATCACTTGCGCCCAGGAATCGATGCGCGTGGCGCGCGGAATAGCTGCTCCAGTCAACGCAGTCGTCCTCCAGCCTCAGCGGAGAGTGCTGGCCGTCGGTTACTTGCCCGTTAACCATGTTGAACGGCTGGCGCGAGCGCGCGCCGCCTCCTTATGCCGATATGGTTTTGGCGCTCTCAATCCGGTAAAATCGAAGCGACTCACCCATGTGTTTGGCCGTCTGCGAAGGGGGCAGGGGAGAGTTGTGAAGGATCAGATCGACTTTCGCACCACGTCCGGAGAACGCCTGCGATTTGTCTTGAGCCGGACAGGCCAGCCCTTGCCGCGCCAATCCGGGAACTTCCTTTATGCGCGCGGCGAGGACGCAGGACTTCAGGTTCTCTTTGTCGGCGAGACCGATGATCTCGCCACCCACGCCCAGGAACGGTGGGCCGAGGCCGAACAGACCTTCGGCCCGAGCGGGCTGTACACGCGGCTGAACATCACCGCCGCCCAGCGGCGGCGAGAACTCGACGAGCTCGTGAGCGTCTACGCCCCGCCTATGAACGCAACCGAGCTGCGGCGGGCGGGATAGACGGGTGGCCCCAACAGAGGAGGCGGGAGGCGACTCTAAGCTCGGCTTAAGTGGAGTCGAGCACCGACTGCGAGGACGGTGATGTCGCTCTGGCAGCTGCTAGTCTTGGCTGTTGGCGTCGTGCTCGCGGGCGGATCGGCCGGCGCCGCATTTCTCGTGCTCAAAGGTGCGCGCCAAACGAGGAGCGAGCAGAAGAAAGACCAGTTGACGCATCTCTTGGCGCGCAGCGAGCCGCGTCGCAATCGACGTTAGCGGAGATCCGCACCTCGACTAGAGCGGCGCGGCGCCGCCGCCCGACGCGCGGACGGCTGCGCAGTTCGCGTCGTCATCGTGGCGAAGGTCGCGGTGAGCGGTGAATGCAAGGCCGATCTTGTCTGCTCTCCGCCAAATTATTGTCGCGTCAAACAGCAAGCCCTCGCTGGTAAGCAACAGCTGGATTGTGGGCGGAAGCTTCACCGCGCCCAGCAACCGCACGTGCGCGCCTCGCACCGAGAGATTGCGAACCACGCAGTCGGTAATCGGCTCTCCGACGAGGACCTTGCCAGCGACCAGCGTCCGCGCGCGATAGCTGATGCGACGCTCGATGCCGCTGCGCCGGTCGCCTTTTGTGCCGGCAGCGCGATACTCGGCGCGGGGTTCGACCCCGCTTCGCCGGTTGCCCTCCGACGACGTGGAGTCGTTCGCTGGGCTGGCCAAAGATTCTCCGAGCCCGTCGCGGGCGCTCTTGCCAATCATGACCCCACTATCGGTCGTCAACCTTGATCGATCGCTAACCGAGTTTTCGGGACCGGGCCGTGGCGAAGCCGGGCTCGTCCTCGGGCGCGATCCCTTGGTTCTCGCTTCGCGTTGGAACCGGCTCGGCCGGCGCCCCCAAAGCACCCACAGGTGATCGGTTTCGCGGCTCGGGCGCCGCAGCGGGAGCCTCATGCACGATTCAACGTTTGGGCGACTCGACTCCAGGCCCGTTCGGGATACCCTGTGGGAAAAGTCGGGCGCCCTACTCGTGGCAGCTCACATTTCGGTGGATGTGGGGCATGCGATGGAAATCTATGAAGTTCTGATCCTTGACGATCGGTATTCCGTGCCTTCCCTGGTTCTCATCGACGTCGAGGACGAGGCTCACGCGCGGATGGCCGCCGAGCGCTGCTTGCGGGAATCGCCACACCACTACGGCGTTGAAGTCCGCCGCCACGGGCAGCTGATTTTCGACCTGCCGTCCCGACATTCCAGCGGGCACAACCAACCGACGCCGGCCCACTGAACGCCCCGCGTGAGGATAACAGGCCAGTCTTGCGGGCCACTGACGTGAGAGGGGCAACGGAGTTCATCTGTTCGGGGCGTGGCCGCCTGTCGTGAGTTCGCTCCGTCTCCTGGCCGCCTCGATCGCGCTGGGCGGTTCTCTCGGCGCAGCATTGCTTGCTGCGATCGGGCTGGCCGGCGCCCGAGACAATTGGGCCGACGTCGCCAACAGCTTCGTGCCGTTCATTCTCGTCGTGGCGGTGGTCGCGGCCGGGCTGGCCGTTTGGTCGCTCGACCAGGGCGGGCTTCGGTTTCTTGTCCTTACGCTCTCAACACTCGCCTTCGTCTACGCGGGCGGGGTGACCGGCGTTGAGCTTTCGAAGCTGTCCTTGCCTCGCAGTCGGGGAGAGACGTTCCACCTGCTAACGGCGAACGTTTGGGAGCAGAACCCGACGCCGGCTCTCGCCGCTGACGAGATCCTCGCGCGACGCCAGGGCATCAAGATTGTGACGCACCCGGGCGCCGACGCCCACGGAACTGGCGCCGCGCGCCGCCATCCGGACCAGCACGCGGTCGATGCGCAGCGCGCTGACTTCCGCGAGTTCGAACGCACGGAGCATGAAGTCGTAGTCGGCGCCCAGAGTCGAAATCGACCGCGTTGGGGCCGGTAGCGAATCTTGAAAATCCCTGTTGGCGCGCGGCTTTTCCCTGTTCCGGTGGCGGCTATCCCTGTTCGCAAGGGAAATATTCCTGTTAATGACGCCGGGACTTTAGGCGGGCCGGATAGGCAAGTGTTTGTAATCAAGGCTGAAAATTACGTGGAACCGCGCCATCGACCGCGAAGAAAGAGGCGCCAAAAACGCTAAGAGTCCCTGTTATCGGCCAATAACAGGGAATTCAGCGGGTTTTCTGGGACGTCCGGAGACATCGCGCGGCAACTGCCGGCCGGTCGAGTAACGGCCCCTTGGCCGACTCACGTTGAAGGCCCGACGCTGGAGGAGCCGTCGGGCCCTCGCGCCGCTCCGGGGCGGGGGAGGCCCCGAGGCGGTTACCCGGTTTTTAGCCGGCCGCGCCCGTCGTCACCTGCGACGTCGCTTCCGGTCTTGCCGAAACCTTCGAAAAAGTAGTTCACGTCGACGCCCAGGGCTTTGGCCAACGACCAGAGCCGCGCCGGCGTCATCCGGCTTGACCCGGTCTCATACTTGTGGACCTGCTGAAGGGTGGTTCCGGCCGCGCGCGCCACTTCCTGGAGCGTGAGCCCCAAGCTGTGCCGGCGTGCGGACAGCCGGCCCCCGACATGCTGGTCTATGGCGTCGGCCATGTCGCGAGTCGCACTCCAGACGTTCCGAAACGGAGCGGTCGGCCGGTTCTCGCAAGAACGATGCCAACATGACGGGTAGCAGGTCAGCGGTACTACGTGGGCGCTAGCTTACCAGCCGGCCGTCGCGCACGGCCGCAGGCTCGTCCTTGTCGAGGCCCTCGAAGAAGTAGCTCACGTCGACCTGCAGGGCGTTGGAAATCGACCAGAGGCGCGACGTGGACAATCTGCTCGCGCCGCATTCGTATTTCTGGATCTGCTGGAACGCGACGCCGATGACCGACGCCAGCTGTTGTTGGGTCAGCCCAAGCGATCTTCGCCTTTGCCACAAGCGGCGACCTACGTGCCGGTCTACGTCCTCCATTGCCACGGCCCTATCCAAGCAGCCCCGTTGTTAACGTTGCACGCTTGTGTGACCCGTTGTTGTCGACTGGCGGACATTTCGTCGCGGTCGGCGCCGGACCAACCAAGGTCAGGCTGGGCCGTTGAGCGGAGCGCTAAGCCGGTATGCTGCGGATCTCGCTTGGCGTCGCGTGGTAGCGCTGCCGGAAGAGCCGGTTGAAGTAGGACAGGTCGCCGAAGCCTACGTCGAAGGCGACGCTCGAGACCGGCAGGTGGCTCAGCAGCGGGTTGGCGAGCATGCCGTGGGCTCGAGCGAGCCGTTCGCCAGCGACGTAGCCCGAAAAGCTCTGGCCCTCGCCCTCGAACAGCTTGCGCACGTAGCGAGGTGAAACCCCCTCGTGGGCCGCGACTTCGTCGAGAGAGAGCTCAGGGGCAGCCAGCCGCTCAGCCACATACGCCTTCACAGCGTTAAGACGCGCCGCTCTAACGGCGCGGCTGTCCGCCGAGGTCACGGCGGAGCCGGACTGGCTCACGACCAGCGCGACGAGCTCGGCAACCTGATCGGCGACCACCCGGCTCTCCGCGGTCGACAGCTGCACGGCCCCTGGGCCGTGCAGGATGCGGACGTAGGACAGCAGCAGCTTCAGCGCGCCGGTCTCCGCTGGGATGACCCGGCCGAGCGCTTCTCGCAAGCCTCGCGCATAGGGCGCGATCACTGTGTTCTCGACCCGAATGCACATCAACCGACCGGCCGAGCTCTGCACGAACGCGGACGTCTCGGAGCAGTCGATCAGGCAAGCATCACCCAAGCCCAGGTCCACGTCCGCGCCGCGGCGCAGGAAGACGAGCGGCCCGCTCAAGTTGACCAGCAGGGCCACATCGTCGTTCTCGCGGGCGACGATCTCCCGTGTCCGGTGGTTCAAGCTCGGGCCGATCAGCCCGGAGCCAACGCGAAGACCCGGCAGGATTCGGAGCGAGGCGGCAGCCCGGAACGGAGAGCCCGACAAGGGATCGACAGCGATCGGCAACAGTTTGCGCGTGAGAATGTCGCGCCACGCTTCGATACGGTCGCCTGGCGGCACCGCGTCGGTCGAGAAGCGCATCACGCTCAGGTCGTGGGAATCCAACATCACGCTTACATTGTACGAGAATTCCCCAACATACCGCCTTCTCACCCCTGCTCCAACGGAAGTTGGGCCGCATAGGCCTAGTTGGGGGCGCCGCCCAGTCCAAGCGCACACCCAGGCGGCGCCGTAGTCTTGGGAGTTAGCCACTGAAACGGTCTGGGGTGATCGATGGGCCGCCCAGCTCTTAGCCGTGACTTTGCGACCGCCCTCTCCGTCGACGCACACTTCGGCAAGCAACTGCTTCGCCGGCGCCGCGTGCTCGGGCTGACGCAGGTCCAGGTCGCGGAAGCGATCGGCATCCGTTTTCAGCAGATCCACAAGTACGAGTGCGGCGCGACCCGAATGTCCGGCGTGCGGTTATGGGAGCTGGCGCACGCGCTCGACGTGCCGGTGAGCTACTTTTTCGAAGGACTGGAGCCGGTTAGGACCGCCTCGTCGCTGGCCCGAGGACTGACGACAGATCGCGCTACTGCGGCCTGACCCGCCTCCGGGCCATCGTCTGATGTAGGAGGCGTGACCGGGCATGGTGCGCCCCACTCCGTCGCCCCAGAGCGCGTCATCGGCGACCGCCGCCCGAACAGGCTCGGTGTGAACTGCTCGTGCTGCTGGACGATATGCGGATGCTAAGCGCTCCGGGGATGGGCGCGATGGACGAGCTCGCCATCGGCTAGTCGCGACGATCCCCGCGCGTCGTTCTCCCAGCCCTTGAGGAGGGTTTGCGGCCGCGCACCGTGAAACTCGTCCGATGTCGACCTGCCGGGTTGCGCTGTGTTCAGCAAATGCACCGGGATGCATCGAATTCCGACTGGACTGCGCGCCCGATTGGAGCGTGAGTGCATGTGCTGCCCGGCCGTGTCCGGGCTCGTCTCGGTGGGAGGCCAGCGGTGTCGCTGGCAGTTTGGGTCCTGCCGGAGCGTCTTTGATGCGAGCGCGCACAAGCAGAGCGGCGGACGATGCAAGGCG
>Ga0209415_10003500_pt1 | contig 29189 bp, 28 predicted proteins | sample PeaSoiSIISIP2007_FD_187696 | JGI IMG/M metagenome (GOLD analysis project Ga0209415, IMG submission 187696) | Peat soil microbial communities from Weissenstadt, Germany - SII-SIP-2007 (SPAdes) (version 2) | ecosystem: Environmental > Terrestrial > Soil > Wetlands > Peat | place: Germany...
CGGGGGCCGCATGGCTCGCGGGGGCCGCATGGCTCGCGGGGGCCGCATGGCTCGCGGGGGCCGCATGGCTCGCGGGGACAGCGGGGACAGCGGGGGTCGCGTGGCTCGCGGGGACGTTCGGATCAGGCACGAAGTAGGCCGAGCTCCTCCAGCCGTTTGAGGAGGGTCTCGAGGTTCTGCCCGAGCATGGATGCCATGACCCGTAGGTCCTCGGAGCGGATAGTCAGGACCTCGCCGTTGAAGTCCTGACGCTGAACCTGCACCGAGGCGAGGAACCGCCGCAGAAGTTCACGCTCAGGGCCCTGCACCTCCGAGAGACGCAAGAGGTCCACGGCCACTTTGAAGGGCTTGCCTTCGGGATCCGGGCCTTCGCCGTTGGTGCGATGTGCCTGGGCACGGGTGCGGCTGGGAGGCACCGCTCCGTCAGGCGGGAGCAACTGATCCACGGGCACGCGGTAAAGCCGCGCCAGCCGCTGAAGCCGCGGGACCGAGATCGTACGCTCACCACGCTCGTAAGCGCCGAGGACCGACGCCTTGAACTCCAGCCTGGACGCCTTTTCGACGGCCTGGAGGGACAGGCGCTTCTGGCGCCTGACAGCGCGCAGCCGAGCACCCACGGCGGCGGCGTACTTGGCGTCGTCGCCTTCAGGGGCCTGGCTTGGGGTCATTCCGGTCACTCTCCGGTCGGTGGTGCAGCGCTCTTGCTCTTTGACACCGCCAACCCGAACAAGGGTCGCCTCCTAGGCTGTGCCGGAGCGCGAGCCTTCGCCGGTGGCCACCGGGTCAGACTCTACTCCTCAAGTGTTGCTCCTAACCGTTGCGCCCTGCAAGGACTCTCGTTTTCGGCGCGGAGCAGAGACGCTCTGGAGGGCACTTCGCTCACTCCCGGCCCGGTCAGGCGGCCCGCTGCCGCCACTTGTCAGCAGTCACGCGGCGATAGCCCACATGAGTGCTGACAGACCGTTGGTCAGCCGGCGGGTCGTCGACACTTGTCAGCCGTTATGCGGCGATAGCCCAAACAAGTGCTATCAAGCGGCCCGACATGGCGGCCCCCCGGCGGCCTCGCGGACAGGTGGCCCGGACAGACCCTGGGACAGGCCTTCAGGACAGGCCTTCAGGACCAGCCACTCAGGCGCCGCCGGCTTACGAAAGTGAGACCACGGCTGCGCTCCGCAGCGCCGTGAGCAGGACACCCGCCGCCAAAGCGGCGGTCTCGACCCGCAGAACACCGTCTCCGAGTGACACTCTGTTGTCGACGAGAGCGAGTTCTCTTGGCGACCAGCCTCCTTCAGGGCCGACGAGCACGATCGGTGTCGCAAGCGAGATGGGACCACCGCCGGGCTCGGCCAGCGCGACGCCCGATGTGGGGGAGCGATCCAGGACCGCGTCGACGGACTGGGCAGCGGCGATTTCGGGAAGCAACGGCCGGCGTGACTGCATCGCCGCCTCCCGGATGATCTTGCGGAGCCGCGCCTCACGTCGAGCGGTCCCTTTCGGGTCTGGCCGCACGACCGTTCGGTCGGCGACGAGCGGCGTCAACAGGTCCAAACCAAGCTCGACCAACTTGGCGACGGCCCACTCGGTCCGCTCTGCCTTAGCCCACGAGAAGCCAACTTCCAGCCTGGGGAGCGGGCGTTGCACGTGCCGGACGGGGCCGACGACCTCGAGGCCAAGCCCGTGATGCCCGACGCCTCGCCCGGCCACGTCTCCCACGGAGCGCCCTCCCACAATGTCTCCCCGGCTTCGCCCACGACTCGTGGCCGTCAGGCCGGTGACCGCGCAAATCCTCCACGCGCCGGCCCCGTCAGCTGCAGCGACGGGCTCGCCGGGCTTCAGGCGCAAGACGTTGCCGAGGTGATGGACGTCGTCTTCGCTGATGTCGGGGGAGTCGAGGTCCTCGACGAAGACGAGCGCGGCGGCAGCTCGAAGCTCCGCCTCGGGGGAGCCAGCGGCCACGCTCAGCCGAAGGCGGAGCGGAGCCGGGACAGAAGGCCTGGGTCCGGTGGCTGGACCTGCTCACCACGGAGGGCCGCGAGCTTGCGCAGCAGCTCGTCCTCCTCTTTCGAGAGCTTGACTGGCGTGTCGACGAAGAGACGGACGAGAAGATCGCCGCGTCGCCCGCCCCGAAGGCGCGGCACGCCGTGACCGGTGACCTTGAGGATCTGCCCGGTCTGCACGCCAGCCGGGACCGACAGCAAATAAGGGCCGTCGAGCGTGTCCAGCTCGACCTCAGTGCCCAGCGCCGCCTGGGCGACCGAGAGGTGCAGCGTCGTGATCAGATCGGTGCCCGATCGTTCGAATCGGACATCTGCCTCGACGCGCAGATGCACGTATAGATCTCCTGGTGTCCCGCCCCGCAGGGCTGCTGCACCCGCGCCCGCGATGCGCAGAGTTGCTCCGTCGTCGACGCCTGAGGGGATCTCTACGGTAAGGGTCCGGTCCTCCAGTCGCCTTCCTTCGCCACGGCAGTCCGGGCAGGGACTGCTGATGATCTCGCCTATCCCGCTGCACCGCCCGCATGCAGTAGCCGTCAACATCTGCCCGAGAATTGACTGGCGCACCCGCTGGATCTGGCCCGAGCCGCGGCAGTCCGGGCAGGTGCTTGCGCTGGTGCCTTCGCGGGCGCCCGTGCCCGCACACGTCGTGCACGACACCGGGGCCTTCAGGCTCACGTCACGCCGAGCGCCGAAAACTGCCTCCTTCAGCCCGACCTGCAGGACGATCTCGGCGTCAGCACCCTGGCGACGCCCCCCGCGCGGCGCATTCGACCCGAATCCCTGGTTGAAGAAGACGTCGAACAGGTCCCCGAGGCCGCCCGCAAAACCGAACGTGTCGCCGCCACCAGCACCCGTCCCTCTTCCGCCTTCGGGGCCGAACATGTCATAGCGCCGGCGGCGCTCAGGATCGCGCAGCGTCTCGTAGGCAACGGTGATCTGCTTGAAGCGGGCCTCGGATTCAGCGTCTCCGGGATTCGCGTCGGGATGCAGTTCACGGGCGAGCCGGCGGTACGCCCGCTTCAGCTCATCCTCCGATGCTGAGCGCGGAACGCCCAGCAGCTCGTAATAGTCCTGGGTCAGCGACACCGCTAGCCGCCGCGAAGCTCTCGGGTGAGCCGCTGGCCGACGACCGCGACTGCGGCAAGGGCGTGCTCGTAGTCCATTCGGGTCGGCCCGAGGACGCCGATGCTCCCGATGGCGACGCCGTCGGACTCGTAGGGCGCGACGACGAGCGAGCACTCGGCGAGGGATTCGACTCCGGCGTGCTCGGAGCCGATTGAGACCGACTGGCCCTGGGCGAGCACATCGCGCAGCAGGGTCACAACCACATAGGACTGCTCGAGGATCCCGAGTACAGCGCGTACCTGATCGATCGCGTCGAAGCGCTCGGCCATGTGAGCCGCGCCACCGACGAACACTTGGTCGGCGCCTCCCGTCGTCTTCGCGTCCAGGAGCGCCTCAACACAGGCACCCACCAGGTCGTCAACTGCGGTGTCGCCACTCGGCGTCTCGGGCTGAACTACACCGAGCGAGCTTCCGGAGAGCCGTTGTTGCAGCACGGTGCTGGCCGACGAGAGGACGGCATCCGGCACGTCCTCCCTGACACTGATCGTGCGCTTCTCCACGACCCCGTTCGAGAGCACGACCACGGCCATCGCCGTGCGTGCGGAGAGACGCGCAATGAGCGCCGAACGCACGACAAGCGCCTCGTGGGCCGGGCTCACGACAACGGCGGCGCAGTCGGTCAGTCGGGCGAGCAGGCGCGATGTGTCTTGGAGGACCCGTTCCAACTCGCCGTGCGCCCTCGAGAAGAAGACCTGCACCTGCTCGTGCTCGGCCCGGGCGAGCGGATGTGGGTTGCCGAGGTGATCGACGAAGAATCGGTAGCCCTTGTCGGTCGGGATCCGCCCAGCGCTGGTGTGCGGGTGCGTCAAGTAGCCCTCCCGCTCGAGGGCCGCCATGTCGGCTCGCACGGTTGCCGGTGAGACCTCGATCACGGGATCGCGTGCGACCTGCGACGACCCGACCGGTTGAGCAGTCTCGACGTAACCCGTGACGACGGACTTCAAGATCGCCGCCTTGCGGTCGTCGAGCTGGTCGTGGTCACTGCGCGTCGGCATCTGGTCAGGCTCCTCCTCCGTGATTCTACTTGGGGTGCCCCGATCCGACGGCAACGCCGAGCTCGACCGCTCGTCCCTTGACTATCAGGCTTCCCTGAGAAAAACTGTAAGGTAGGCCTTACAGAGAGTCGCCGGGAATCCGGGGCCGAGTGAACGAGTCGACTACCGGCGGGACGAGGTCGGGAGAACCATTGCTGGCGACGTTCGTGATCTTCCTCCGGGAGGGCATCGAGGCGAGCATGATCGTCGCCATCCTGCTCGCCTACCTGGATCGGATCGGGAAGCGGCAACACTTCCATGACGTCTTCATCGGGGTGGTCCTGGCCGTCGTCCTCGCCGCTGGCGGTGGCGTTGCCGCGTACTACTTCATTGGCTCCTACGACGGCTCGAACGTTCAGACGATCTTCGAGACCTTCACCTTCGTCGTCGCAGCCACGATCCTCACCTACATGACGTTTTGGATGCTCCGGAACGCCCGGACCATCTCCGCCGACCTGCAGGAGCGGGCCGAACGGGCGATGAGCCGGGGCGAGCGCCTGGGCCTTGGCCTGCTGTCGTTCCAGGCGGTAGGGCGAGAGGGACTCGAAACGGCCGTGTTCACGCTCGCCATCGTGTTCGCCGCTCAACATCGAGGCGCTCGGGGGTTTGCCGCTTCGCCACAGGGCGAGCTCGTCGGGGCGGCGCTGGGGCTGACGGCAGCGCTGTGCCTCGCGTACGCCATGTACCACCTCGGCAAGCGCATCAACCTCGGTCGTTTCTTCACGTGCCTCGGGGCGCTGCTCATGCTCTTCGCCGCCGGGCTCGTCGCCGATACCGTCGAGAACTTGCAACAGCTCGGCTGGGTCACGTTGGGCAACCAGATCCTGTGGAACACGAGCCACCAGCTCTCGGAGGCCTCGAGCATCGGCGACGTGTTCCACAGCCTGTTCGGCTACGCCGATCGCCCGACCGTGCTCCAGATCATCTGTTATGTCACCTACCTCGTCGTCGCGCTCGGGGCATTCCTGATGATGAGCCGCCGCAACCGCAGCCGCAGCCGTAGGTCCGGTCCGCGGCGGCCGGCTGTGGTCACCACCGGAGCCAAGGCGAGCGTGACGTCCGATGCGAGTGCTGTGGGCGGTCTCGCAGCACCAGGACCGCCGGGGTCCGTCATTCCTCCAGCTTCAGTGCGCTGATGAAAGCCTCCTGAGGGATCTCGACCCGCCCGATCGACTTCATGCGCTTCTTGCCCTCCTTCTGCTTCTCGAGAAGCTTGCGCTTTCGCGTGATGTCACCGCCGTAGCACTTGGCCAGGACGTCCTTCCGTTTGGCCTTGACCGTCTCACGGGCGATGATGCGCCCGCCGATCGCGGCCTGGATCGGGACATCGAAGAGCTGCCGAGGGATGAGCTCACGCAGTTTGGCCGTCATCTTCCGCCCGTAGTCCTCGGCCTTCGAACGGTGCACGATCGTCGAGAATGCGTCGACGGGCTGACCGGCGAGAAGGACGTCAACCTTGACGAGATTGTCGGTCTGGGTCCCTGCAGGCTCGTAGTCGAGGCTCGCGTAGCCTTTGGTCCGGCTCTTCAGAACGTCGAAGAAGTCGAGTACGACCTCGGCGAGCGGGAGCTCGTAGATGAGCTCGACGCGCTCAGGCGAGAGGTACTCCATCCTTTCCATCCGGCCCCGCCGAGCTTGGCTGAGATCCATGATCGTCCCGGTGTACTCGGCTGGGCTGATGATCGTGAGCTTCAGCAACGGCTCGTCGATGTGGTCGATGAACTGCGGCTCGGGCATAGCCGAGGGATTGTCGACGAGAAGGCTCTCGCCGTTGGTGAGATGGGCGATGTACTCGACCGACGGAGCGGTGGCGATCAGCGAGAGGCCGAACTCGCGCTCGAGGCGCTCACGGACGATCTCCATGTGGAGCAAACCGAGGAACCCGCAGCGAAAGCCGAAACCGAGCGCCGCGCTCGTTTCCGGCTCGTAGGTGACGCTCGAGTCGTTGAGCTTGAGCTTCTCGAGAGCGTCGCGCAGGTCCGGGAACTCGTCGCCGTCGATCGGGTACAGACCGCAGAACACCATCGGCTTGGGGTTCTGGTAGCCCTCGAGCGGTATCGAGGCCGGCCGAGAGACCTCGGTGACTGTCTCGCCGACGCGCGCCTCGCCGACGTCCTTGATACCTGCGATGAGGTAACCGACTTCGCCCGGGCCTAGCGCGTCGACTTCCAACGGCGCCGGAGTGCGAATGCCCACTTCTTCGGCCTCGTGGGTCGAGCCTGCTTGCAGGAAACGCAGCCTTGCACCCGAGCGCAGCGTCCCGTCCACCACGCGGACGGCGCTGACCACCCCTCGGTACTGGTCGTAGTAGGAGTCGAACAGCAATGCACGAAGTGGATCGCCCGGATCACCTTTCGGGGCGGGGATGCGGCGTACGACCTCGTCGAGGAGCTCCTCGACGCCTTCACCCGTCTTGGCGGAGACACGCAGGATCTGGTCGGCAGGAAGCCCCAGCACGCGCTCGATCTCGTCGGCGTATCGGTCGGGATCGGCAGCGGGCAGGTCGATCTTGTTGAGGGCAGCCACGATCTCGAGGTCGTGCTCGATTGCGAGATAGCAGTTGGCCAGGGTCTGGGCTTCGATGCCCTGCGATGCGTCGACGAGGAGCACGACCCCTTCGCATGCAGCGAGACTCCGGGAGACCTCGTAGCCGAAGTCGACGTGGCCCGGGGTGTCGATCAGCTGCAAAACGTGGTCCCGCCACTGGACTCGCACGTTCTGCGCCTTGATCGTGATGCCGCGCTCCCGCTCGAGGTCCATCGAGTCGAGAAACTGGGCCCTCATGTCGCGAGGGTCGACGGCCTTGGTCAGCTCCAAGATGCGATCGGACAGGGTCGACTTCCCATGGTCGACGTGGCTGATGATCGAGAAATTGCGAATGACCTCGGGGGTGACCACACCGTCCATCGTGCCATCTCGACAGCGTTTCGCCGGTCAGCGCGGGTTGCTGGTACTGTCGTGGATCCCGGAGGCTCCGCGCCTCCTGTCCGTACGCGTCGAGGGACGAATGGCGAATATCAAGAGTCAGATCAAGCGCAACCGCCAAAACGAGCGACGCCGCCTCAAGAACAAAGCCGTGCGCTCGGAGTTGAAGACGCGCACGAAGAACGCACTCATCGCTGCTGAGACCGGGGCCGAGGACTCGGCCGAGCGTCTTCGTGAGGCCGTGAAGCGGATCGACAAGGCGGCAGCCAAGGGCGTGATCCACGCGAACCAGGCTTCGCGGCGCAAGTCGCGCCTCGTCCGGCGCATTGCCCTGCTCACCTACGAGACCGACGAGACGGACGAGACCAGCTGATCCCGGCGGGCCGGTCATGGGTCACTCGCTATGGCGAGGCGGCCTCATCCGTTAGCGAGCGGAAGTTTCACAGGCGGTCTGCCGCCCAGCAGCGCGGCGGTGATCGCGGCGCTGCCACCCGACATCCCGAGTTCCCAGACGCCGACGCCGGCGCAGTCGAACTCGGTCGCGAGGGCGGACTTGAGGGCGATGGAAACGGGATCGTCGAACCAGGTCTGGTGCCATTTGCCATCTCTTAGGAACACCGTCCAGGGTGTCTCGGTGACGGGATCCCAGCGCGGCGGGCGGCCCGCGGCCACGATCTCCGCATACGTGACGGCGAGCGGAGGGCCAGTCGTGTACGCACCGTCGAACTTGCTCGTGGCAGGAAAGTCGTAGCCGTAGAGCGGTATGCCGAGCACGATTCGACGCGCCGGGATCACCGAGGCGTATTCGGCGAGCGTCATGGCGTCGTTCAAGGAGGCATTCGTCAATGGCGCTGTCGCCGAAGGACTATCGGGGTCCTGCATGTCGTAAGCCATCACGAACAGCTGGTCGACATGGGGCATGAGCGCCTTGATGTCGAAGTAACCGAGGGGATCGAAGGCCGACGTCGGATACGTGTTCAGCATGATCGACCATTTGGGGCTCAGTGATTTGAGAGCGCTCGAGAACGAGGCAACGAAGCGGACGAAGCCACCCCGGTCCGCGGTGCTGGTGCCTTCGAGGTCGAGATCGACCCCGTCGAAGCCTCCGGCAGAAAGCAGGGCCGAAGCGTCTTCGGCCATCCGGTGGCCGGCGGTCGACGGAGAGGCGGCGACCGAGTGGAGGACGGAGACGCTCTCCGAGAAGATCGTGAGCAGCACTCGATCGCCGGCCAGGTGCGCTTGGCGGATGTCAAGAGCAAGATCGGCATTTGTGAGCTCCGACCAGCCCGGGCCGCTATGGGCAATCGCGCCACCGTTTGCCAGGGTGAGCGACCAGTAGACGAGCGTCGTCAGGTTGTGGTAGTCGGGCGTGAACGCGCCAACCTCCCAATACGGGAGGAAGCCGACAACCTGGTGGGCGCGGAGAGGCCGAGCGAAGGCCCCCGGCGGCAGCGTCGGCGCCGGCCGCCCCGGCGCCGTGGGTAGATGAACCGCGACCGCAGCCTCGGCCTTGGCAACTGCGGCCTGCGCGACGGGAATGAGGAGCTCGGCCGGGTTCGGTGCCTGCGTTGTTGTCGTCCTGCCTGAGGAGCCGATGACACCGCAGGCCGAGCAACCGAACGCGCCGAATGCCGCCGAGAACAGGGCGAGGACGAGGCGTGCGGCGGCGGGGCGCCGCGTTGAGGCCATGACGGGCCGAGCGTACCTGCCGATGCCCCGTTCGGGGCGCCAGGGCCGTCTCCGTGCCCCGCCACGGCCCTCTCCGTGCCCCGCCACGGCCCTCTCCGTGCCCCGCCAGCGCCCCCTCTTCGTGCCCCGCCAGCGCCCCCTCTTCGTGCCCCGCCAGCGACGCCAGGCGCCCCTCCCGCCCCCTCCCGTGCCTCGCCCCTCTCGAGGGTTTCGCGCCCGCTGTGGAGCCTGCTGGCGATTCGACCGAAACTCCACCAGGCGGTTCGCGGTTCCCTTGCCGGGAGAATGCTCCTACGCTCTTCCGGAGTGGTTTTCGTCGAGATCCTCCGTCTCTTCATCGCGGTCTGCGGTGCGCTGGTCGGCCTGGCGGCCGGCAACCACTACGCCGCGACAGCGGTGGGTCGCGCCACCGGGGCGGCCATCGGTGTCCTGGTCGGCTACGTGGTCGGTGGCGTCGCCGGTCGTCTGACGGACCGAGGCGTGCACGAGGCCACGCGGTCGCTTCGTGACGTCCCGGCACCAGAGCTGCTCGCGGGGATGCTGCTCGGCAGCGTCGGGTTCCTGATAGGCGTCGTACTTTGCATTCCCTTGTTCGTCTTCGTTCGGGAAGATTTCGATTACTTCATCGCAGCGGCAGTGGCATGGGTGCTGGGCACGCTCGGCTTGAAGCTGGGGATGGCCAAGGGTCGCCAGCTCGCCGACGCGCTCGGTGTGACACGCCGCCTCGAGCCGACGCGCCAGGATGTCGCCGTCGGGGGTGACCTCGTGGACACGTCCGCGATCATGGACCGGTCGTTTCTCGTCATAGGGCAGGCCGGCTTGTTCGGTCCCGAGTTGTTGATCCCCGAGCCTGTCGCCGACGAGGTGGCCACTCTGGCTGAAGGGCCGGATCCTGTCGCGTCCCGCCGGGCGCGCCGTGGGCTCGAGGCGATAGACGAACTCAGGAACCTCGGGGTCAAGGTCACGTTCGTCCAGGGCGACGTGCCCGCAGCCGCTTCGACCGAAGAGAAGGTCGCCATCCTTGCGGACCGCCTTCACGCCCGAGTGGTGACGTGCTCGGCCGAGACGACCCGGCACCGCGAGGAGGCGGGCGCCCCGGTGCTCGATCTTCGGCGCCTGGCGAGCGACCTCGCACCCGACCACGTCCCCGGAGAGCACCTGAAGGTCGACCTCATACGCCCGGGGCGCCAACCTCAGCAAGCGATCGGTTTCCTGCCTGACGGCGACATGGTCGTCGTGAACGATGCGGAGGACCTGGTCGGCCACGCAGACGTGGAGATCGTCGTCCTGTCGACGCGACCGACGAACCAGGGGGTGCTCGTCTTCGCCCGCATCGCTGACGAGACGGACTCGCTCCGTGCCGCGGGAGGTCAGGCTTGAGCTGACCGAGCCCCGCTCGGACATCCCGGCGGTCGCGGCAGGACTACGAGGCGTCCGAAAGCCTTAGTGAAGCTCGAATCCGTGTGCCCCGAGCAGGGGCACGAAACGGGCCCCGCACAACACTCGCATCTCCACCAACCTCCCGTCTTGCTTCTCGAAAACCTTCACGAGATCGCCGCCCCCGTTCCCGACCGGCATGACCAGCTTTCCGCCCGGAGCGAGCTGGTCGGCAAGCGGCGCTGGGACGCGAAGGAACGCTGCGGCGACCACGATTCCGTCGAACGGGGCGGATTCGGGGAGACCGAGCGTGCCGTCGCCCGTGACGACCTCGGCGTTCAGGACGCCTTCGGCTCTCAGGTTGTGGCGTGCGGCCTCGGCGAGCTCCGAGATCCGCTCGACACTGAAGACGCGGCGAGCGAGCTTTGCGAGCAGTGCTGCCTCGTAGCCGTAGCCGGTGCCGATCTCGAGAACCGTGTCGTCAGGCTCGAGCTCCAACGCCTCGATCATCAGCCCGATCAGCGAGGGCTGCGAGGTCGTCTGCTCTCTCCCGATCGGGATCGCGTAGTCGTAGCCGACCTCCTTGCGTAGCTGCGGGGGTACGAACGAGGCTCGCCGGACCGTTTGCAGTGCCTCGAGGACTCGGGGGTCGGCGACGCCTTGGGCACGAGCTGTGCGTACGAGCGATGCCGCGTTCGCACGGTCGGTCCTCGTGTCGACGTCGCCGCCCTCGCCGTCACGATCCCCGCGCAGTTCCACGTGCTCATTTGAGCAGGGAAACGGGACCTTCCGCAGGTTGGGAGCACAGTACTTGCGCGCGCAGCCTTTATCGCCCAATCTCTGACAGTGAAGCGAACGTCACTGTGCTCGAGTCGACGTTCGCCGGGCGTCACGGCGGTCCTTGCCGCTGGCATCGTGGCAATGGCCTTCGCTGGGTGTGCGGCGAAGGCGGCAGCGCCGACCTCGACGTCTACTTCGGCAGCTCCGGGCACGTCCTCGACCCAGCCCCCGGCCTCCTCGACGACGACCACAACCAGCCCGACGACGACTACTACTACGACGACAACGACGGTTCCCCCACCTGGGTTCCTCAGTCTCGGCTCCAAGGGGCCGGAAGTCCTCGCACTCCAACAACGGCTTGTCGCGCTGGGCTATTGGCTGGGCACCCCCGACGGAACGTTCGGGGACGCGACCCAGCAAGCCGTCTGGGCATTCCAGAAGGCCGCCGGGCTTGGCCGCGACGGCGTAGTCGGCCCTTTGACGAAAGCGGCGCTCGCACGCGGCATCGAGCCGACGCCCCAACCCGCCACGGGCTACATCATTGAAGTCGATCTCGAGACTCAGCTTCTCATGATCGTCGACAACGGAAAGCTTCTCGACACGCTCAACACCTCGACGGGCGGCGGCTACGACTACGTCGACAAGAAGGTGACGTACAAGGCCATCACACCGACGGGGCACTTCAAGATCTTCTGGACGATCAACGGTTTGGACGTTGACTCGCTCGGAGCACTCTGGCGTCCCAGGTTCTTCGACGGTGGATTCGCCATTCACGGTGACTCCTACGTGCCGCCCTATCCGGTGTCGCACGGTTGCGTCCGTGTGAGCGACGAGGCCATCGACTGGATCTGGGCCAACAACATCGCGCCTATCGGCACCGCGGTCTGGGTCTTCTAGGGCACCCTGGGCCTTCTAGAGCGCCTTGACGGCCGCGACGACCTTGGTCAGGGAGTCCTTGGCATCTCCGAACAGCAGCGTGGTCTTGGGGTCGAAGAGAAGCTCGTTGTCGATGCCGGCGAAGCCCGGACGCATCGAGCGCTTCAGGAACACGATGTTGCGGGCCTCGTCGACAGCGAGGATCGGCATCCCGTAGATGGGGCTGCCCGGCGAGTTCTTGGCCGCCGGGTTGACGACGTCGTTCGCGCCGACCACGAGCGCGACATCCGCCGATTGGAACTCCGGGTTCGCCTCGTCCATCTCCTTCAACTGCTCGTAGGGCACGTTGGCCTCGGCGAGCAGGACGTTCATGTGGCCAGGCATGCGACCAGCCACGGGGTGGATCGCGTAGATGACCTGGACGCCACGCGCCTCGAGCAGGTCGGCCAGCTCTTTGATCGTGTGCTGAGCCTGAGCGACGGCGAGCCCGTAGCCGGGGACGATGATCACTTTGTTCGCGTACGAAAGGAGGATGGCAATGTCCTCGGCACTCGCGGACCTGACAGCGCGGTTCGTGTCGCCTTCGGCGCCACCGGTGGCGGTGATGACCGAACCAAACGCGCTGAAAAGGATGTTCGGCAGTGATCGTCCCATCGCTCGACTCATCATCTGAGTGAGGAGGGTGCCCGAGGCGCCGACGAGCGTGCCCGCCACGACGAGCACGACCGAATGCAGCACGAAACCGCTCGCCGCGACCGCAAGACCCGTGAACGAGTTCAGCAGCGAGATGAGGACGGGCACGTCCGCGCCGCCGATGGGCAGCACGAACGCGACGCCGAACAGCAGCGCCAAGGCGAGGACGATCGTGACCATCCAGCCGTGGGGGCTGACGCAGGCGGCGGTCCCGAGCGCCAGGATGGCAGCGCCGATGACGCCGTTCACCAGTTGCTGGCCGGGGTAGGTGACGGGCCTGCCGGTCATGAGCTCTTGGAGCTTCGCGAAGGCGATACAGCTCCCGCTGAACGAGATGCAGCCGACGACCACGCCGAAGAGCACCTCGACGACCTGGTAGACGGCCAGCGAACCGTTCGGAGACCTGAGAAACGTGGCGAGCGCGATGAGAGCGGCGGCGCCACCACCGACGCCGTTGAACGCCGCCACCATCTGGGGCATCGCCGTCATCTTGACCAGGCGGGCCGCCGGGACGGCCACGACCGCCCCGATCAGCATCGCTCCGACGATGAGCAGGAAGTGGGTCAGCCCGTTGGTCGCGAATGTGATGCCGACCGCGAGCGCCATCCCGGCCGCACCGATGAGATTGCCGCGGCGAGCGGTCTTCGGCGATGTCAGGCCGCGCAAGGCCAGGATGAAGCAGATCGCGGCGATGAGGTCGCCGAGGCGGATGCCCGTTCCCAAGCTCACTTCGGGCCGCCCTCCGCTCCCGGCTTTGCCGCGCCGCCCGATGTGCTCGAGCCCTTGGACGACGGACGGACCTTGAACATCTCGAGCATCCGGTCGGTCACGACGAAGCCGCCGACGACGTTCAAGGTGGCGAGCACGACGGCCACGAAACCGAGCACCAGCTGCGTCGTCCCACTCGCCGTGCCGAGGATCAGCATCGCCCCGACCAGTACGACGCCGTGGATCGCGTTCGTACCCGACATCAAGGGTGTGTGCAGCGTGCTCGGCACCTTGGCGATCACCTCGAAGCCCACGAATGCGGCGAGGACGAAGACCGTGATCAAGGAGAGGATGTCACCGCCGTTCATGCGCCACCGCCTTCGAGAAGGTCGCGGGTCGCCGCGTGCCGAACCTCGCCCGCGGCGGTGACGCACGTGCCCGCGACGATCTCGTCGTCGAAGTCCGGGGCGAAGACTCCCTCCTTCACGAGGAGCGCCAGGAACTCGGCGATGTTGCGGGAGTAGAGGAAGCTTGCGTGCAGTGGCATGGAGCTCGGCAGATTCTTCACACCGATAACCGTCACGCCGTCGACGTCGATGTCCTCGCCGGGGCGGCTCAGCTCGCAGTTGCCGCCCGTCTCGGCCGCGAGGTCGACGATGACGCTGCCCCGTGTCATCTCGTGCACCATCTCCCCGGTCACGAGGACCGGAGCCTTGCGGCCGGGGACCGCCGCGGTGGTGATGACGACGTCGGCGCTGGCGACCTCCTTGCCGATGAGCTCACGCTGGCGACGCAGGAAGTCCTCGGATTGCTCTCGCGCATACCCGCCTTGACCCTCCTGGGCCTCGAGCTCGAGCTCGACGAACGTGGCACCCAGGCTCTTCACCTCGTCGCGCGCGGCCGGCCGGACGTCGTACGCACGAACGACGGCTCCGAGGCGGCGCGCTGTCGCGATGGCTTGCAGCCCGGCCACACCGGCACCGAGCACGAGGACCTTGGCGGGCGGGACCGTTCCCGCCGCGGTCATGTAGAGCGGGAAGAACTTCGGGAGATGCTCGGCGGCGAGCAGCGCTCCTCGGTATCCCGAGACGAGCGCCTGCGAGGAGAGCGCGTCCATCGCCTGCGAGCGGCTAATGCGAGGCAACAGGTCCAAGCTGAACGCTGAGATCCGCCGGTTCGCAAGCGCGCGGACCAGCTCGAGGTCCGATCCAGGCTGGAGAAAGCTCACGATGCCGGAGCCTTCTCTCAGGAGGCCCACCTCTTCCAGCGTCGGGGGCTGCACCTTGCAGACGACCTCCGAAGTCGCGAACAAGGTCGAAGGGTCCTCCAAGGTCACGCCCGCGGCGGTGTAGGCCTCGTCGGCGAGCAGCGAGGCGTCACCCGCGCCTGGCTGCAGGGCGATGCTCGCCCCGAGTGCGGTGATCCTCGGCACGACGTCTGGGACGAGCGCGACCCGGCGCTCGCCCGGCGTCGTCTCCTTTGGGATCCCCACTTGCATGCGAGGGGTCTAGCAAATCCAGGCACTCCGGGTCGAAATCGCTTGGTCGCCGTCGGAGTGCCGGTGTGGGGATAACCTGCGTGCCGATGCCCAGCAAGATCATCGCCCCCGGTGTCGTAGAGATCGACACGTTGCTCGGGGGCTGGGAGCGGGTGACCGCCGGCTACCTCATCGAGGGTCCGCAGCCGGTGCTCGTGGAGACGGGCAGCCAGAGCTCGATCGAGGTGTTGCTCGCGTCTCTGGCCCAGCTCGGTGTGGGCGCGGGCGACCTTGCTGGGGTCGCGGTCACCCATATCCATCTCGACCACGCGGGCGGGGTCGGCGACGTAGCACGCGCCTTCCCGGGTGCGAAGGTCTATGTACACGAGAAGGGCGCCCGGCACCTGGTCGACCCGTCCCGTCTCGTCCAGTCGGCTGCCATCGTGTACGGCCCACTGCTCGACTCGCTCTACGGTCGCCTCGACCCGACTCCGAGCGACCGGGTGCACGTCCTTCACGACGGCGAGGAGATCGACATCGGGAGCGGGCGAACCCTGCGCGCGATCGACTCACCCGGCCATGCCAAGCACCACCTCGGTCTGCTCGACTCCGGGAGCGGTCTGCTATTTGCCGGCGACGCAGTCGGTGTCCGCCTGCCCGACGGGGGCGTGTTACGTCCGGCGACGCCCCCGCCGGACTTCGATCTCGACCTTGCGCTCGACTCGCTGCGGAGATTCGCCGACCAGCGCCCAGCTGGAATTGCGCTCGCCCACTACGGCATCGTGCCTGTCGACCCACAGGACCTGCTCGCGGAGGCAGAGGAGACATTGCGTGCCTGGGCCGAGGAGGCCGAGCGCGCGTGGCGCGCCGGTGAGGACATCGCGGCGGCCTTGGAGGCGCGTTTCTCCCGGTATCTGGATGGCCTTCAACCCGAACGGCGCCGGGAGCTCGAAACTTTGAACGGCGTCCACTCCAACGCCGCGGGTCTCCGTCGTTGGCTCGAGCACCGAGCCGCTGCCCTCGAGCCCTAGCCCTGCCCGGTCGCTCTCGGGGAACTGGTCAAGACAGATCCTGCGACGTCGATGATGAGGTGCCGCCGGCGAAGCGGCTGACCACCACCAGGCTTGTGACGAACACGGCGACCATGGCGATGTAGATCCATAGGCGTACGTCGCTGATCTGCTGCTGGTTGCCGAGGACGAACAGCAGTTTCCGGATCACGGCGACGAGGCCGACGACGATGAACGGCTGCGGCACGAGGGCATGTGCACGCAGTGACAGCACGACGGTGTGGACGATCTCCACGAGGATGAGCACCAGGAGCACCTGGTCGAGCAGATCGGTGGCGTTGATCGCTAGCGGGCTGCTCGAGAGACGGCGGAAGAATTCGTAGATCGCGGCGCCGAGAAGCGCGCCCGAGAGCAGGATCAGAGCTGTTCCGGTGACGATGGACACGATGTCCTGGGCACGCTCAAGGAGCGACGCGGCGAGCCGAGTTGTTCGCGACTGACCGCGACCGTCCGTCCGCCGGTCATTGGAGAGAGCCCCGGTCTCGTTGGACATCGATGTCACGCGCCGGGGAGCCTACTCCCCAGGTGGTAGGCGGATCAGGGGGTTGCGAGGAGCCGGGGGAAGTGATCGCGGTGTCGAGAACGCGGCGTCATTGCCTGCCGGCCGCGTTGGCTGCGCCGTGTTTGCGACCCGGTCTGCTTGCGACCCGGTCGTAGAATCGATGGTCATGAACGAGAGCGACGAGGCGGCCGCCTGGCGGGAGCTGTTCGGTTCCACGCCTCTCCGCGATGTCGCTTTCGAGACGATGTCTGGTGTGCCGCTCGAGCCGGTCTACGGTCCGTTCGGCTCGCCGCGCCCGAAGGATCCCGGTGACGGCTCAGGTGCAAGCGCCGTCTGGAGGCCAGGAGTCACCGAGCGGCGGCCCGAAGGTGCCGACGCCGGGTCGCCTCTCCCGGGCTTGTATCCCTACACCCGCGGGCCCTATGCCTCGATGTACCGGTCGAAGCTCTGGACGATGCGAATGTTCGCCGGGTTCGGCACGGCGGAGGACACGAACGTCCGCTTCCGCGAGCTGCTGCGCTCGGGGAGCGACGGGCTTTCGGTCGCGTTCGACCTGCCGACGTTGATGGGTCGCGACTCCGACGACCCCCTTGCAGAGGGCGAAGTGGGTCGCTGCGGCGTGGCCGTGGACACCTTGGCCGACGTCCAGGACCTCTTCCATGGCATCGACCTCGGAGACGTCACGACCTCCATGACGATCAACTCGCCGGCGGCGATCCTGCTCGCCATGTACGTCGCCGCGGCCTCGGACGCGGGTGTCCCGAGCCGGCGACTCGGCGGGACGATCCAAAACGACATCTTGAAGGAGTACCAGGCGCAGAAGGAGTACGTCTTTCCGCCGCGTCCTTCGATGCGGATCGTGACCGACATGATCCGCTACTGCTCCTCGGAGATGCCGCAATTCCATGCCATCTCGGTTTCCGGCTACCACATCCGCGAAGCAGGCTCGACCGCCGCCCAGGAGCTGGCGTTCACGCTCGCGAACGGTTTCGCTTACGTCGAGGCCGCGCTGGCGGCCGGTCAGAAAGTGGACGAGTTCGCTCCGAGGCTGAGTTTCTTCTTCAATGCGCACGTCGATTTCTTCGAGGAGATCGCGAAATACCGGGCGGCGCGCCGTATCTGGGCCCGATGGATGCGCGAGCGCTACGGCGCCCAGTTGCCCGGTTCGACCCAGCTCCGGTTCCACACCCAAACCGCCGGTGTCTCGCTGACAGCCCAGCAGCCCGAAGTGAACATCGTCCGCACCGCCATCGAGGCGCTCGCAGGTGTTCTCGGAGGGACACAGAGCCTCCATACGAATTCGATGGACGAGGTCCTGGCTCTTCCGACTGAGCGGGCGGCGCGCATCGCGCTGCGTACCCAGCAGGTGATCGCTCACGAGACCGGCGTCGCGAGCGTCGCCGACCCTCTTGGGGGCTCGTGGTTTGTCGAGGCGCTGACCGACGAGCTCGAGCGGGAGGCCGAGTTCGTGTTCGCCCGCCTCGACGAGCTCGGCGAGGGCTCGATCCTCGAGGGTGTCTACAGCGGGATCGACCAGGGCTACTTTCAGGGCGAGATAGCGGATGCCGCGTACGCCTTCGAGCGGAAGGTGAGCACCGGTCAGCGCATCGTGGTCGGCGTGAACGCCTTCCAGGAGGGGAACGAGGACGATCCTCCGCCGACACTTCGCATCGGCCAGGAGGTCGAGGATCTCCAGGCAAAACGGCTCTCGGACGTTCGCCGGGGCCGCTCGGCCGATGCCGTCGAGGTCGCGCTGGCACGTGTGCGCGACGACGCGCGCGACGCGTCCCACAATCTCATGGAGGCCATCGGCGAAGCCGTCCGCGCGTTCGCGACGGTCGGAGAGATCATGGGCGCGCTCGCGGCCGTGTTCGGCCGCTGGCAGGAGTCGCCCAGCATCTGAGCGCACCCGGGACCACCACTGGCAGGAGTCGCCCATCACGTCGAAGGACCATTTGCTGGCCGCGTCGCTCGTGTACTAGGTCAGACCAGCTTTCCGATGCGCTGCCGGACGCCTGGTCGGTGCCACCGCGTCAGAGCGGGTGGCGAACCTGCTCGGCCATGCGACGCGGGTCATGAGCTACCAACCTCGGCTCGTGGCCGCCCTCCTGGCTCCTCTCTCCTCGCCGGACCCCGGCGTCACAGAATGCCGCGAGAGCGTCGCGAAGACGATGGAGCACCTCGTGACCGTCGCAGCCGGGTCGCCCGGGCTGTCGGACCTTCCCGACCGCGCGCGGATGCTCGGACACATCTGATACCCGGCACTGCTCTCCTGGATTCACGGGACCTCCGACATCGGCACAGTGATCGTGGATCTCGAGATCGCGAACCGCCTCCTTCTCTCAGGAACGGCGCCCGTGAGTGGGCGTGGCGGGCGACTGGAATGTGTTCTAGTTTCGCCGGGAAGTGGCACGGGGGAGTCGATCGTGACGGAGGACGTGAGCCAGGACGTGCTCAGCGCCAAGCACGTGGTCGAGTACCCGTACACGCGGTCGGTGGGGCCAGTGCTCGGGCGCTTCTTCTCGGCGCTGCGCGAGGGCCGGATCGAGGGAGTACGGGGTGACGACGGGCGCGTGCTCGTGCCGCCCGCCGAGTACGACCCGCAGTCGGGCCGACCGACCGGTGAGGCCGTCGCAGTCTCCGACGCCGGGGTGGTGGAGACCTGGTGCTGGGTGGCCGAGCCCCTGGAGCACCATCTTCTGGCCCGGCCGTTCGCGTTCGCCTTGATCAAGCTCGACGGCGCAGACTCGTCGATGTTGCACATAGTCGACGCCTACCGCCTCGATGCGATGTCCACCGGCATGCGGGTGCGGGCGACTTGGCGGGCCGAGCGAAGCGGACGGATCACCGACATCGCCTGTTTCGTCCCCGAGGCGCCCCTGACGGGCCGTGCCGTGCGGGGCGAGAGTGGTGCTCCCGAGCACGGAGCCGGAGGCGAGCTCGGCCCCGTAAGGGTCATCGAATCGCCTATCCGGCTCGAGTACACGGTGACAGCTGGGCGAGCGCAGACCCGTTTCCTCCGCGGCTTGATCGACGGCAAGTTCCTCGGTGAGCGGTGCCCGCGGTGCCAGAAGGTGTACGTGCCGCCCCGTGGCTCGTGCCCGACCGACGGCGTCGCCACCGAGGAGGTGGTCGAGTGCGCTCAGCAGGGGACGGTGACGACGTTCTGCATCGTGAACGTCCCCTTTCGTGGCCAGGCGATCCAGATACCTTATGTTTGCGCGCAGGTGCTCCTCGACGGCGCGGACATCCCGTTCATGGCGCTCCTCCAGGAGGTGGAGGCCGGCGAGGTCAGGATGGGGATGCGGGTTGAGGCCGTGTGGGCGCCGCCCGCCGACCGGGGGCCCTCGCTCGAGTCGCTCCGGTGGTTCCGCCCGAACGGCGAGCCGGACGCATCCTTCGAAACGTTCAGGCAGCACCTGTGATCGACGTAGCGGTCGTCGCCTTCGCTCAGACGCCGATGCTGCGCCGCGCAGGCCAGCTGAACGAGGTCGAGCTCGTCATGCCGGTCGTGTCCCAGGCGCTTTCACGCGCCGGGCTCACGATCGCCGATATCGGGTTCACCTGCTCGGGGTCGAGCGACTACCTCGCCGGCGTGCCGTTCAGCTTCGTCGGGGCGCTGGACGCGGTCGGTGCCTGGCCGCCGATCGAGGAGAGCCACGTCGAGACCGACGGCGCTTTCGCATTGTTCGAGGCGTGGGTACGGCTCCAGGAAGGTGACATCGACACCGCCCTCGTCTACGCGTTCGGCAAGTCCTCGTCCGGTCCGCTCCGAGAGCTGCTGTCGTTGCAGCTCGACCCGTACGTCCTCGGGCCGCTGTGGCCCGACTCGGTCAGCCTCGCCGCGCTCCAGGCCCGATCCGCGCTCGACGCGGGACGCTTCACCGAGGCGGACATGGCGAGGGTGGCGGCCCGGAGTCGCAGGGATGCGTTAGGGAATCCCTTCGCCCAGATCAAGCGCGACGACGATCCCGGCGTGCTCCTCGATGAGCCATACCTTGTGGCACCGCTCCGACGTCACGACTGCCCGCCCATTACCGACGGTGCCGTCGCGATCGTGCTCGCGTCGGGCGCGGCGGCTTCGAGCGCGTCAGCGCGCCCGGCGTTCATCCGCGGTATCGACCACCGCATCGAGCCCCATGAGCTTGGGGCGCGCGACCTCACGGTGTCGGTGTCCACCGCAGAAGCGGCGCGTCACGCGGGCGTCGCCGACGGACCCGTCGACGTAGCCGAGTTGCACGCGCCGTTCAGCCACCAAGAGCTGATCCTGCGCGCGGCGCTCGGCCTGGGAGCTGACGTCGTCGTCAACCCGTCGGGGGGCGCCCTAGCAGCGAACCCCATGATGGCGGCCGGCCTGGTCCGGATCGGCGAGGCGGCCAGCCGCATCTGGTCGGGAGCGGCGAGCAGGGTCGTCGCGCACGCCACCTCGGGGCCGTGCCTCCAGCAGAACCTCGTGTGCGTGCTGGAGGCCGGCTGGTGAGCAATTCCACCGCGGTCATCGGGGTGGGGCAGACCCATCACGTCGCCAAGCGCGAGGACGTGTCGATCGCCGGTCTCGTGCGCGAGGCTGCCGAGCGCGCCCTTGCGGACGCTGCCCTCGACTGGCCCGACATTGACGCTGTCGTACTGGGCAAGGCGCCCGACATGTTCGAGGGCGTGATGATGCCCGAGCTCTATCTCGCTTCGGCGCTCGGGGCGGTGGGCAAGCCCATGCTCCGGGTGCACACCGCCGGATCAGTGGGTGGGTCCACAGCCCTCGTGGCCGCGAATCTGATCCGTTCCGGGGTGCACGATCGCGTGCTCGCCGTCGCCTTCGAGAAACAATCCGAATCCGACGCGATGTGGGCGCTCAGCTCGCCTCAACCGTTCTCGCCGCCCTTGCTCGCCGGCGCCGGGGGGTACTTCGCTCCTCTCATTCGTGCCTACATGCGGCGTGCGAATGCCCCCGACCACATCGGGATCCTCGTCGCTGTGAAGGACAGGGAGCACGCGCTGCGCAATCCCTACGCGCACCTCCAGATCCCGGACATCAGCTACGAGATGGTCGAGCGGTCGGTCATGCTCTGGGACCCGATCCGTTACCTCGAGACATGCCCGTCGTCCGACGGCGCGTGCGCGATCGTGCTGTCCGAGCGCGACACGGCACTCAGCGCCGGTCGCAAGCCGGCGTGGATCCTTGGGGCGTCGATGCGGAGCGAGCCGACGATGTTCTCCGGCAGGGACCAGGTGGACCCGAAGGCCGGCCACGACTGTGCTGCCGTGGTCTACGGGCAGGCCGGGATCACCGACCCCCTCGCGCAGATCGACGTGGCCGAGGTCTACGTCCCCTTCAGCTGGTTCGAGCCCATGTGGCTCGAGAACCTGGGTTTCGCCGCGCCCGGCGACGGTTGGCGCATGACCGAGGCCGGCGCGACGCGCCTCGACGGGGAGATCCCCTGGAACTGCTCGGGCGGGGTGTTGTCATCGAACCCGATCGGGGCCTCTGGGATGTTGCGCTTCGCCGAGGCGGCGTTGCAGGTGCGCGGGCTGGCCGGCGAGCACCAGGTCGACGGCGTGCGTACCGCACTCGGCCACGCCTACGGTGGGGGGTCGCAGTTCTTCGCGATGTGGGTGCTCGGGGACTCCGAGCCCTGAGGAGGTCATGATGCGCATCGTCGTCGACTACGACCTTTGCGAGTCCAACGCCATTTGCATGGGCATCCTGCCCGAAGTCTTCGAGGTCCGCGCCGACGACTTCATGTACGTGCTGAACGAGCACCCGCCAGAGGAATACCGGGATCGGGTCATGCAAGCGGTGGCGTCCTGTCCCAAACAGGCCCTCTCGGTCGTCGAAGACTGAGCTTCCCGACGCCGGCGCGGCGGTAGCCTCACCTGCGTGTCAGGCCTGCCGGGGAGCGAGAAGAGCGGGGAGACGGTCGCCGGCCGGCCGGTCCGCGTCCGTTTTGCGCCGTCGCCCACCGGCTACTTCCACGTCGGCAGTGCCCGTACGGCGCTCTATAACTGGTGCTTTGCTCGGCGATACGACGGCTCATTCGTCCTCCGGATCGAGGACACCGACGCGGAGCGCAACAAGGAAGAGTGGGTCGACGGGATCCTCTCCGCGATGACCTGGCTCGGGATCGATTGGGACGAAGGCCCTTACCGCCAGTCCCAGCGCGGCGATCACTACCAGGCCGTGCTCGACGACCTCTGGTCGTCCGGCTACCTGTATGCATGCGACTGCACGCGGGAGATGGTGCTGGAGCGGACGAAGGACAACGCGACGCCCGGTTACGACGGGTTCTGCCGCGACCGGGGACTCGAGCGTCAGCCCGGGCGCGCCTTGCGCTTCAGGGTTCCGCGCGACGGCGTGACGGTGGTGGAGGACGTGATTCGCGGGGCGGTTCGTTTTGCGAACTCGACGATCGACGACTTCGTCGTCGCGAAGTCGAACGGCGATCCGCTCTTCGTCCTCGCCGTCGTCGCCGACGACCGTGACATGCGGATCAGTCATGTCATCCGAGCGGAAGAGCACCTCCCGACAACTCCGAAGGCCGTGCTGCTCTGGGAGGCGCTCGGCACCGATGAGCTGCCGCTGCCCGTCTTTGCCCACCTTCCGGTACTCGTGAACGAGAAGCGGCAGAAGATCTCGAAGCGCCGAGACCGCGTGGCCGTCGAGGACTACCGTGCGCAGGGTTTCCTTCCCGAGGCAATGGTGAACTACCTTGCACTCCTCGGGTGGAGCCCCGGGGACGGACGCGAGTTCTTCAGTCTCGACGAGCTCGTCGTGGAGTTCGACCTCAGTAACGTCAACCATTCGCCGGCTTTCTTCGACGTTCAGAAGATGTTGCACTTCAATGGTGTCTACCTCCGGGCACTGACCGTCGAGGACTTCATCGACCGCTGCCGACGCTGGGCCTCGGAGGATGCCACCGCCGAGGTGGCGGCTGACTTCGCGTCGGCGGAGTTCGCGAAGCTCGCGCCACTCGTCCAGGAGCGCGCAGGAACCTTGGCGGAGGCGGCGAGTCTCGTCGAGTTCCTCTTCACGCCCGACTTCGCGGTCGATGGCGAGTCGTTCGAGAAGGCGATCTCCCGAGATCCCGACACTGGCTCGATCCTCAGCGAGGCCCGGGAGCGACTGGAGAGCTGCGTGTTCGAGGCACCGTTGCTCAAGGCCGTGATCCTGCAGCTCGCCGAAGAGCGCGGGCGCAAGCTCGGCAAGCTGCAGGCGCCGATCCGGGTGGCGGTACTCGGACGCACGGTAGGCCTTCCGCTGTTCGAATCGCTCGAGGTGCTTGGGCGTGCGCGGACCCTCGAGCGGCTCGGCGCAGCGATCGAGCGGGACCGTGAGCACCGGTCCGCCGCAGCCGGCGCCTAGCTGTCCAGCCGACGCGTCCCCTGGGGCCTTAGAATCCGGCCGCTGATCGGAGGGGAGGAGCTGAGATCATTCTCGGCCTTGGTTTGCTCAAATGGGTGCGCCGCTTGGTCATCCTTCTGTTGCTCGCCGCGGTGGTTCTGCTTGTCGTCTCGGCTGTCCAGGTGGTGAAAGCCTCGAAGGCGAGCCAGGCAGTCTCGGCCGTCGGCCCCGCCAGCGCGGTGATCGTGGTCGGGACTGCGACGAGCGGGGACCACGTGACGGGAGAGCTCCAAGCTCGGTGTGCCCAGGCGCTGGCACTCTGGCGAGCCCATCGTGCTCCCGTCGTGATCACCACTGGTGCCTCCTCGGCACCGGGCTCGCGGACCGAGGCGTCGCTCGCAGGAACGTGGCTCGTCGACCATGGGTTCCCGGCGAGGCAGCTAGTAATGGTGCCGGACGAGAACCTGAGCACCGCGTTCGCGTTCATCGCAAGACGCTACGGAAAGAGCTCCGGAGGTCGGACGATCATCGTCGGGGCCCCGCTCCAGGTGCTGTGGCTCAGGAATCTTGCCTCCGCCGATGGCCTGGATGCACAGATCTCTCCGGTGTCAGCCTCGAAGGACAGCTTGATGACCGACGTGCGGAAGGTCTGGTTCCAGGCGATCGCAGTCGGGCTCGGGCGGGTCATCGGCTTCGACCACACACAGGGTTTCGGGACGTAGAGGCCGGCGCGGCCGTCGTTACGTCTGGAGGGCGCTCGAGCCCGGCCTGTTACGATGACCCCGCCCATTCGGGGGTGGTGTAATCGGCAACACGGCAGGTTCTGGCCCTGTAATTGGGGGTTCGAGTCCTCCCCCCCGAGCTGCGAGCGGCCGGAAGGCCGCTCGTTTCGCGTCTAGCCGCGGCGCTGGTTGTTGTCCGGTGATGACGGCGCTGCGCGCCCCGCGACTTGGCCGGTTGAGTTTCACCGGTGGCGCTGTCCGAGACCGAGGCGAAGCCTCAGGCGCGGAGCACGTCCTGGAAGCGGTCCGCGACCTGTCGATCACCGAAGACCTCGAGCCGGTCGGTCGGAACACGACCCCAGATCCAGCAGGCAAGGTCGAATGCGCTGCCCCGGAGCGCCACGTCGGCCTTTGCGTGCTCGCGTGTGACCGACGATTGGCCGGCGTCAGCCTCGAGGGTCCATTCGGCACGGGAGACGTCGGTGGCGTGGAGATGGATCGATCCACCGAGCGGCGTTTCGAGGAGCTGCGTCTCGAACAATGGGTAGAAGAGCTCGAAGTACTCGGTGACGGTGTCGGCCGAAACTTCGGGATCGCCTTCGGCAGGCTCGAGGCCGTGTGCCAGCTCGATGTCAACCCGGTGGATGAGCGTCTCGTGAGCCATGCGTCGAAACCAGAAGCTTGTCGGGCCGGGGCTGCTCCTGGTCCAATTCCACACCAACGTGTCGTCGTCGGCGCCTTCGAGGGCCGCGAGCATGGCCATTCGCTGCTCGGCGAACCAGCCAATCCGTGCCCCGCCCTCGGGAGCCGGCGGCAACTGGCTGCGGTTCGGCGCCTCTGTCAGATGGGCGGAGACGACGAGAGCCAAACGGCTGTAGATGAATCCAAGGTGAGAGACGAGCTGAGCGACATCCCAGCCGGGACAAGTTGGTACCGAGGCGTCGAGTGGGGCCGCCCCGCTGGAAGCGGCTACGAGGAAGCGGCTGGACTCCAAGTCGACGGCGTCCAGAGCCATGGCACGATCCATCAGCTCGTCCCGAGGGGACTGGCGGCTTCAGCCGCGGGGTGAATCCTTGAAGGCATGCTGCCAGTTTGCCCCGCCGCGGCTTGCGGCGCCTCCCAGTCAGGGAGGCGGATTGTTACCGGTGCCGCTTCGCTCAGACGATCGGCCGCAATCCAGACAGCAGGTGACGACTAACATGATCAAGCTCCGCTGGCCGGGTCGCCAGCCGGAGGCGGCAACGCGAACCGTCCGCTAGGACCTCGCGCGACGCATGGCCCCATCGTCTAGAGGCCTAGGACACCACCCTCTCAAGGTGGAGACACGGGTTCGAATCCCGTTGGGGCTGCTCAGTTCGCTCTCGAAAGTCCTGGTCAACGGACATATCTGAGAAAGGATGCTGGGAGGGTTCGACATCCGCCAACCATCCCGCCAACACACCTGGCGGTGCGAGGACATGGCGGTGCGAGGTTCCGGTTTTGAGATCCGGCTGTCGCTATGCCTGAAGAACGTCATCTGAGGTCCGGACGACGTTTGGCTCTACGGGCGCCGCATGCCCCGCCATCGATCATGGTCCCGGGGAAATCGGCCCGCGATTGACCTGTCGGGGTCCAGCTGCCATTCGGGGACGCGCGCGAGTCCGCCGTGGACCCGCGTTCAGAGCGTCGTTCTCAGCGTCGAACGACTCGTCGCGGATCCATTGGTGGACGGAGTCGCGAGTGGCCATCCAGGTCCGGAGACGAATCGCAGTTTCGAAGTTCCGCTTCGAGTGAGTCTGGATCGCGTCCACCGCTCGCGGCACAAACTGGCTGCGCTCGGGTACGGCTGCACCCTGGCGTGTAGCCGGCGGTAGGGGACACCCTCAGCACGATGACGGACGCGCATTATGGGCCAGCAGCCGCTCCCCAGATCCGTAGATATGCGCTATTACGTAAAGCGTGGCGAAGCCGTTAGTACAGAGCATGGCCAGCAATTTCGAGGAAGCGCTGCGGCTGATGGAGGCAGCGCTGACGGATTGTCCCGACCGCCTGTGGGAGACGGATCTGTGGCCGGACGAGGCGCCAACAGGTCCGACGCCGCACGGTGGATTGCACGGCTCAGCCTCCTGGTTCTTGGCATACCACGCGCTGTTCTGTCTCGACTACGACCTCACCGGCGAGTTCGAGCCGTGGGAACCGCCACAACCCTTTGACGAGAACACCTACGCCTTTCCCAACCGTATGTTCACCAAGTCCGAACTCCTCGGTTACATCGACTACTGCCGCGGAAAGGTGCGCAGTACGCTTGACTCGCTCACCCAGAACGCGGCGGCCCGGCCACTCCCTAGCGCCCATCGACGCCACGGCACGTTATTCGGAGTGCTTGTCGGCAGCATCCCGCTGCACGTCGTTGAGCACGCCTCCCAGATCCGACAGTTCCTCACCTCCGCCGGCGTCAAAGTGCAACCCATGCCCGGTGATCGTGGGTACGCAAGGTGATCCGTGACGGTGATGCAACGCGTGCCTTCACGCCGTTGAGAGCTATCCCAATGGTGCCGAAGCGCCTCAGGTCAACAGTTGCAAGCGCAGCCTCCGTCGCAATGCGCTCCGGTTCCGGCGTTGTGGGGCACCCGAAGTAGCTTGGGCACGTGACTTTCGGGGCGGCGTGATAGGGGACGGCTGACTCCATGAAAGTGAGTGTGCACCCGGCGACGGCGGATCGCTGGAGCGACCTCGCGGAAGTCTTCGGCCGGCGCGGCAACGATCCCGGGTGGTGCTGGTGTCAGCTGTTCCTCCGTGCCCCCACCGAGCGCCAGCCTGAGGCCGCTGACAACCGTGCGGCACTGCACGCCGAGATCGCGCGGGCCGCGATACCGCCGGGGCTGATCGCGTACGTCGACGACCACCCCGCCGGGTGGACCCGGATCGGACCGCGATCAGGCTACCCCGGCGTCAACGGCAACAGGTCCTTGGCGCGCGTCGTCGAGGGGGATGGCTCTGCGACTTGGTGGGTGACCTGCTTCGCCGTCGCCCGTCCGTACCGGGAAGCCGGGGTAGCCTCGGCCATGCTGCGGGCTGCCGTCGAGTTCGCTCGGGACCACGGTGCCGCAGCCGTGGAGGGTCACCCCGTCGACGTGGCTGGGCTCCGAGCCGACCGGGTGGCGGCGTCTGCTCTTTACACCGGGACGAAGGCGCTGTTCGTCGCTGCCGGCTTCGTCGAGGTCGCCCGCACGTACCCGACGAGACCCGTGATGAGGCGCGTGCTCTGACGACGTTCCAGTCAAGGAGTCCCACCAACGCTTACGGGTCCGACCACACGCCCATCAAAGTGGCGTCGCGAGTCGCTGCCGCCGACCCGGCGGTCGGGGGCAAAGCTGGCATCTTCGGTTGACGGAATATGGGGACAGCTGCCTGGGACACCGGGTCCGGCGCGGCGGCAAGATGGTGACGTGCCTAGCGATATTCCAGTCGTGACGCTCTCCGACGGCCTGGTCGCCCTGCGGCCTTGGTCGAGAGACGACGCCCGGTTCATGGCGGAGGCAAGCGCCGACCCAGGGATCCGGCGCTATAACGGTGGCCACGACCGGCTAGGACGGCCGACTCCGCCGCTCTCGACCACGGACGCGGAGGCCGTTATCGATCAATTCGCGTTGAACTGGCGCGCGGTTGCTTCGGCTGGGACACCTTCTGGCGTTGCGTTCGCAATCCTGGACGAGAGCTCTGGCGAGCTGGTCGGCTGCTGTGGGGTCGACGACTGGACCAAAGAGGACGTTGCACAGTTCGGTTACTGGATCGCGCCAAATGCGAGAGGGCGCGGCTATGCGACTCGAGCGGCGATCCTGCTCACGCGCTGGCTGTTCGACCTAGGAGCAGCTCGCGTCTTCCTGACGATCGTCGCGGGGAATGAGGATTCAGTCGCTGTGGCCCGCCGAGCAGGGTTTGTGTATGAGGGAACGATGCGCGCTCACGGCGTTTGGCAGGGCCAGCGCTGTGACGTGATGTTGTTCGCTGCGCTGCCGCTTGAGTGGGCAATGCGCCGGCAGGATGAAGAAACGTGAAGCGCGACAAGGCGTCGGCCTGCCGGCGTTTGTGGGCATGGTTCGCGTCGGCGGGGCCGACTGCGAGACTCTCAGAGCGGTGGCTGAACCGCACCAAGAGCACCCTGGCAGAAGGGCAGGAGGGAAGCGTTCTTACCGTTTCTGTAGGGGCTTCTCTTGTTCAGATAGCCGCCAGGACAATGGAGGCAAGGGAGTGACGCGATGACGCAGTACCTGATTGTGTTCGGTGTCCATGCGATGGACCACATCCCCGAAGAGGACATGCCTGCCGTGGCTAAGGCCGCACACGCGGTCTGCCAGGAAGCCATCAACGCTGGCGTGTACGTGCTAGCCGGGGGACTGGAAGACAAGCCAGCGAGCATCGTGGCCACCGACGGCACCGTCACCGACGGCCCCCACCCTGACGCCATCGGCGGAATCACGGTTGTTGACGTGACCTCACGCGAGGAGGCGCTGAAGTGGGCTGCCAAGTTCGCCGCCGCGTGCCGCTGTGCACAGGAGGTCCGGGCGATCGGGTCCGACCCTGAGCTCGACACGATGCTCCGCGAGGCAGCCGGCCGACGGTGATGTTGCGGTGCTCTCTGATCTGAGCCGCATTCCACAGACTCCGACTAGCGGATTCCTGCCCTGGGTGGCACATCGACCAAGACCCGGCGGTATGTGGCACTACGACTTGTCGTCGCCAACCGCCACATCCCGAGCCACCATGAAGACGTCGTAGCTGTGTCAGAAGCTTCGAACGCCGCCTTCGGAGCCAACGGCAGCTGTTGGCGGCCACGCTGTTTGCACATGAGCTGGCAGCGTTCCGTGTGCACGAGTCGGCAGGCTTCGATGAGCATGG
>Ga0209415_10003501_pt1 | contig 29188 bp, 29 predicted proteins | sample PeaSoiSIISIP2007_FD_187696 | JGI IMG/M metagenome (GOLD analysis project Ga0209415, IMG submission 187696) | Peat soil microbial communities from Weissenstadt, Germany - SII-SIP-2007 (SPAdes) (version 2) | ecosystem: Environmental > Terrestrial > Soil > Wetlands > Peat | place: Germany...
GAGGACGAGAAGACCGGCGCGAAGATCGTGCTGCGCGCGCTCGAGGAGCCGCTGCGTCAGATCGCCGAGAACGCCGGCCTCGAGGGCTCGGTCGTCGTCAACGAGGTCCGCAAGGCCAAGAAGGGCCACGGCCTCAACGCCGCCACCAACGAGATCGTCGATCTCGTCGCGGCCGGCGTGATCGACCCCGCGATGGTCACGCGCTCCGCGCTGCAGAACGCGGCGTCGATCGCGAAGAACATCCTCACGACGGAGGCGATCGTCGCCGAGATGCCGGAGAAGGACAGCGGCGGCGGCGGCGGGATGCCGGACATGAGCGGCATGATGTAGCGAGCGGAGGCCCGGCTTCGTCCGGGCCCGCCTCGCCCGTCTGATGTGGGAGGCCCGGCGCGAGCCGGGCCTCTCGCGTTCTCGGGCGCGCCCCGTCAGTCGTTCGGCGTCGCGGCGGCTTCGCCCGCCGGCGCGCGCGCAAGCTCGGCGCGCACGAGCGGCGCGACCTCCGCGGCGAAGAGCTCCATCGAACGCAGCACGTCGCCGTGGGTGACCGCTCCGACGCTCATCTGGGCGATGTAGCGCTGGTGGCCGAAGAGCGCATGCTCGGCGAGGATCTTCTCGGCGACCTGCTCGGGAGAGCCGACGGCGAGCGCGCCGCCCGGCGCGCGCAGCGCCTCGTACTCGCCGGTCCCCGACGGCGGCCAGCCGCGCTCGCGACCGATCCGGTTCATCATCGTCAGGTAGGCCGCGGCGAAGGCGCGGTCGGCGCCGGCCGACGTCTCGCCGACGAAGGCGTGGGTGTTGATCGCGACGGTCGCCGCCGCGGGGTCATGCCCGGCTGCGGCGAAGGCCTCGCGGTAGAGCTCGACAAGCGGGGCGAAGCGCGCGAACGGCCCGCCGATGATCGCGAGCGTCAACGGCAGGCCGAGCGTGGCAGCGCGCACCACCGACTGCGGCGAGCCGCCGACGGCGACCCAGATCGGCAACGGGTCCTGCAGCGGTCGCGGCCACACCACCGCCTCGTGGAGAGCCGGGCGGTGGCGCCCCGACCAGCTGACCCGCTCGTCATCGCGGATCTTCAGCAGCAGGTCGAGCTTCTCGGCGAACAGCTCGTCGTAGTCGTCGAGGTCGTAGCCGAAGAGCGGGAACGACTCGATGAACGAGCCGCGCCCGGCCATGATCTCGGCCCGCCCGCCGGAGAGCAGGTCGACGTGCGCGAACTGCTGAAAGACGCGGACCGGGTCATCGGAGCTGAGCACCGTCACGGCGCTGGAGAGGCGGATCCGCTCGGTCCGCACCGCCGCGGCGGCCAGCACGGTGGCCGGCGAGGAGACCAGGAAGTCCGGCCGATGGTGCTCGCCGATCGCGAAGACGTCGAAGCCGAGCTGGTCGGCGAGCTCCGCCTCCTCCATCAGCTCGCGCATCCGCTGCGCCGGGCTGACGCCGGACGAGAGGTCGGCGAACGTGGCCACTCCGAGCTCCATGCGGCGAGCCTATCAAACTACTTGCGCGCGCAAGTATCTCGTCGGGATGAGGCAGATCACCCGCCCGCCGGCGTCGCTCGCGAGCAGTCGCGCGAGGGGGAGTCCCGGCCTCGGCACCCCGGTCACGCCGTAGCGGACCTCAGGCGACCGCGTCGCGGCTGCGGGGCGGCTCGCCGACGTACTTCGCGCTCGGGCGGATCAGGCGTCCCTCGCGCTTCTGCTCGAGGATGTGCGCCGACCAGCCGGCGGTGCGCGCGCAGGCGAACATCGGCGTGAACAGCTCGGTCGGGACCGCCGCGAAGTCGAGCACCACCGCCGACCAGAACTCGACGTTGGTGGCGAGCACGCGGTCGGGCTTGCGCGCCTGGAGCTCCGCGAGCGCGGCCTGCTCGAGCGCCTCGGCGACCGCCAGGCGCGGTGCGCCCAGCTCGCGGGCGGTGCGCCGCAGCACGCGGGCGCGCGGGTCCTCCGCGCGGTAGACGCGGTGGCCGAAGCCCATCAGCCGCTCGCCGCGGTCGAGCGCCGCCTTCACCCAGCGCTCAGCGTCGCCGAGCGCCTCGACCTCGTCGAGCATCTTCAGCACGCGCGACGGGGCGCCGCCGTGCAGCGGGCCCGACAGCGCGCCCACCGCGGCGGACAGCGCCGCCGCGCAGTCGGCGCCGGTCGAGGCGACGACGCGCGCCGTGAAGGTCGACGCGTTCATCCCGTGCTCGGCGGCCGACACCCAGTAGGCGTCGATCGCGCGGGCCGCGAGCTGGTCGGCCTCGCCGCGCCAGCCGACCAGGAAGCGCTCCGCGACCGATTGTGCGGCCTCGAGCGCCGCGGGCTCGACCGGCGGTGCGTCTGCGCCCCGCGCCGACTGGGCGACGAACGAGATGGCGGCCGCCGAGAGGCGGGCGAGGTCCCCGCGGGCCTGCTCGACGTCGATGTCGATCAGCTGGCCGAGCCTCCACTCCGCCGCGAGCATCGCCAGCGCGGCCTGCACGTCCACCCGCACGCTGCCGCTGGTGATCGGGAGGGCGACCGGCGCCCCCCGGCCGAGGCCCGGCTCGAAGCTGTCGTCGACGAGCAGCCCCCAGACCCGCTCATAGGGGACGGCGCCGACCAGCTCCTCGATGTCCACGCCGCGGTAGCGCAGCGCGCCGCCGTCGCGGTCGGGCTCCGCGATCTGCGTCGCGAACGCGACGACCCCCTCGAGACCGGACTGGACCTCGCTCATCAGACCCGCTTTCTGCCGGCGCTCGCCCGGCCGTAGGAGATCAACGCCAATCGCTCTTAAGCCTTGCGCAAATCGGTCGCCGGTAGGCTCCCGGCGGCGATGAGCGACGAGCTGATGTTCCGGGCGCCCGGCGAGCTGGCGGCCCTGGTGCGCGAGGGCGAGCTGTCGGCGCGCGAGCTGGTCGGCGACTCGCTCGCCCGGATCGACGCGCTCGACCCCCAGCTCGGGGCGTTCGTCGAGGTCGATCACGAGGGCGCGCTCGAGGCCGCCGACCAGATCGCCGCCGGCGACGAGCGCCCGTTCGCCGGCGTGCCGATCGCGATCAAGAACAACCGCGCGGTGACCGGCCTGCGGCTGACCAACGGCTGCACGCTGATGCGCGACCACGTCGCGACCTACGACCACAGCGTTGTTCGCCGCCTGCGGGCCGCCGGCTTCGTGATCGTCGGCACGACGAAGCTGCCGGAGTACGGCATCCTGCCGGTGACCGAGCCGCGCGTGCACGGGGCGGCGCGAAACCCGTGGGATCCGGCGCGCACCCCCGGGGGGTCCTCGGGCGGGGCGGCCGCGGCGCTCGCGGCCGGGATGGTCCCGATCGCCCACGGCAACGACGGTGGCGGCTCGCTGCGGATCCCCGCCGCGTGCTGCGGCCTGGTCGGGCTGAAGGCGCAGCGCCACCGGGTCTCCGCCGCGCCCGACCTGGGCTCCTCGCCGCTCGTGCTCGACGGCGTGCTGACCCGCACCGTCGCCGTCACGGCTGCGCTGCTCGACGTGCTCGCCGGCTACGAGGTGGGCGACGCCGCGTGGATCCCGGCACCCGAGGAGCCCTTCTCCGTTAGCGCCGCCCGCGCACCGCGGGGGCTGCGGATCGCCTTCACCAAGCACCCGCCGATCCCCGACCTCGCGGTCGATGCGGCCTGCGCGGGCGCGGTCGATCGTGCTGCCATGCTCGCCGAGGGGCTCGGTCACACCGTCGAGGAGGTCAGCCCGCCGTGGCAGAGCGAGGATCTCGCCGACCTGTTCGGCGACTACTTCGCCGCCGCGGTCTGCCTCGGCATCCGCATCTCCGCGACGCTGGCCGGCCGCGACGAGCCGACCGCCGAGGACATGGAGCCGATGAGCTGGGCGCTGTGGGAGCGCTGCCGTGGAATCGACGCGGTGCGCTTCCAGCTGCTCGCGACGCAGCTGCAGAGCCGGATGCGAGTGCTCGTCGCCTTCCTCGAACCCTACGACGCGCTGCTGACGCCGGCGCTCGCCCAGCGCCCGCTCGAGCTCGGCTCGCTTGACACCGCCGCGCCGGCGCCGCTCGAGACCTTCGCGCGCTCGGCGCATTTCACGCCGTTCACGCCGATCTTCAACACGAGCGGACAGCCGGCGATCGCGCTGCCGCTGTTCGAGGGCGAGGACGGCCTGCCGCTCGGTGTGCAACTGGTCGGGCGCCCGGCCGGCGAGGGTCCGCTGCTCGCGCTCGCCGCCGCGCTCGAGCAGGCCGCGCCGCCGATCCCGCGCCGCCCGCTGGTCAGCTGAGCGCAGCCGGCTTTGCAGCGCGTCGTCCACGATGGCGTCGCGTGCGCCCTGCAGCACCGAGCTGTCCCCGGGCAGCCGCGACAGCGGCAGGCCCGTAATATTTACGCCCCTCCCCCGACGACAGGAATCCAAGACAGATGGCCTATGTGATCGCCGAGCCGTGCATCGGGACCAAGGACAACTCGTGTGTCGAGGTCTGCCCGGTCGACTGCATTCATCCGACCCCGGAGGAGACGGGCTACGCCGAGGTCGAGATGCTCTACATCGATCCGGATGAGTGCATCGACTGCGACGCCTGCGTCGAGGCCTGCCCGGTGGATGCCTGCTTCGCAGAGGACCAGCTGCCCGACGAGTGGTCCAAGTACATCCAGATCAACGCGGACTACTACAAGAACGGCTGACGCCGGCCGCGGCGCTCACGGCGCGGAGGGTGTGGCGCCGGCCGCGGCGCTCACGGCGCGGAGGGTGTGGCGCCGGGCGCGCCGCTCAGGGCGCGGAGCGCGTGGCGCGGGGCGCGGCGCTCAGGGCGCGAAGGGTGTGGCGCCGGGTGCGGCGCTCAGGGCGCGGAGGGTGTGGCGCCGGGTGCGGCGCGCTCAGGGCGCGGAGGGTGTGGCGCCCGTGGCGCCGCCGCTCAGAGCGCGGGGGGGCTGGCGCCGGGTGCGGCGCTCAGAGCGCGGAGGGCGTGGGCTGCTCGCCGACCGGCGTCTGTATCGCGGTGCAGAAGGCGCAGCGGCGGGCGGCCTTGGGGATCTCCGAGAGGCACTCGGTGCAGGCCCGCGTGTCCGACTCGGGGTCCGGCTGGCCGGCGGCGCGGCGCGCCGCCATCACGTTGATCGGCTTGACGACGAAGAAGAAGATCGCGGCCGCGACGGAGATGAAGGCGATCAGCGCGTTGATGAAGTCGCCGTAGAGGAACTGGCTGCTGTTGATCGTGAACGAAAGTGCGCCGAAGTCGGGCTTGCCGAAGATCAGCGCGATGATCGGCGTGAGCAGGTCGGTCACGAGCGCCTTGACGACCGTGCCGAAGGCGATGCCGAGCACGATCGCGACCGCCAGGTCGATCACGTTGCCCCGGAAGAGGAAGTCCTTGAAGTCCCTGAGCAGCCCGCGCATGCGCTCAGCCTAGCGTGCGCGCTCGCGTACGGGGCGAATTCTTGGTCGCTACTGGGTCGAGGAGAGGATCCACAGGCCGAGGCTCGTGAACGCGACCATCACCGTCAGCATCCAGTACTGCGAGCGCGTGGCGTCGCGCGCGCGGGGGTAGAGCTTCAGCGCGCGGTCGTGGGCGAGCGTGAGGCCCGCGACGTGGCCCACGATCAGCGCTCCGACCTGCACGTACCAGACGACGTTGCCGGTGACGATCGCGAGGTTGGGCTGGAAGTTCGCGGTGCCGAAGATGTTGGCGCCGGTGCCGAGCGGGTCGGAGATCAGGTAGATCATCGACTGGCCCGAGAAGGCCAGCAGCGAGAAGTAGTGGGCGACCACGTAGGCGATCGAGATCGGCAGCAGGGTGTGGGCGAAGCTGCGCGCGAGCTCGCGGGCGTCGTGGCCGGCGCCGATCGAGCGCATGCCGAGTGTGCCGAGGCGGTAGAGGCCGCCGACGATCGCCACCATCGCGAGCAGGCCAAGGGTGTAGGCGCACTCCGACGCCGCGGTCGCGCCCGAGATGCCGAGGCCGGTGAACAGGCTGTAGAGGTGCGGGAAGAGGCTGATCCAGACGGTGCCGTTTGAGAGGCCGTCGAAGCTCGTCGAGCCGATCATCACGGCGATCAGCGCGATCGTGCCGGGCAGCATCTCGAGCTTCACGGCGCCCACGAAGGGCGGCCGCCGTGAGATCCGGCCATCCTCCCAGTGCAGGGGCGCCATCAGCCCGAACAGGCCGAAATAGACGGCGAAGGCGTCGCCGCGGGCCGTCCAGGTCTCGATCCCGTAGAGGCTCATCGCGACGAGCGCAACCGCCGCGTAGGCGAGCGCGAGGAAGGCGAGCAGTCGCGGCTCGACGCGCTGCGCCGGGTTGTCAACCAGCTCGAGCCAGGCGAAGCAGAGGATCCCGAACGCCGCCGGCCAGCGCCCGAGCCAGCCCGGGTAGGGGAGCGGCTCGGGCCCGGGCCTGCCGTGCCGCGCACGCAGCGCGATCCACGCGGCGGCGCGCGCGATCGCGCGCCAGGGGTTGAACGGGCGGAAGGCGTCGCCGACGAGCACCGACGCCACCGCGAGGCCGACCCAGAAGACGACGTAGATCCAGGTCGGGGCGATGTTCGCGGTGACGAGCTGGGCGCCGTCGATGCCGGCGTAGACGATCAGTACGAAGAGGGCCACGCCGATCGTCCCGCACAGCGGGTCGAGCCAGCGCGGGTAGCGCAGCCAGGCGCGATCCTGGCGGGCGTCGAGCGCCGGCTGGGGCCAGAGCGTCGCCAGCGCGACGAAAGAGACGACCAGGACGATCGCCGTCGCCCAGGCGAACAGCCACGCCGGGATCGGCAGGTCGGTGACGAGCTGGATGCCGTGCGCCGCAGCGGCGGCCGGCACGAGCAGCCCCGCCAGCAGTCCGCCGAGCACGCCGAACGCGACCCGGCGCGTCACGGCTCGCCGGCCCCCCTGCGGCGGACGCCGCCGCGCCCGGCCACGCGTGCTACCCGGCCATCGGCAGCGCCATCCCGACCGGCGCCGGAGCGCGCGGAGCGGGTGGCGGGGCGAGCGCGATCAGTCCACGGGCGGCGTGGCGAATCGCCTGCGAGGCCGGGTCGTCCGGGTTCTCCACGACGAGCGGCACGCCTGCGTCCGAGGCGACGCGCAGCGGCATCGTCAGCGGCACCCGCCCGAGCAGCGGCACGTCGAGCTCGTCGGCGAGCGCCTTGCCGCCGCCCTCGCCGAAGATCGCGTAGTGCTTCCCGTCGGGGGTCACGAAGCCGGCCATGTTCTCGATCACGCCGGAGATCTCGAGCGAGACCTTGTGGGCCATCTCCGCGGCGCGGCGCGCGACGCGCTGGGCGGCCGGCTGGGGTGTCGTGACGATCACGAAGGTGGCCTGCGGCAACAGCTGGGCGAGCGTCATCGAGACGTCGCCGGTGCCCGGCGGAAGGTCGATCAGCAGGAAGTCCAGCGCGCCCCAGTCGACATCCTCGAGAAACTGCTTGAGCGCCTTGTGCAGCATCGGGCCGCGCCAGACGACGGCCGCGTCCTCCTCGACGAAGAAGCCGATCGACATCACGGCGATGCCGTTCGCGTCGAGCGGGATGATCTTGCGCTCGGCCGAGATCGCCGGGCGCTCGGAGCCGAGGCCCAGCATGCGCGGGATCGAGTAGCCCCAGACATCGGCGTCGAGCACGCCGACGCGCCGTCCCTCGGCCGCCAGCGCGGCGGCGAGATTGGCGGTCAGCGTCGACTTTCCGACGCCGCCCTTGCCGGAGCCGACGCAGACGATGTTCTCGACCTGCGCGAGCGCCCCGGCGGGCAGGTCGGTGCGTCCGAGCGTGCGCTGAAGCTCGAGCTTCTGCTCGTCGCTCAGCACGTCGAAGTCGACGTTCACCGCGCGCACGCCCGCCAGGCCCATCACGGCGTCGCGCACGCTGCTCTGGAAGTGGCCGCGGATGGGGCAGCCGGCGGTCGTCAGCGAGACCGTCACGGACACCTCCCCGTCCGCTCCCAGCTCGATCCGGCGGATCATGTCGAGCTCGACGATCGAACGGTGAAGCTCCGGGTCGATCACGACCTCGAGCGCCTTGCGGATCTCCTCCACCGTGGGCATCGCAGCCATTGTCGCAAACGAGCGCCGGCAAGCGAACCGCGCTCCGGGGCGGCACCGGTCACCGGCCCGCGGGATGCGGGTAGCGTTGGCCTCACTGTGTGGCTCCAGCGGAGGATCGACCTCGCGGCGCGCCCGCGCGGCTTTCACCTGGTGACGGCCGAGGTGGTCGCGGCGCTGCCCGAGCTCGGCGCGCTGCGCGTCGGACTGCTGCACCTGCTGCTGGCGCACACCTCGGCCTCGCTGGCGCTGAACGAGGACGCCTCGCCGGCCGTCAGGGTCGATTTCGAGCGCTGGTTGGACGCCGCGGTCCCTGAGCAGGCCCAGTTCTGGACGCACCGGCTCGAGGGCAGCGATGACATGCCCGCACACGTCAAGGCGTCGCTGCTCGGTCAGTCGCTCACGCTGCCGATCGCCGACGGGCGGCTCGCGCTCGGGACCTGGCAGGGGATCTATTTGTGCGAGCACCGCAACCACGGCGGCACGCGGTCGCTGCTGGCGACCGCGTGGGGCGAGTCAGGCGGAAGCGAAGGCGACTGAGCGCGCCCAGGCGACGGCCGCGCGACCGCGTCTGACCTCGCGCCCGCGCGTCCCGCGCTCCCGCGCGCCCGCGGCACCCGCGCGACCGACCGCCGCTCCCGCGCTCAGACCTCGACCTTCGTTGCGACCCTGAACATCTCGACGGAGGAGCGCCGGCCCATCCCGCCCGGGTTCGGCGGCTCCATCGCGTTCAGCGTCGCATCGCCCTGGCGCATGTCCTCCTCGGTCTCGAACAGCGTGATCGCGAGAACCTTGCCGTCGTCGGGGCGGTGAAGGATCAGCAGGGCCACGGCCGGCACGCCCTCGGGCGGCCCGTCCGACTGTGCCTGGCGGTCGATCTCCGCGACCGTTCGGGTGACCTGCTCGGGGTCGCCGCCTTCGAATGTCACAACGCGCGCGTGCATCGATTCTCCTCTCGGTTGACCGGCGCGATGCGCCGGCGGGAGAGGACGGTGCGTCAGCCCGCGACGACGCGGCGGAACAGGAATACGCAGAGGGCGGCGACGATCAGCACGAGGATCGGCACGGTTGCGCCGATCACGCCGAGGGCGGCCAGGACGAGCCCGGCGAGGCCGGCCACGCCGGCGACGCCGGCGCCGACCGCGAGCCGGTACGCGCGCTGCTCGCGGACCCGCCGCGGGGTGTAGCTGCCGCGCTTCTGAAGATCGCCCACGCGTCGAGCATAGCGCCCGCCGCTCGCCGCCCGCCAAGCGGTCTCAAGCCGGCCGCCCCAACGGCGCCGCACTCTCTCCAGCCGTGCACGCGTGACCGTGCCAGCCAATCCGCACCAGCCCCGTTAAAGACCTCCGGGACGCCCCTTGCGAGACGCCCCGGAAGTCGAGGGAGGAGAGGGTCCTACCTGCCGGCGGGATATGTGGCCAGCAGACCTACCCGGATCCGGTCTCTCCAACCGGGCGGGGGAAGCTTGGAGGAAGCTCTAATGCGGTTTCGGCACCTCGTGACGCATTCTTGAGGGCCGCAATGCGGAAACCTGCGGGCGCAGGCTCGAGATGACGGTGGCCCGGCTTGAGCGAAGGCGCACAGCTGCCTGACGAACCCGGTCCAGGCTGCGCTCGCGGGCGTCCGCCACCGCGCCGGCGGCGATCCGCCTGGTGCGCGCGAGACTGCCTGCTTCTGTGCCGTCGGACCACATCTCAAGCCTCTTCCGTCCTCGAGCAGCGCTTGTTACGGCGCAACTCAACATCAACTCAACATCAACTCAACAAAGTATAGCGACCCGGGTCTGTCTGTCCAGGCCACTTGCAGGATTGTAACAATCGGGCCCGCCGGAACCAGGAACCGCCGTGTTTCAGGGCGGAGCCGCGCGTTAGTTTGTAACAAACGGGACAGCTGTACGGGCGATCCAGGCATCCGGATCGACCAATTCGGCCAGCGACGGCAGCGCGTGGGGGGCGCTCCAGACCCGATTCAGGCCCTCGATCCCGGCACGCTCCACCACGGCGTCGCAAAAACGCTTTCCGTCACGGTACTGGCGCAGCTTCAATTCGAACCCGAGCACCCGCTCCAGCAGGCGCATCGGTCCAGAGCGCGCGACGCGACGGCGCTCCAGCGCCTCGCGCAACTGCGCCTGCGACGGGATCACCTCCGCCCCGACGGCGTCCATAACGTGCTCCGCGTGCCCCTCGATGACCGCCATCGTGGCCTGGATGCGGTCGACGAGGATGCGCCGCTCGCGCCCGATCACGAGCGTCACCAGCTCGCCGCGGCGCAGCGACTCGATCAGGCCGCGAACGTCTTCGGTGCTCGGCAGGCGCAGCGCCTTCGAGGTGTCGATCCGGACCTCGAGCGTGTCGACGACCTCGCGAACCAGCGACGCCAGGTGCAGCCGCAGCCACGGCACCGAGCCGAACTGGACGGCGTGCGTCATCTCGTGCAGCGTCACCCAGTGCAGGAGCTGCTCGCCGTCGACCTCCAGGCGCGTCGCCGCCGAGCCCAGGTTCGGGCCGACCAGCAAGAGGCGCGGCGCGCCGGTCGAGTCGAGCAGCGGCATGTCGTACTGGCCGAGCACGCGCTGGGCCAGAAAGCCGGTCAGCCCGCCGACCTGCGCCGAGAACAGCGCTCGCGTCAGGGCGCGCGTCGGGCGGCCGAGGACGCCCATGCCGCCTCCCACGCGGGCGCCCACGCGGTCCAGAACGGGGCGCATCGAGCGCAGGTTCGCCTCGATCCACTGCTGACGCGAGACCATCTCCGGCAGGGGCAGCGCCGACATCGGCTCGAGCCGGGTGTAGGCGAGCACGCGCGCCTGCGAATCCGCGGCGATCGCGGCCAGGTCGCCGCTCGGCGAGGCCGCGCTGCCGCCCTGGCCGCCGATCGTCTCGGCGATCCGGCGGACGAGATTCCAGTCGATCACGACACTGATGATGGCAGCGTCGCGAGCTCGGCGAGGCCGGAGGCGGTGCGCGCCGCGACGACCGGGGAGCGCGCCGAGAGCTCCAGCGGCGCGCCGAGCGGCTCCGCGCACGCGGTGAAAGCGACGAGCCCGCCGCTCTCGCGCACGATCAGCTGGGCGGCCGCGACATCGACCGAGCGGGCCGGCCCGAGCGTCGCCACTCCGTCGATCCGTCCCGCCGCAAGCTGGCAGAGCGCGACCGCGATCGAGCCGGACAGGCGAACGCGATGAGCGATCGCCGCCAGCGCCTCCCCGGCGGCGGCGAGCCGGTCCGGATGCGCGGCCTCCAACGCCACCAGTTCGAGGCGGCCCTCCGGCGTGCGGCGCTCGGCGGCGCCGGCGCCCAGCGGGACGCCGCCGAGGAACGCGCCGGCGCCCCTCCAAGCGCTCCAGGTCTCATCGCCCCCCAGGTCGCAGACGTAGCCGAAGCTGACGTCGGCCATCGTGGGACCGTCGGCGACGGCGATCGACACGGCGTGCGGCGAGAGTCCGCGCTTGGCGTTCATCGAGCCGTCGATCGGGTCGATCACGACGCGCCGCGGGCCGGCCCCGAAGGACACCTCGCCGCGCTCCTCGGAGATCGCGACGAAACGCGCGCCCGCCTCGTGCAGTGCGGCCAGCTCGGCGAAGATCAGCTCCTCGGCGGCCTCGTCGATCACCAGCGTGCGGTCGCCGCCCTCGCCGCGCCCGACGACCACGGCGCGCTCGGAGGTGCTCGGGTGCGACGCCAGCATCGCGCGCAGGGCGGCCGCGATCCGCTCGCACACCGCGAGCCAGTCCGGCTCCTGCGCGGTGGCCATCATGCCGCCATATCCTAGGTGCATGGCGAGCGCGCTCGATCCGCTGACCGCCGCGCAGCGCGGCGGCGCCGCCAACGGCGAGACCCCCGCGCCCGCGCCGCCGCCCCAGGGGCCGGCGTCCACGCTCGACGGCCTCACCGACGCCCAGCGCGACGCCGTCACCCACCGCGGCTCGCCGCTGCTGGTGATCGGCGGCGCCGGGACCGGCAAGACCGAGGTGCTGGTGCGCCGGCTGGTCTGGCTCGCCGACGGCGGCATCGCGCCGCACCGCGCGCTCGTGCTGAGCGACCAGCAGGGCCTGCGCGACCGCATCGAGCTGGCGCTCGAGCGCCCGCACGAGGAGCCGGCCGTCTACTCGTTCGTCGAGTTCGCCGTCTCGCTGCTCTCCACGTACTCGCGCGACGCCGGGGTCGACGGGTTCGTCGAGCTGCTCGGCCCGGGCGAACGCCTGGCGATGCTGCTCGACCGCGCCGACGAGCTGGAGCTCCACCACCACGACTTCCGCGGGCGCCCGCTGGCGCTGTTCGCCGGCTTCGTTCGCCGGATCGACCAGTTGAAGGCGGAACTGATCGACGCGGAGGGCTTCGCCGCGTGGGCGGCGCAGCTCGAGGAGGGACCGGCCGCCGAGCGCGAGCGCGAGTTCGCGCGCGTGCTTGGGGCCCACGACGCGAGCCTCGAGCAGCTCGGCGTGTTCGACGACGGGGGCGTGCTCGCGGCCGCGGTCGCGCTGCTGCGCGGCGACGAGCAGCTGCGCGGGCGCGTCGCGCAGCGCTTCCCGGTGGTCCTCGCCGACGACTGGCAGGACCGCTCCCACGCCGAGCGCGAGCTGGTCGCCGCGCTCGAGCTGGGCGGCAGCGAGCTCAGTGCCGCCGGCGACGACGACCAGGCGCTGGCGGCGGTGCGGGGCGCCGGCGCGGCCAACCTGCTGCGCTTCGCCGAGCAGCGCCGCGGCGCCTGCGTGGTGTCGCTGTCGCAGAGCTTCCGCTGCCCCCAGCGCGTGCTCGACGCCGCCCACGCGGTCGTGGCGGAACTGCCGGCGCGGATCGGCAAGGACCTGCGCGGCGGCGCCGGCACCGACGTGCGGTTCTGGCGCGCCGCCAACGAGCGCGCCCAGGCGCAGCGTGTCGCCGCCGAGCTGGAGCGGCTGACCGCGCGCGAGGCGGTGGCGCCGGAGTGCTGCGCCGTGCTCGTGCGCTCGCTCGCGCAGGAGGGGCAGGCCGTCGCGGTCGCGCTCGCCGAACGCGGCGTGCCGTGCCGGATCGTCGGCGCCGAGGCCTTCTTCGACCGCGCCGAGGTGCGCGACGTGCTCGCCTGGCTGCGGCTGCTCGTCGACCCGCGCGACGCGCCCGCCGCCGTCCGGGCGCTCGCGCGCCCGCCGATCGAGCTGCCGGCCGCGGACATCGCGCGCTGCGTGCAGATCGCCCGCCGCCGGCGCATCGACATGGTGGCCGCACTGCACGCCGCCACCGAGTCGCCGCAGCTCGCGCCCGAGGCGCGCGAGCGGATCGGTCGCTTCCTCCAGATCCACCGGGCCGCCGCAGCCGCGCTGGAGAACACGCGCGCCGACCTCTTCGTGCACCGCCTGATCGAGCGACTCGGCCTGCGCCGTCAGCAGCTCTTCACGGCGCAGGCCGACGTCGTCGAGCGACTGCTCAACGTGGCGCGGCTCGGCGACCTCGCGGCCGCGTTCGAACGGCGCGTGCCGGGCGCGAGCGCGCGCGAGTTCGCCCGCCACCTCGCCCTGCTCGCCGACGCCGGGCTGGGCGAGAAGGAGGCCGGCCCGGCCGGTCGCTCGCGCGCCGTGTCCGTGATGGCGATCGAGTCGGCGGCCGGCCAGAGCTTCGACCACGTCTTCGTGCTCGGGCTGCACGCGACGCGCGCCGGCGGCGGCGCGCTCGGCGGCCGCGGACCGGCGAGCGAGGCCATCCCCGACGCGCTCGCGGCGTCGCAGGAGCGCCGGCCGAACGCCGACGAGCGCGCGCGGCGGCTGCTCTATGTGGCGATGACGCGCGCCCGTCACGGCCTCGTGCTGGCCTACGCCGCAAGCTCCCAGCGGCGCTCCGACCGCGCGCCCTCGCCACTCGTCGAGCAGGCGCGGGCGGCGCTGGCGGCGCAGTGGGAGTCCCGCGACGAGGAGCTCTTCGGTCCCACCGAGGCGCTGCACTCGATCTTCCGCGAGCGCCGCGACGAGCTGCTCGCGAGCGTCGCCCGCCTCGGCACGCGCCTCGGCGAGCTGCGGCTCGACACCGAGCTCGACGTCGCGCACGGCGTCGTCCGCTTCGCCGAGCTGGTCAAGCTCGCGTCGCTGCTCCAGCGCGGCGGCGAGCAGCCGGTCGCGGACTCGCTGGCCGACATCAACGCGCGCCTGGGGGCCGCGCTCACGCCGCTGCAGCGCGAGGTCCTCTCCAGCTCGCCGCTCGACGAGCTGCTGCTCGGGGCCGCCAACGACAGCCGCGCCCGCGCCGCCGCGATGGCCGCCCGCGAGGAGCCGACACTCGAGGCGTTCCTGCCGCGCCGGGGCGACGGCCTCGTGCTGTCGGCCTCCGACGTCGAGTCCTACCTCACCTGCCCGCTGCGCTACAAGTTCGCCCGCGTCCTGCGGATCCCGCGCGAGCCGACGCTCAACCAGCGCTTCGGGATCCTCGTGCACCAGGTGCTCGAGCGCTTCCACGCGACCGGCGGCGAGTCGAACGAGGCGATGATGAGCCTGCTGGAGGCGGCCTGGCGCCGCGGCGGCTTCTCCGACTCCGACGAGGAGCGGCAGCTGCGCGAGAAGGCGCGTGCCGCGCTGACCCGCTACCACGAGCGCCTGGGCTCCGACGGCGGCGAGCCGCGCTGGTTCGAGCGATCCTTCACCTTCCCGCTGGGACGCAACCACATCCGCGGCCGCGTCGACCGGATCGATGCGCTCCCCGGCGGCGGCTACGAGCTGATCGACTACAAGACCGGCGTCCCGCGGCGCGCCGAGCAGCTGCGCGACGACATCCAGCTCGGGCTCTACGCGGTCGCAGCCCGCGAGGCCTGGCAGATCGAGGCGACCGAGCGCAGCTACTACTACGTGCTCGACGACGAGCGCGTGCGGCTCGGGCCGGCCGACGGCGCGCCGCGCGCGATCGAGGAGACCGTCGCCGAGGTCGCCGAGGGGATCATGGCGCAGTCCTTCGAGCCGACCCCCTCCTTTGCGGTCTGCGCGATGTGCGAGTACCGGATCGCCTGCCCGGCAGCCGAGAAGTAGCCCAGGGTGGTTTTCGGGAGGGTGCATGCACCCTCCCGCGGGACGGCGCATGCGCCGTCCCGCCGAGCGGCGCATGCGCCGCTCGGAACTACTCCTCGTCGTTGCCGCGCTGGCGCAGGAAGCGTTGGAACTCGCGCGCGAGGCGGTCGCCCGAGGGGATCTCGTCGGCCTCGTCGGCGTGCTCGTCGGCCGCCATCTGCTCGAGGCGTTCGACGAACGCCTGGACGTCGGGGTCCGACTGGACCGCGAGCCCCACCTGGCGCTCGTAATCGGCCGCCGCGGTCTCGAGCTCGCTGCCGTCGACCGCGACCCCGACCAGCCCCTCCAGCTTGCGGACCAGCGCCAGCGCCGCCTTCGGGTTCGGCGCCGCCGCGACGTAGTGGGGGACGCTCGCCCACAGGCTGGCCGAGGGGATGCCGCGCGCCGCGCAGCTCGCATGCAGCACGCCGACGATCCCGGTCGGCCCCTCGTAACCGGTGCCGTGCAGGCCGAGCCGCTCGGTCAGCGCCGGGTCGGACGCCGAGCCGCTGATGTGCACCGGCAGGCTGTGCGGCACGTCGGCAAGCAGCGCGCCGAGCGTGACGACCAGCTGGATGCCGAGCGCCTCGGCGAGATCGGTGATCAGCGTCGCGAAGGAGCGCCAGCGCATCGAGGGCTCGGGCCCGCCGAGCAGCACCAGGTCGCGCGGCGCGCGCGGGACGGGAGCGGCGAAGACCTCGACGGCGGGCCAGACGATCTCGCGCGTCTCGCCGTCCACGAGGCGGACCTTCGGGCGCACGGTCTGGAAGTCGTAGTACTCCTCCGGGTCGATCTGGGCGAAGCGGGTGGCCCCCAGTGAGCTGCCCAGGAACGAGAGCGCCGAGGACGCCGCGTCGCCAGCGTCGTTCCAGCCGGTGAAGGCGCAGACCAGGGCCGGAGCCCGCAGGCTGTCGGGGCGATGCTCCCAGATCAACGGCTGCATCCGCTTCACCGTACATCATGGAGCGATGCCGCCCGCCACCCTCGCCGCCGTCCCGCGCGCCGGAATGCTCGCCACGCTGCGTCCCGGCGACGGCGTGGAGGGCGTGTTCGCGTGCACCCGCAAGGAGCGCCTCGCGGCGCGCACGGGTGCTCCATTCCTGGCGATCGAGCTGCGTGACCGTAGCGGAGCGCTACCGGCCCGCCTGTTCCGCGACGCCGATCTCCAGGGCGGGCGCTTCGAGGCGGGCGAGCTGGTGGCCGTCAGCGGGCGCGTCGTGCGCTTCCGCGAGCAGACGCAGATCGAGCTCGTGACGATCGCGCGGGCGAGCGAGCGCGAGATCGACCCGACCGACTTCCTGCCGGTCGCCTACCGCGACCTCGACGAGCTGGACGGCTTCCTCGAGCACCTTTCGCGCGAGGTCGCCGACCCGGGCTACCGGCGGCTGCTGGACGACCTGCTGGCCGACGGCGAGTTCCGCGCGGCGTTCCGGTTGGCCGCCTGCACCCGCGCCGGCCACCACGCCTACCTCGGCGGCCTGCTCGAGCACACCGTCGCGGTGACGACGCTGGCGCAGGAGCTGGCGCTCGGGCATCCGCGCCTGAACAGCGATCTGCTGGCGTGCGCGGCGATCGTGCACGACATCGGCAAGACGCGCGAATTCACCTACGGCGCGACGATCGAGTGCAGCGACGAGGGACGCCTGCTCGGACACGTCCAGATCGGCCTGCGGCTGGTGCGCGAGCGCGCCGGGCGGGTGGCGCTCGACGAGACGCGGCTGCTCGCGCTCGAGCACTGCGTGCTCTGCCACCACGGCGCGGACGCCGCGCCCGGCGGGCGCTTCGCGAGCGTCGAGGCGCTCGCGCTGTGCCGCCTGAACGGGTTGGACGCCGCCGTCAAGGGCGCGCTGGAGCACGGGCTGGGCCCGCGCGGCGTGCGCGGCGCGGTCGCTAGAGGCTGAACTCGCCGCGCGCGACGATCACCGCCGCGCCGCCGACCTCGATCAGCTCGAGCCGCCCGTTCGAGCCCTCGACGCGCGCGTGGAGCTTCGACGGCCGGCCGATCTCGGCGCCCTGGGCGATCTCGATCTCCTGCCCGTAGGCGATCGCGCCGTGGCGCGCGAGATGGAGCGCGAGCGGGCCGGCGGCCGAGCCGGTCGCGGGGTCCTCGTTGACGCCGATCGCGGGCGCGAACATGCGCGTCTTCCAGTGCGCGCCGGCGCCGGCGAAGCAGCTGACGTTGAAGCGGCCGAGCGCGGCGAGCGCGTTGTGGTCGGGCGTGAGCGCCGCGACGGCCGCCTCGTCCTCGAGCGCCACGTAGACGTTGTGCGGCCCGTTGACGTACGCCTCGATCGGCAGCTGCGAGCGCGCCACGCCGAGCGCGGCCAGCAGCCCCTCCTGGGGCTCGAACGGCTCGATCTTCGGGTGCGGCTGGCGCATGCGGCCGAACACGACGGCGCCGCCGGGGGAGCGCTCGAGCGCGACCGGTACCGTCCCCAGCCCGGTCTCGAGCTTGACGGTCTCGCGCTCGCCGGCCAGCACGAAGGCCGAGCCGAGCACCGGGTGGCCGGCGAACGGAAGCTCGCTGCCGGGTGTGAAGATGCGGATCCAGGCGTCGCCGCCGTCGCGCGGCGGCATCGCAAAGACCGTCTCCGACAGGTTGATCTCGCGCGCCAGCCGCGCCATCGTGGGCTCGTCGAACGCGGCTCCGTCGGTGAAGACCGCGAGGCCGTTGCCCTCGAGCGGGGTGTCGGTGAAGACGTCGGCGATCACGTAGGGGTGGGTCGTCGTCATTGGCTCTCCTTTTCGGCGAGCGCCTCGCGCTCGGCTCGCAGGCCGCCGATTATCGTCTCCAGGCCGGTGCGGAAGTTGGCCTCGGTCGGCTCGCTCGCCAGACGGCGGCCGAGCGAGCGCACCTGCGGCAGCCGCTGGTCGCTGCCGACCTCGATCGCGAACCCCGCGAGCTCGGCCATCGCGTAGCCGCGCGCGTAGGTGGTCACGAGGCGGTGGGCGAAGATCGCGCGGGCCGGCGTGAAGCCGCCGCGGCGCAGCGCGGCGAGCGAGTCCTCGATTGGCGCCAGCACGTTGGGCGTGTTCAGCACGCGCATCGCGACCAGCCCGAAGGCGGCCGGGTGGCGGCGCGCAATCGCCCGCAGGTCGCCGGCGAGGCCGCGCAGCGCGTCGGCCCAGTCCTCCTCGCGCGGGCGCCGCTCGACCTCGCCCGCGAGCTGGTCGGCCAGGCCCTCGAGCAGCGCCGCGCGGTCGGCGACGTGGCGGTACAGCGACATCGCCTCGACGCCGAGCTCGGCGCCGAGGCGGCGCATCGTCAGAGCCTCGGCACCCTCGCGGTCGAGCAGCGCCAGAGCGGCTGCGATGATCGCCTCGCGCGAGAGCTTGGCCGGACGTCCTCGGCGCCGGCGCGGAGCGGCCGCTGCGCTGCGTCTGGGGGCGTTGGCGGCGGTTTCGGTCATCGGCGCGCGGGGGGCGGGCGCCGACGGGGATCGGCGCCGCGCAGCCCGCCGACACCGTAGCGTCCGGCGGGGCTGGGAAGCTGATCGGTCCAATGTCGATCGTCATGCTTCTCATCGGCCTCCTCCTCGGCGGCGCCCTGACCGCCGCGCTGCTGGGCGGCCGGCTGCGCACCGAGCACGCGCTGCGCGAGGCCGCGCAGTCCGCTCATGTGAACCAGCTCGAGCTGCTCGAGGCCGGCCGCGTCCAGCTGCGCGATGAGATGAAGGGGATCTCGGCGGCGGTGCTGGAGAAGACGGCGGAGTCGCTGACCCGCGAGCTGAATGCGCAGCGGCGGATCGACGCCGAGCGCGCGGCTGGCGAGATGGGCCGGCGCGCCGAGGAGCTGCGCGGCCTGGTCGAGCCGATGAAGGACAAGCTGGGCAGGGTCGAGAGCCAGATCGAGTTGCTGGAGCGCGAGCGCCGCGAGGCCCAGGGACAGCTCGGCGAGATGTTCAAGCAGCTCGGCGAGGGCATCTCCGGTCTGCGCTCGGAGACCGGCAGCCTGGTCGGTGCGCTGCGACGGCCCGCGACACGCGGCTCATGGGGCGAGATCCAGCTGCGCAACGTGATCGAGATGGCCGGCATGGTCGCGCACTGCGACTTCACCGAGCAGACGACGATCGACTCCGACACCGGCAAGCTGCGCCCCGACGTGCTGGTCCGCCTGCCGGGCGGGAAGCTGATCGTCGTGGACTCGAAGGTGCCGCTCGACGCCTACCTCTCGGCGATGGAGGCAACGACGGACGAGGAGCGCGGCCTGCACCTCGCACGCCACGCCCGCCAGACGCGCGACCACATCACCAAGCTGGCGTCCAAGGCCTACCAGGCGCAGCTCGAGTCGAGCCCCGAGCTGGTCGTGATGTTCGTGCCCTCCGACGGCATCTACCACGCGGCGCTGAGCGAGGACCCGGCGCTGATCGAGTACGGCGTCGACCAGCAGGTGCTGCTCGCAACGCCGACCACCCTGATCGGCCTGCTGCGCGCCGTGCACTACGGCTGGAAGCAGGAGCTGATCGCCGCCTCCGCGCGCGAGATCGCCGAGACCGGCCGCGAGCTGCACAAGCGGATCACCCGTTTCGTCGAGCCGCTGGCCCGCGTCGGCCGCCAGCTCGGCTCGGCCGTCAGCGCCTACAACGAGGCCGTCGGATCGTTCGAGTCGCGCGTGATGCCGCAGCTGCGGCGGATCGAGGACGCGGGCGCCGCCTCCGGCCGCTCGGCGGAGCTGGCCGGGATCGAGGAGTCGCCGCGAACGCTGACCGCCGCGCCGGTCGAGCGGCCGGAGCGCCCTGCGGCGCCGCTGGCCGAGCTGCCGCTGCCCGACGGGCAGGCGTCCTCGCCCGGCGCGGACGAGATCCGCGCCGCGTAGCGGCCGACCGCGCGCGCCGGCCGCGGACCCGGCTGCCTGCTCTCCGCCTCGCCTCGCCGCGTCGGAGCTAGGACGCCCTAGGACGCCGAAGCGTCCTCGTGCGGTGCAACCGACGCCGGCACCGGAGCCACCGGGGGGGCGGCGGGCGCGGGCGCGGCGACCGGCGCGGTGCTCGCCGGTGTGACGACGGGCGCCGACGGCGGAGCCGAGGTCAACGAGTGCTGGTCGCTGTCGCCGCTGAGCGAGTCCTTGAAGCCGCGCATGCCCTCGCCGAGCGAGCGCCCGATCTCCGGCAGTCGCCTGGCGCCAAAGACCAGCAGGATGACGACGAGCAGCAGAAGGATGTGAAGAGGATTCTCAAGACCCATGCGCGTACCATAGCGCAGGGCGGCGGGCTGGATGCCGGTAGCGGCTGCGGGCGCGCGATACTAGGAGGATGCGTGCGCAGCCAGCGATCGCCGAGCTTCTGGAGTCCCTACGCTCCGCGCCGCGCGCCTCGGCGGTCCTGCTGGACATCGACGGCACGCTCGCGCCGATCGTGCGGCACGCTTCCGACGCCGTCGTCCCCGAGCGCACGCGGATGCTGCTGATCGAGCTGTCGCGCCGCTACCGCACCGTCGCCTGCGTGAGCGGCCGCCCGGCGGCGGTGTCGCGCCAGATGGTGGCGATCGGCTCGATCGCCTACATCGGCAACCACGGCACCGAGCTGCTGGCGCCCGGCGAGGTCGAGGCGAGCGTCGATCCGCAGGTCGCGCAGTGGGCTGCGCGGGTGCGCGCCTTCGCCGATCGCGCGGACACGCCGTCGCTGCAGCAGCTGCGAATCCGCCGCGAGGACAAGGGCGCGATCGTCGCCTTCCACTGGCGCGGCGCGCCCGACGAGCCCGCGGCGCAGGTCGCCGTCGGCGCGCTCGAACTGGCGGCGCAGGAGGCTGGCCTGCGTACCCACCACGGACGCAAGGTGCTGGAGATCCGCCCGCCGGTCGCGATCGACAAGGGCCGTGGCGTGCGCTGGCTGCTCGGCGACGATCCGCCGGCCGCGGCGCTCTACGTCGGCGACGACCTCACCGACGTCGACGCCTTCGCCGGCCTGCGCGACACGGTCGGCGAGGGCGCGGTGTGCGTCGGCGTGCGCTCGGAGGAGACGCCGGAGGAGCTCGAGTCCTCCGCCGACGCGATGGTGGACGGACCGCTTGGCGTCCGCGAGCTGCTCGAGCTGCTGCTGCGCCCGTGAGCTGCCCGCACACAGCCCGTTTCCGACGGAACGCTCCGGGAAGGCCCCACTGGTGAGGCTCTAGGTGCCGTTCGCCGACTTCGTCAGGACCACGGTGCTGCTGTGCGCCGCCGCGGCGACGACGCTGGCCGCGGTCACGCTGATCAGCGCCCGCGCCGCCGGCGAGCCGGGAACGGCGACGATCGCGATCGGCTGGTGGGCCGCCGCGAGCGTGATCGGCCTGGCGATGGGCCGCCGCGCAGCCGCGTCGCCGCCGATCGCGCGCCTGCTCGGCGGCGCCAAGGTCGCCGGTGTTCTGCCGCCTCAGCGCCCAGGGCGGATCCTGCTGGCGCGGCTGTGGCCGCTGCTGCTCTCGACCCTGGTTGCGGGCGGCCTGGCGCTGCTGTGGCCGCAGATCCCGGCGATCGCGACCGGCTTCGCACTGATCTGGGCGCTCGCCTGGCGCCAGCAGAACGGGGCGATCGTCGCGATCGAGCGGCGCGACGGCGTGCGCTTTCACGTCGAGGACACCTCGCCGCTGCGGCCGATCACGCTGACCCGCACGCCCGGCTTCAAGGCCTACCTGCCGACCGAGCGCAGCAGCCCCGCATGACGCGCGTCCTGCTTGTCTCGCTCGGCTCGACGGTCGGCCTGCGCGCCTCCGACGCCGAGCTCGCGGCCAGTCTCGAGCGCGCCGGCGCCGCGGTCACGCTCGTCGCGGCGGCACCGCCGCGCTCGGTCCGCACGCTCGCGCTGACCGACCTGGTCTGGGCCCGCGCTGCGCGGGTCGCCGCCGCGGCGGCGCTCGCTCGCGAGCGCCCGGACGCCGTCATCTACTCGACGATCACCGCGGCCCTGCTCGCCCCCGCGCCCGGCGCGCTGCGGCTCGACGCGCTTAGTGCCGCAAACCGGCCGGGACGCCACGGGATCTGGCAGCGCCCGCGCGAGCGGACGGTCCTGACGCGCGCGCCGCTGCTGCTGCCGGTCAGCGACGAGGCTCTCACCGGCGCCCCGGCCCGCATCGGCCGAGTGGTTGTCGTGCCGATCACGGTTGAGCGCTCCGGTGCGCTGCTCGACGGCCCGCGTCGCGACATCGCCGCGATCACCTACGCCGCAAACCCCACCAAGAAGGGGCTCGCCGACGTGCTCGCCGCGTGGGCGGCGGCGCGGCGCGAGGGCGAGGAGCTGGTCGTCGCCGGCGTGCCCGAGCTCGCGCCGAGCGAGGGCGTGCGGGTCGTCGGCACGCTCGAGCGCGGCGCCTACCGCGCGCTGCTGCGCCGCGCGCGCCTCTACATCGCCGCCTCGCGCCGCGAGGAGTACGGGATCGCCCAGCTGGAGGCGCTCGTCGACGGCGCGATGCTCGTCAGCGACGAGAAGGCGCAGGCCTACCCCGCGCTCGATCTGGCGCGGACGCTCGACCCGCGGTTGATCGGCCCGGACCTTGCCCGCGCGATCCGCGTCGCGCTCGACGATCCGCGTCCCGACTACGCCGCGGCGGCGGCACCGCTGCTCGAGCGCTTCAGCGCCGCGAGCGTCGACCGGATCGTCGCCGAGCAGGTGCTGCCGGCGCTCCTGGATGGTTGAGGCTCAGCGCGGCTGCCGCAGGCGCGCCTGGAGCGCCGGCCAGGGCAGCGTGTTGAGGATGTCGCCGGGTCCGAGCCAGGCCCGCCGCGCGGTCCACACGCCGTAGCGGAGCACGTCGAACCCGGTCGGCGAATGCGCGTCGGAGTTGATCACGATGCCCACGCCGGCGGCCGCGGCGGCGCGCGCATGCACCTCGCTGAGGTCGCGGCGGTCGGGGCTCGCGTTGATCTCGATCAGCGTGCCCGCGGCCGCGGCCGCGGCGAACACGGCATCGGTGTCGATCGCATAGGGAGCACGGCGCTCGATCAGCCGGCCGGTCAGGTGGCCGAGGGCGTCCACGCTCGGGTGGCGCGCGGCGGCGATCACGCGCTCGGTCATCGCGTCGGAGTCGAGCCCGAACGACGTGTGCACACTGGCGATCACCCAGTCGAGCTGCTCGAGCAGCTCGTCCTCGTAGTCCAGCGCGCCGTCCGGCAGGATGTTGACCTCGCTGCCGGCGAGCAGGCGAATCCCGTCGATCCGCGCATCGGCCTCGTGGACGAGCTCGATCTGGCGGCGCAGCTGATCTCCTGAGACGTCGTCGCCGAAGCCGTGCGTCGCGGAGTGATCGGTGATGGCGAGATATTCGTGGCCGCGCTCGCGCGCCGCCAGCGCCATCTCCTCGATGCTCGCGCGGCCGTCGGACGCGGTCGTGTGGCAGTGCAGGTCGCCGCGGATGTCGCCGAGCGCCACGAGCGCCGGCAGGTCGCCGGCGAGCGCAGCCTCCAGCTCGCCGCGGTTCTCGCGCAGCTCCGGCTCGATGAACGGGAGGGAGAGCAGCTCGTACAGGTCGCCCTCCTGCGTGCAGGTGTGGGTGATCTGCGTCGCGTCTTCGAGCACCCCGTATTCGGACACGTGCAGGCCGGCGCGAACGGCGCGCTCGCGCAGCGCCGCGTTGTGGGCGGCCGAGCCGGTGAGGTGCTGGAGCAGGTTTCCGAACCGCCCTGGTGCGACGGCTCGCAGCTCGACCACCATGCCGCTGTGCGTGCGGGCGCGCGCGGCGCTCTCACTCGTGCGCGACGCGCTCTCGATCTGCTCGAGCTCGCCGACGCGGTCGAGCAGCACGGGCGTGTCGAGCACGATGTCGAGGTCCTTGACGCTCTCGCAGCGCCGCCTCGCCGAGCCGGCCAGCTCCACGCGGGCGGCCGGCTCGGTCGCCCGCAACGCATCGCAGAGCAGCTCGCCGACGGCTAGCGCCCGGTCGAGCACGACCCGGTGGGCGGGGCGCTCGGCGGCCCCGGCATCGAGCGCCGCAAGCATCGCCTGCTCGAACTTCGCCCCGAACCCGCGCAGGGCGCGCAGCCGATGGGCGGCTGCGGCCTCGCGCAGCGCCTGCGGCGAGTCGATGCCGAGCTCGTCGAACAGGCGCCGGGCGCGCTTGGGGCCGAGACCGGGCAGGCCGGTGATCGCCAGCAGGCCGCTCGGGAATCGCTCGCGCAGCGTGACGGCGGCGGGGATCTCGCCCGTCTCGATCAGGTCGCGGATCTTCTGCTCGAGCGTGTCGCCGATCCCGGGAAGCTCGGTCACGCGCCCCTCCAGCGTGAGCGTTGCGACCGACGTCGGCGCGTCGCGCACGACCTTGGCGGCGTTGCGGTAGGCGAGCACGCGGTGGATCACCGCCCCGTCGAGCTCGTAGAGGTCGCCGAGCTCGTCGAGCGCGTCGGCGATCGCCCCGTTTGACGGGCCTGTCATTCCATTAGGGTAGGCCGCCATGTCGCCGACCGTCTGGCTCGTGATGCCGACCTACAACGAGGCCGAGAACATCGAGGCGATCGTCGGCGCCGTGCTCGCGCAGCTGGAGATCTGCGCGCCCGCGGGCCACCGCCTGCTGATCGTCGACGACTCCTCGCCGGACGGCACCGGCGAGCTCGCCGATCACCTGGCCGCGACGCGACCCAACGTCGAGGTGCTCCACCGCTCGGCGCGCGAGGGGCTGGGTCCCGCGTACCTCGCGGGCTTCCGCCGCGCGCTGGACTCCGGCGCCGGCCGCGTGGCGCAGATGGACGCCGACTTCTCGCACGACCCCGCGGATCTCGCCCGCCTGCTCGCCGCCGTCGACGCGGGCGCGGACGTCGCGCTCGGCTCGCGGTACGTGCCGGGCGGCGGCGTCGAGGACTGGGGCGTCCTGCGGCAGGTTGTCAGCCGCGCCGGCTGCGCCTACGCTCGCGCCGTCCTGGGCCTCGGTGTCCACGATCTCACCGGCGGCTTCAAGTGCTTTCGCCGCGAGGTGCTCGAGGCGATCGAGCTGGAAACCGTGCGCTCGCACGGTTACTGCTTCCAGGTCGAGATGACCCAGCGCGCGCTGACTCGAGGGTTCGTCGTACGCGAGGTGCCGATCGTCTTCCGCGAGCGCCGTCGCGGGCGCAGCAAGATGTCGCCTTGGATCGCGCTCGAGGCGTTCGTCGTGCTGCCCCAGCTGCGCCGGCGCGGCGGCTTTCGCTGAGTTTGTCCACTCGCATTCAGGCGCGGCGCCCGGCGCGCCGATGCTGGCTGGATGAGTGAGCCGCTAGCCCACGACCAGGCGGCGACCCGCTACGCCTTCGTCTACGGAGTGCGTCGCACGCGCGACACGCTGGGCGGCTGGCAGGCCGACCCCTGGCCCGCCGTGCGCCGCTGGTTCGCCGGCAGCCTGCTGGCGGCGCTCACCCTGCTCGGGGCGACCTGGGCGGTCGCCGGCGTGTCGGGTGCCGGCGGCTTCCTCGTGCAGACGATCGCGCCGCCCTTCACGGTGGGCAACTTCGGCCAGGTCGAGCAGATCGTGCTGCGCAACCTCGCGGTGCTCGCGCTGCACGCGATGGCGTGCGTCGCCGGCTTCATCGCGGGCTCGTCGCTGCCGCTGCAGGCGCAGGAGCACACCGGCATCAGGCGCGCGATCCACGAGCATGGCGGCCGTTTCGCGATCATCTTCGTGATCGGCGCGACGACCTTCTCGCTCTCGGCGCAGGCGCTGGTGCTGGGCGGCGAGACCGCCTCGGTCGCCGCCGCATTGCATACCTCGCCGGGCGTCCTGCTGGTCGTGCTGCTGCCGCATGCGCTGATCGAGCTGACGGCGTTGTTCCTGCCGCTGGCGGCCTGGATCATCGCCAGCCGCCGCGGCGAATGGGACCAGCTGCTCGCGGCGACGCTCGTGACGGTCGCGATCGCCCTGCCGATGCTGATCGTCGCGGCGCTGATCGAGGTCTACGTCTCGCCGCACGTGCTGCCGCTGCTGATCTAGCCGGTTGATTCCACGACCGCTGCGGACACACCGGCCGCCCAATCAACCATCCAGCAGCCTTCCGAGGTCGTCGGCCTCCGACCACTTCATTCTGTATAGTATTGGACAGGAGCCGAATCAAACGATCTTAGGAGCACACCATGGCGGGTAACCTGACGGAGGTCACAGACAGCAGCTTCCAGGCTGAGGTAATCGAGTCGGAGACCCCTGTGCTGGTCGACTTCTGGGCGCCGTGGTGCGGCCCGTGCCGGATCGTCGCGCCGATCCTCGAGGAGATCGACGCCGAGCACGACGACCTCCGCGTCGTCAAGCTGAACATCGATGACAACCAGCAGACCGCAGCCGCGTTCGAGGTGCTCTCGATCCCGACGCTGATCCTCTTCCGCGGTGGGCAGCCGGTGCGCAAGGTGATCGGCGCCTACCCGAAGAAGAAGCTCGAGGCGCAGCTCTTCGCCGAGGTCTGAGCGGTGGCCGCCTCCGCGGCAGCGCTCAGCTGACCTGGCGGATCATGGCCTGCAGATCCGCGAGCGCCGGGACGCTGTTCGACGATCTCACGGTCCCCTTCGGGCCGCTGACAAAGATCGTCGGTGTGCCCGTCACGTTCGCCTGGGTCGCCGCCTGGGCGTCGGCGTTGACGGCGTTGATCAGCGGCTGGTCGGTCAGGCCGGCCTGCCAGCGGACCAGGTTCAGGCCGTGGATCTGCGCGGCGATCTGCTGCAGGTAGCCGGAGGTGACATACGGGGTGTCCTCCGCCGGCGTGCCGTTGACGGTCTGCGGCTGCTCCGCGTAGGCCAGCAGGATGTAGTACCAGGCGGCATTCTGGAGGCCGGCCGAGCGGACGGCCACCTGGGTGTTGGTGTACTCGCTCTGGTTGGCGGCGCTGCTGGCCGTGTCGAGGCCGCGGAACACGAGCTGGACGTGGCCGGGGCGAACCTCGGCGGCGATCAGGTCGGCCTCAGGTCCAGCGGCGAACGCGGCGCAGACCGGGCACACGAGGTCGCCGAACTCCGTGATCGTGACCGGCGCGCCGGTCTGGCCCAGGGTCGTGCCTGACTGCGGGATGCCGTCGAGCAGGGAGTTCACGCTGGCGACGACTGCCGGCGACGCTGTCGTGCTCGTCGGCCCGCTCGCGGAGGTCAGCGCGAGCACGACGCCCACGACCGCCGCGAGGCCCACGAGCGCACCCAGCCCGATCAGGCGCAGCCGGTGCGCGCGCTCCGCGTCGTGCGACCGTGCCGGACGCGGCCTGCGCGCGAGTCCTCTGGGATGGGCGTGGCTGGCCATTGCGGGCCTCCTAGTCGGGTGCGATCGGCACGAGAATGGCTGGCTGGCGGGCGCCCACGTTCGGCTCTCCGCGGACGAAGCGCGCCGAGTTGACGAAGACGTGCGCGGTCGCGCAGGTCGCCGAGGCGACGCACCAGTAGCACACCGCGTGAATGACGTTGAGTTCCAGGTAGGTGAGGCAGGCGCTCGCCGCGATGGCGATGCCGGCGAGCAGGACGCCCGCCGCCCGCGCGCGCTGTCCCCTGATGCAGGCGCTGACGAACAGCATCGTGTAGCCGGCCAGGCCGAAGATCGGCAGCGGGACGCCGTCAAGCCGCGCGTAGCGGGACTGCTCGACGGTCAGGCAGCCGCGCGAGCCGCCGAAGCAGATCGGCGCCTGATGGCGCAGATACACGACGGTCAGGTAGGCGGAGATCGCGAGCCCGGTCAGGCTCAGCGCGCGCGAGAGCCAGGTGAGCTTGTCGGTCGCGCGTGCCGTGCGGGCGTAATTCACTACGTTGAATATCGGCACGTCACTTCGCGGCTTCCATCGGTAGGGGCGCGCGCTTGTCCTGCTTCTTTCTACGCAGCGCCGAGCGAGGTCGGGCTGCCGCGGGCTCGGATCCGCGCTAGCTGCGCGCCACCCAGATCCTCAGTTCGAGCGAGTCGATCTCGACGACGGCCAGCCAGTCATCGCGCTCGGTGTAGGCGACGGAGGTGGCGAGGGTCTCCCCGGCGATGATCTCCTCCTGTTCGCGCGCGGCCGCCAGCAGCTGCTCGTCGCCGCCGAGTACGAGCGCGATGCGGTCGGCAATCTCGAGACCGGCGTCGCGCCGGCACTGCTGTACGGCGTGGACGATCTCGCGCGCGCGCCCCGCGCGGACCAGTTCGTCGTCCAGCGCCAGCTCGAGCGCGACGGCGTGTGAGCCCTCGCGCTCCAGCCCGTAGCCCTCGAGCGGCGCGAGCGCAAGCGCGAGATCCTCGCCAGCCAGCTCGTGATCCTCGCCCGCGACCGAGACAACGACGGTCCGGCCGGCGCGCAGCGCGCGCGCGACCTCGGCGGGATCGAGCGCCGCGACGGCCGCGGCGGCCTGCGGCATCCGCTTGCCGAAGCGCGGGCCGAGCGTGCGGAAGTTCGCCTTGACGGTGTAGGTCCCCAGCTCGTCGGCGGCCGCGACGAAGCGCAGCGCCGCCACGTTCAGCTCCTCTCGGACCACCTCCGCCAGCCGCTCGATCGCCTCGCGCTCGCGGCTGTCGGCGACGATGATCGCCTCGTGCAGCGGCTGGCGAACCTTGACGTTCGCCTGGCTGCGGGCGGCGAGGCCGAGGCGCACCGTCTCGCGTGCCGTGCGCATCGCGAACTCCAGCTCGAGATCGCGCTCGCCGGGCTCGGGAAAGTCGCTCAGATGCACGCTCGCCAGCTCGCCGTCGAGGTTGTCGTAGATCTCGTCGGCGACGAACGGGGTGAACGGAGCGAGCAGCTTCGCGACGGTCACCAGCGCCGTGCGCAGCGTGTCGAGCGCCGCCGGATCGCCATCCCAGAAGCGCCGGCGCGACCGGCGCACATACCAGTTCGAGAGATCCTCGACGTACTCGGCGATCGCCCTGCCCGCGACCGTCGCGTCATAGGCGTCGAGGCGCTCGCGCGCCGTCTCGACGGTCGCCGCCAGGCGCGACAGTACCCAGCGATCGAGATCATTTTCCGGGCCGGAGGGCCCGGCCTGAAAAGAGCCTGACGGCGCCTGCGAGGCGTTCGCGTAGAGCACGAGGAAGGCGTAGGTGTTCCACAGCTGCAGCAGGAACTGGCGCACCGACTCGCCGACCGCCTCGACGGAGAAGCGGTAACCGTCCCACGGCTGCTTGGAGGTGAAGAAATACCAGCGGAAGGCGTCGGCGCCGAAACGATCGATCACCTCCCACGGCACGACGACGTTGCCCTTGGACTTCGACATCTTCTGCCCATCGCCGTCGACAAGCAGGCCCAGACAGACCGCGTTGCGGTACGGCGCCCGGTCGTTCAGCAGCGTCGAGATCGCGATCAGCGAGTAGAACCAGCCGCGCGTCTGGTCGAGCGCCTCGCAGACGAA
>Ga0209415_10003502_pt1 | contig 29187 bp, 24 predicted proteins | sample PeaSoiSIISIP2007_FD_187696 | JGI IMG/M metagenome (GOLD analysis project Ga0209415, IMG submission 187696) | Peat soil microbial communities from Weissenstadt, Germany - SII-SIP-2007 (SPAdes) (version 2) | ecosystem: Environmental > Terrestrial > Soil > Wetlands > Peat | place: Germany...
GTGCAGACAAGGAGGTGGCCGCCTAGCTCAACAGCCCGGGGCCGTCACTCAAATTCCACACCGGTCGGGACATCCTCCCGGGGCCTGTCCGGGAGCGCTTCTGCCTCTTCTCGGGAAACCGAGGAAAACCCGCAGGTCAGCTACTTGATGTGGATGCCTGAGACGGCCCTAGCGATGATCAATCGTTGGATCTCCGAGGTGCCTTCAAAAATGGTGTAGATCTTGGAGTCGCGGTGCCACCGCTCGACCGGGTGCTCGCGAATGTACCCATAGCCGCCCATGATCTGGATGGCCTGCTCCGTCACCCACACGGCCGTCTCTCCGGCGTACAGCTTCGACATCGAGCCCTCGCCTGCGGTGAACGCCTTGCCCGTGCGCCCCATCCACGCGGCGCGCCACACGAGCATGCGCGAGGCGTCGATCCGTGTCTTCATGTCGGCGATCTTGAAGGCGATGCCCTGGTTCTCGATGATGAGCCGGCCAAAGGCCTTGCGCTGCTTGGCGTAGTCCAGCGAGTACTCGTACGCCGCGCGGGCGATACCCAGGGCCTGAGCGCCCACAGACGGGCGGGTCGCCTCGAAGGTGGCCATGGCAGCCTGGGAGTTCGAACGCTTCCCTTCACGGGCCCGGGCCAGGCGCTCGTCGAGCTTCTCCTTGCCGCCGAGCAGGCAGTGGCCCGGGACCCGCACGCCGTCGAGCACGACCTCCCCCGTGTGGGAGGCCCGGATCCCCATCTTCTTGAACTTCTGACCGGCCGACAGGCCCGGGGTCCCCGGAGGCACGATGAAGCTGGCCTGTCCGCGCGACCCGAGGCCCGGGTCGACGGTGGCCACCACCACGTGCAGGTCCGCGATGCCCCCGTTGGTGATCCACGTCTTGGTGCCGTTGATGACCCACTCGTCCTTGGCCTCGTCGTACTCGGCACGCGTGCGCAGCGAGCTCACGTCGGAGCCGGCGTCGGCCTCGGACACGGCGAACGCCGCCAGCTGGATGTGGTCCGGCGTCCCGAAGCACTGCGGGCCCCACTCGAGCAGTTGCTCGGGCGTGCCGTTGGCGGCGATCCCGGCCAGGCCCAGGGCACTGCCGAAGATAGCGAGGCCCAGGCCGGCGTCACCCCACGCCAGCTCCTCGTTGGCGATCGGCATGAGCAGGCCGCCGGGGTCGGCGAAGCACTGGATCATGAAGTCGAACGAGTACAGGCCGATCCTCGACGCCTCCTCGATGATGGGCCACGGGGTCTCCTCCCGCTCGTCCCACTCGTGCGCCGCGGGCCGCATGACCTGCTCGGCGAAGTCATGGACCCACTTCTGGATCTGCAGCTGGTCTTCGCTGAGCTCGAGCGAGAACTCGGACATGGCATCCCCTTCGTCACGGTCCCGAGAACCGGATCCAGGCCACATGGTCCCGGTCGGCGTCGGGTGGTGGTCGGGGCCCGGGTCTCTCCGGGCGCCTGGCCACCGATCATTCGTTGTTACTCAACGGTAACCTATGCCCGGTCCGTGGACAACCACTCCCCGGCGGGATTCCGGATGGGGTGGGGACCAGGGAATTCAGGCCGCGTCGGCCCCGCGGGGGCGGCGGGCGCCCGGGAGTTTGCCGTTCGCCGACCCGCGCCCTGGCGTCACCGAAGACGTCCTGGGGGGCCACCGCCCGGCGTGGCCCGTGACCGGGTGCGTATCGGGAGACGGGGCCACACGACCCCGAAAGCGCTGGTCAGGTGGTCATGGGCCGCACCTCGACGGCCTGCAGACCCTTCGGGCCCTCCTTGAGCTCGAACTCCACCGCCTGCCCCTCCTCGAGGCTGCGATAGCCGTTCATCTGGATGGCGGAGTGGTGCACGAAGACGTCCTCACCGTCCGTCTGGGCGATGAAGCCGTACCCCTTCTCCGAGTTGAACCACTTGACCGTTCCCGACGGCACCCTTGCTCTCCCCTCTGCTGTGCTGCCTTGCCACCTCGCCGAGGCCGGCCACGGCGGTCGCCGGTGGCCGTGCTTCGAACGGGGGCCCCCTTGGGCCAAGAAAGTAGCAGCGCTGTCGCCGCCACGACGGGTTGGCCGGCGGCCCACGCCCGGAGCCCCGGACCAGGTCAACGGTGCAGTCGGGTGCCCTCGGCCCCGTCTTCGACGACCCACCCGGCACCGGTGAGCTCGTCTCTGATCTGGTCGGCCCTCGCCCAGTCGCCGGCCGCCCGGGCAGCGTCGCGCTCGGCCACCAGCGCGGCAGTGGGCCCGTCGACCTCGACCCCCGCGCCGGCGAGGGCCACGCCCACCACCGCGCACAGGATGACCACGGTGGTGGCGAGCCGGGCACCCAGCGCGGCGTCGCCGGCGTCGGCGGCCACGTTCGCCTGGCGGGACAGTTCGAAGATCCCGGCCAGGGCGCCGGGGGTGTCGAGGTCGTCGTCCATGCACGCCACGAACGACGCCACCGCATCGGCGTCGGCACCGGCCTCGACCGCACGCGGCGCGGTCAGCCCCCCGGCGGGCGCCGACAGTGCGAAGCGCCGTGCCAGGTCGTCGAGGCGCGCCAGGCTCTTCTCGGCCTGGTCGACGGTCGCCGGGGTCACCTCGATGGGCGACCGGTAGTGGGCGCGCAGGACCAGGAGACGGTAGGCGCGGGCATCGGCGCGGCCAAGGAGGTCGGTCAGCGACGTGAAGTTGCCCAGGGACTTGGACATCTTCTCGCCCCCCACCATCACCCAACCGTTGTGCACCCAGTGGCGGGCGAAGGGGCGCTCCAGGCCCACGGCCTGAGCCCGCTCGTTCTCGTGGTGGGGGAAGGCGAGGTCGATGCCCCCGCCGTGGAGGTCGAAGCCGTCTCCGAGCAGGTCGAGCGACATCACGACGCACTCGGTGTGCCAGCCGGGGCGGCCCTCGCCCCACGGCGAGGCCCAGGACGGTTCGCCCGGCTTCGCCCTCTTCCACAGGGCGAAGTCCAGGGGGGAGCGCTTGTGCTCTCCGGGATCGATCCGGGCCCCGGCGCGCAGCGAGTCCAGGGGCTGGCGGGCGAGCAGCCCGTACCCGTCGATCCGGTCGACCGACAGGTACACGCCGTCGTCGGTCTCGTACGCCAGGCCCCGGGCCACGAGGTCCCCCACGAGGGTCACCATCTTGTCGATGTAGGCGGTGGCGTGCGGGGTGTCGCTCGGGCGCAGGACACCCAGGGCGTCCATGGCCTTCCACCACACCTCCTCGTACTGGGCGGCCACCTCGCCCTCGGTACGGCCTTCGGCGGACGCCCGGGTGATGATGTGGTCGTCGATGTCGGTGATGTTCGACACGTAGTGGACGTCGAGGCCCCGGAACTCGAGGTAGCGGCGCAGTACGTCGAAGACCAGCGAGAAGCGCCCGTGCCCGAGATGCGGGACGTCGTAGACGGTGGGGCCGCACACGTACATGGCGACCCGCCCCGGGTCGCGGGGCTCGAACGGCCTGATCGTGCCCGTCGCAGTGTCGTGGAGCCGCAGCACTCGGAGTACGGTAACCGCACCGTGGACTCGACCGCGTCGAACGCCCTGCACCCACCGCCGCTCGAGCCCCCGCGGCCCCCGGCCATGCCCGAGCGGCCCTCGGTCGACGGCCTCGAGGCCAAGTGGTCGGCGCGCTGGGACGAGGCGGGGACGTACCGCTTCGACCGCTCCGCCCCGAAAGGACGCATCTTCGCCATCGACACGCCCCCGCCCACGGTGTCGGGCTCCTTGCACATGGGCCACGTGTTCTCCTACACCCACACCGACGCCGTCGCCCGCTACCGGCGCATGCGGGGGGCGGAGGTCTTCTACCCGATGGGCTGGGACGACAACGGCCTCCCCACCGAGCGCCGCGTCCAGAACCACTTCGGGGTGCGCTGCGACCCCTCCCTGCGCTACGACCCGACGTTCACGCCGCCCGCCAAGCCCGAGAAGCACCCCATCGCCGTCTCGCGTCCCAATTTCATCGAGTTGTGCGACCACCTGGTCGTCGAGGACGAGAAGGCGTTCGAGCACCTGTGGCGGACCTTAGGGCTGTCGGTGGACTGGACCCAGACCTACGCCACCATCGACACGCGGTCGCGCCGCGTGTCGCAGCGCGGCTTCCTCCACCTGCTGGCCGCGGGGCGCGCCTACTGGGCGGAGGCGCCCACGCAGTGGGACGTCGACTTCCAGACAGCGGTGTCCCAGGCCGAGATGGAGGACCGGGAGCTCCCCGGCGCGTACCACCGCTTGCGCTTCGGGCGCGCCGACGGCCAGGGGGCGCTCGAGATCGAGACCACCCGGCCCGAGCTCCTCGCCGCCTGCGTGGCCCTCGTGGCCCACCCCGACGACGAGCGCTACCGCCCGCTGTTCGGCACCGAGGTCACCACGCCGCTGTTCGCGGTGCGCGTCCCGGTCCTGGCCCACGGCCTCGCCGACCCCGAGAAAGGGACGGGTGCCGCCATGGTGTGCACCTTCGGGGACGCGACCGACGTCACCTGGTGGCGCGAGCTCTCCCTGCCGACGCGCACCATCGTCGGACGCGACGGGAGGCTGCGGCCGGTGCCATGGGGGGAGCGCGGCTGGGAGAGCCTCGACCCGGCGGGGGCGGCGGCCGCATACGCCGAGCTCGAGGGCAGGAGCGTCACCCAGGCCCGGGCCCGCATCGGGGGGCTCCTGCGGGGGTCGGGGGACATGGTCGGCGAGCCCAAGGAGATCACCCACCCGGTCAAGTTCTACGAGCGCGGCGAGCGGCCCCTGGAGATCGTCTCGAGCCGCCAGTGGTACGTGAGGACCCTCGACCTGCGTGAGCGCCTCCTGCAACGCGGCCGCCAGCTGCGCTGGCACCCCGCGCACATGGTGCACCGCTACGAAGCGTGGGTGGAGGGGCTCACCGGGGACTGGAACATCAGTCGCCAGCGGTTCTTCGGGGTGCCCTTCCCCGTGTGGTACGCCGTGGGGGACGACGGCACCCCTGATCACGACCAGCCCATCCTCCCCGCCGAGGACGCACTCCCCATCGACCCGTCGAGCGACGTCCCCGCCGGGTACCGCGAGGACCAGCGCGGCGTCCCCGGCGGGTTCGTGGGCGACCCCGACGTCATGGACACGTGGGCCACCTCCTCGCTCACCCCCCAGATCGCCGGCGGGTGGGTGGATGACCCCGACCTGTTCGCGCAGGTGTTCCCGATGGACCTGCGGCCCCAGGCCCACGAGATCATCCGCACGTGGCTCTTCTCCACGGTGGTGCGCGCCGAGCTCGAGCACGGATGCCTGCCGTGGGCGGACGTGGCCATCTCGGGATGGGTGCTCGACCCCGAGCGCAAGAAGATGTCCAAATCGCGCGGCAACGTCGTGACCCCGCTGCCCCTCCTCGAGGGTCACGGGGCCGACGGCGTGCGCTACTGGGCGGCCTCGGGCCGTCCGGGCGTGGACACGGCGGTGGACGAGGGACAGATGAAGGTGGGCCGGCGCCTCGCCATCAAGGTCCTGAACGCGTCGCGCTTCGTCCTGTCGCGCCTCGGCGAGGGTGCCATCCCCGGGCCCCACGTCCCCGAGGCGCCCATCGACCTGGCCATGGTGGGCGGCCTGGCCGGCGTCGTCGCCGAGGCGACGGCCGCCTTCGAGGCCTACGACTACGCCCGGGCCCTCGAGCGGACCGAGGCGTTCTTCTGGTCGTTCTGCAACGACTACGTCGAGCTGGTGAAGGCCCGCGCCTACCAGGACGGCGCCGAAGGCCCCCCGGCGTCGGCCCGCGCCGCGCTCGTCCTCTCCCTGTCGGTGCAGCTGCGCCTCCTCGCCCCGTTCCTGCCCTTCGTCACCGAGGAGGTGTGGTCGTGGTGGCACGAGGGGTCGATCCACCTGGCGCCGTGGCCCACCGACGACGAGCTCCCCGCAGAGGCGGCGGAGGCGGGCACGGCGGTGCTCGACACGGTGGCCGAGGTGCTCGGCGACATCCGACGGGCGAAGACCGCCGCCAAGGTGTCGATGCGGGCGTCGGTGACGCGCCTGACGGTGGTGGACAGCCCGCAGCGCCTGGCCCTGCTCGCCCAGGCCGAAGGCGACCTGCGCGAGGCGGGCGGGATCGTCGAGCTCGTGACGCGGCCCGGCCCCCCCGAGGTGACCGTCGAGCTGGCCGCGCCCGAGGAGGGCTGAGGGCGCCCGGTCGGCCTTCCCCGCCGGATTCCGGTCAGCGGTCGAGCTTGAAGACGCGCACGGCGTTGTCCCGCAGGAACTTCGGCCAGACGTGGTCGCGCAGGGGCACGTCGGCCAGCTCGGTGAATATGCGCCCCAGGGTCAGGGCCATGGGGAAGTACCCGGCGTACATGACCTTGTCCGCACCGCGGGTGTTGGCGTAGTCGATCACCGCCGCCGGGTAGTACTTGGGGGCGAAGGCGCTCGTCATGTAGTGGAGCCCCGGCCACTTGAGCATGAGCTTCACGGCCAGGTCCTGCCAGGGCTCGGCCCCGTGGCGCATCACGATGCGCAGCTCGGGGAAGTCGTAGCAGACCTGGTCGAAGTGCATGACGTCCTGGCAGGCCGACGGCACCCGAGGGCCGGCGATGCCGGCGTTGACCACGATGGCCAGGTCGAGGTCGATGCAGGTCTGGTAGATCGGGTAGTACCGGCGGTCGCTCACCGGGACCTGGGGGTTGCACCCGGCGGGGAAGGTGGTCACCGCCTTGATGTGGCGCGCCCCGTGGGCGTCGCGGACCCGGCGGACGGCACCGGTGATGTCGTTGGGGTCGATCTCGAGGGTGGCCTTGAACCGCTCGGGGTGCTCGGCCAGCGCCCGGTCGACGACGGTGCCGGCCAGGCCCACCAGCCCGACGGCCACCCCAAAGCGGTCCATCTCCGCCAGGGTGACGGCGACCGGGTCGACGTCCTCCCCGATCCGGTTCGGGTCGTCCTTGAACATGTAGGCGATCGGTGAGTGCGACCGGCCGCTCTCCTCGTCGCGCAGCTGCGGCTTCAAGAAGTCGAACCGGCGCGCCGCCTTGGCGCTCGGGAACCCGATCATGCAGTCGACCACCCCGACGTCGTCCGGCATCGCCACGGCCCGTCACCGTACCGTGTGGCCCGACCCGCCACCGGCGTAGGCTCGCGAAGAACCCGGAAGGCGACACGCGTGGGGTGGCCCCGCGCGTCGGACGCCGGCCGGACTGGGGGTGGGAACGATGGACGTGGCGGACATGACCGGCAAGACCGTGGTCGTCACCGGCGGAAACTCGGGCATCGGGCTCGAGACGGCGGCCGCCCTCGCCGGCGCCGGCGCCCGGGTGCTCATCACCGCCCGTGACCGGGCGCGGGGGGAGGCGGCCCTGGGCGAGCTGCGCCGACGCGGCCGGCGCGACGACGCCGAGCTCGCCGTGTTCGATCTGGGCGACCTGGCCTCGGTGCGCGCCGGGGCCGCCGAGCTCCTGGATCGCTGCGAGCGCCTCGACGTGCTGGTGAACAACGCCGGCGTCGTGCTGAGCGACCGCCGCGAGAGCGCCGACGGCCACGAGGCCACATTCGCCATCAATCACCTGGGCCCCTTCCTGCTCACGCAGCTGCTCCTGGAGCGGCTCAAGGCGAGCGCTCCGGCTCGCATCGTGAACGTGGCCTCGACCGCCCACAAAGGGGCGCGCCACGGCCTCGACTTCGACGACCTGCAGTCGCGCCGCGGCTACGGCGGGATGCAGGTGTACTCGAAGTCCAAGCTGGCCAACATCTACTTCACCTCCGAGCTGTCCCGGCGCCTGGCCGGCACCGGGGTGACGGCCAACTGCCTGCACCCGGGGACGGTGGCCACCGGCTACGGCCGCGACGGCGATTCGACGGGGTTCCTGGCCTTCGGGCTCAAGGTGATCAAGCCGTTCATCCTCACCGCCGAGCAGGGGGCGAGGACCTCGGTCTTCCTGGCCTCGTCACCCGAGGTCGCCGGGGTGAGCGGCGGGTACTTCGTGAAGTGCAAGGCCCGCACGCCGTCGAAGGCCGCACAGGACGACGACGCCGCCCGGCGCCTGTGGAAGGTCAGCGAGGAGCTCGTCGCCGCCTCGGCGTAGCGGCAGGCTCAGCCGGCCTCGCCCATGTAGGCCGACAGGAGGTGGTCGCCCACCTCGTCCGGCGTGCCGTGGCGCACGATGCGGCCGTTCACCATCACCGCGGCGTGATCCGCGATGGCCAGCGCGGTCTGGGCGAACTGCTCGACCACCAGGATGGTGATGTGCTCCTCGGCCACGGCCCGGGCGACGAGCTCGTAGAGCTCGGCCACGACAAGGGGGGCGAGGCCCATGGACAGCTCGTCGAGCAGCAAGATGCGCGGGCGGGTGAACAGCGCCCGGGCGAGGGAGAGCATCTGCTGCTCCCCGCCCGACAGGCGCCCGGCGAGTTGCCGGCGGCGCTGGCCGAGGACCGGGAAACGCGCGTAACTCTGCTCCTCGAGCTCGGACACCTTGGTGTCCTTGCTCCGGTAGCTGTACATGAGCAGGTTCTCGGCCACCGTGAGGTTGGGGAAGACGGCCCGGCCCTCGGGGATGGCGCACAGGCCGCGGCGCGCCAGGCGGTCAGGCGATGACTTGCTCACCGGCTCTCCGTCGAACACCACCTCGCCGCCACTGGCCGCCATCTGCCCGCTCGCCACCTTGAGCAGGGTGGACTTCCCCGCGCCGTTCGGCCCCAAGAGCGCGTACACCGACCCCTCGGGCACCGCCAGCGAGACCCCGTGGACGACCTCGATGCGCCCGTAGGCGGCATGCACGTCGATGAGCTGGAGCAAGGGCGCCCCCGGCGTGGGCGGGTCCCCGTGGCCCGCCGGCGCGGGCGCGTCGGCGCTGTCCGGCGCCGCGGCACGCCCGTCGGCCGAGGACACACCGGCGGCAGGCGGCGCACCCGCAGAGGCGGCGGGGGGGGCGTTGTCGGCGACGATGGTCGGGGCGGCCATGAAGAGGCCGGGGGGCCCGGCGGCGGGGCCGGCCGAGGTCCCGTTGGCGGACGCGGTGCCGTGGCCGTTGTCCGACCGCCGCGGGTGCGCCGGGGCACGAGGGCGGTGGGCGCTGTCGCGGTCCTCCGCCTTCCCCAGGTAGGCCGCCTGCACCGCCTGGTCAGCCTGGACGGTGGCGGGGTCACCCGAGGCGATGACGGCCCCGTAGTCGAGCACCGTCACGTGATCGCAGATGCTCATCACGAGGCTCATGTCGTGCTCGACGAGCAGAACTGCCATGCCCCGGCGGGCGAGATCGGAGAGGACCCGGCCGAGCTCGAGGGTCTCCTCGTGGTTCAGTCCCGAGCTCGGCTCATCCAGCAGGAGCACCGACGGCGCCGTCGCCAGGGCGCGCGCCAGCTCGGTCAACCGGGCGAGGCCGGTGGGCAGCAGGTCGCCCGGCTCGTTCGCCACGTGCGACAGCCCGACGTGGCGCAGGAGGATGTCGGCTTCGGTGCCCGAGCTCGTCCCGGTCGGCTTGCGCCGGCGGGTCTCCGCCGCCATCTGCACGTTCTCGCGGGTGGACAGCGTGCCGAACAGCTCCAGGCGTTGGAAGGTCCGGGCGATCCCCAGGCGCGCCCGGTGGTGCGGGCGCGTGTCGGTGATGTCCACACCGTCGAACAGCAACCGGCCCCGCAGCGGCGACTGCAGCCCGGTGATCACGTTGAACAGCGTGGTCTTGCCCGCCCCGTTCGGGCCGATGAGGCCGTTCACGGCACCGGCACGGACCTCGACGCTCACGTCCTGGAGCGCCTGGACGCCCCCGAAGGTGACCGACACCTCCTGCACCTTGAGCTCAGCCAACGGAGCTCACCTCGCTCGGCACGGGCTCGGCCACCGCCGGCGCCGGCGCGCCCACCTCGGACACGGCGGCGCCGGCCCGGTGCCGCTCCCAGAAGGCGGCCGCCTTGTCGTAGGCCAGGCCCACCCCGTTCGGGTTGCGGCCGATGGTCACGATCCCGATCCCGATCGCCAGCTGGGTGAAGTACGGGACCTGGGGGATGTGGGCCCCGACAACCGGGCCGATGGCCACGAACACCCCGGCCAGCACCGCCCCCGTGAGCAGGTTGACCCCGGCCAGGGTCAAGGCCACGAAGATGCCCACGCTGAACAGGAATTGGAACTGGGCGGCGGCCACCCCCGTCTGCAGCCCGCCGTAGAGCGCGCCGGCGAGCCCCGCCATCCCGGCGGAGAGCGCGAAGACGGCCAGCTTGGTGAGGGTGAGGCTGACCCCCACCGTGGTGCAGGCGGCCGGGGAGTCGCTCATGGACACGAGCCGCCGCCCGAATCGCCCGCGCCGCAAGGCCCCCACGCCGACGAGGCAGGCGGCGAGCACGATGGCGATCAGGATGTCGAACGACCGGTCGGTGGTGAACCGCATGCCGAAGAGGTCCGGCCGCCCCACGCTCAGGGTGCCACCGGTGCCCATGATCGAGTTCGAGGTGAAGAACGCGTTGTCGGCGAGGACGGCGAAGGCCAGCGTGGCGAGCGCCAGGTACAGGCCGCGCAGGCGCAGGGTGGGCAGGGCGAGGACGGCTCCCACCGCCGCGCAGATGCCGACGGCGGCGAGCACCCCGAGCACCGACCCTCCGGTGCCGCCGATCCAGTGCATGGTGAGCGCCCCGAGGCCCAGGAACGTGAACTGGCACAACGAGATCTGCCCGGCGTACCCCGACAGGGGCACCAGGGACAGCGCCAGCAGCGAGAGGCTGAGGGCCGTGCCCAGGGTCAGGAGGTTGTTGCCGGTCAACACGGCGCCGAGCGCCACGGCGGCCACGATGACGACCCCGCCGCCCACCAGCGTGGCCTTGGCGCTCGCCACGCGCGGGGGGCGGACGCGCACCACGCGGCCGATGGCCAGGCGGACCTCGGGGATGACCAGCAGCGCCACGAACAGCATCACCATGGGCAGCGCGTCGTAGACCTCGGACTCGGCGCTCGAGGGGACGTAGCCGACGATGAGCGAGTTGGCGATGCCGAGGGCCATCGCGCCCACGAACGTCCACGGGAGGCTGCGCAGGCGACCCACCACGGCCGCCGCGTAGCCGTAGATGACGAGCTCGGTGAGCACGAGCGGGTTCATGCCGGGGACCGTCGGGGCGAGCAGGATGCCGCCGAGGGCGGCGAACATGACACCGATCATCCACGCGTAGGCCGAGATGCGGCCCGAGGGCGCCCCCGACAAGGAGGCCAGGGTGGGGTCGTCCACGACGGCGCGCATGGCCACGCCGGTGCGCGTCCGCTTGAAGAACAACCGGAGGAACACGGCGGCCGCCACCGCCACCCCCACGGTGATGAGCTGCTCGTAGGAGAGGTTGACCCCGCCCACCGCGACCTGGTCCCCGGTGAAGAACTGCGGGGTGTTGTAGTAGGTGGTGGGGCTCCAGATGGTCTCGTCCAGGGCGACGAGCACCAGCAAGAGCCCGAGGGTGACGGCCAGGCGGATGCTCGTCGTCGCCCCGTACAGCGGGCGCATGACGACCCGTTCCACGAGCGCCCCGAGGAGGGGGGCGGCCACCAGGAGCACGACGGCCAACGCCACCAGGACCGGCCAGTGCCACCCCTGCCACAGCTGCCAGAAGAGGTAGGCCATGATCATGCCCATGGCGCCGTGGGCGAAGTTGAAGATCCCGGTCGTGTTGTAGGTGACGACCAGGCCGCTCGCGCTCACGGCGTAGATCGCCCCGACGACGACGCCGGCGATCAGGAGGTTCAAGAACTCCGTCACGGCGCGTCCTCTGCGTCCTCAGCGCGCCGGGCGCGCCCGTCGGCCCACGCCATCGTCCGCGCTCCCTACGGCGCCGGCCGCACCATCGGGGTGTAGCCGGGCTCCTTGAAGTAGCCGCCCCCCGGGCAGTAGAAGCCCGTGGGCGGCGAAGGGGCGACCCGCTTGATCTGGCCGTTTTGGACCTGGGCCATCAAGAAGCAGTCCGACGGGATGGCCTGGGCGGGGTTGCCCGGCGGGGTCAGGCCCCCGGCGTCGAAGGACGTGACCTTGTCGAGCGCCGCCCGCAGGCCGCTGCGGGTGGGAGGGTTCCCCGCCTGGCGCAGGGCCTGGACGAACAGCTCCGCCGACGCCCAGCCGTAGACGGACTCGATCTCGAAGTTGGCCTTCGGGTCGGCTTTCTTCATCCACGTGTCGAAGAGCTTCACGGCCGGGACGGTGTTGGCGTCCTGGCCGAGGTACAAGGCGTACGCCTGCTCGATGAACACGTTGTTGACCGCGCTGCCGCCGAGCGACACCAGCTGGTTGGAATATGCCGCTCCCTCGATGTTGATCGGCTTGAAGTTCTGCTGCTGGAACTGCGTGGCGAGCTCCGCCGCGTAGTTGTCGGGCAGCTCGAGGGCGAAGAACATCTGCACGTTGGCGTTCTTCATGGCCAGGATGTCGGAGAGGAAGTTCGTGTCGAAGGGCCCCGCACCTCGGTCATAGAGGATCTTGAACCCCTGGGACTTCATGGCGGCCTCGAACGCGTCCTCGGACGACTTCGTCGACGCCGTGGCGTTCTCCCAGATGATCCCCACGTGCTTGACAGCCTGCGGATAGCGCTTCTTCAGGTACTTGAAGACGCCCAGCGGGTAGTACCCGATGGGGTTGGGCAGCGGGCTGTAGAGGTTCACGTCACGCGACAGTGAGGGGCTCAAGGAGAACCCCACGTCGGGCAGGCGGGCGGCGTCGATGAACGGTTGTTCGGAGGAGTCGAGCAGTGAGAATCCGCCCACCAGCGCGAAGTCGTGCTGGATCTGGGCCGCCGTCTCGGACGCCACCTGGCCGCCCTGGAACGCGCTGTCCTCGGCGTCGAGCTTGATCTTCCTGCCGTTCACCCCGCCCAGGCTGTTGGTGTAGTCGATGTAGGCCTGGGTGCCGTCCTCGGCCCCCTTGAACAACCCGGGCAGCGGCAACGTGAGGTCGTCGACCTGGCCGACGGTGATGCACTTCGAGGTCACGCCCGTGCCCTGCGACGTGCCGCCCGAGGAGCACGACAGGGAGCTCGACCCGCCCGGTGATGCCCCGTTCGAGGTGGAACTGCAGGCAGTGGCGATGAGGGCCACGACCAGCAGGGGGACGCCACGCCGCCAGCGGCGTGCGGCCACCTTCCAGCTGCCCGTGCCCCCCGACTGGGGCGACGTCACACCCTTCACGTCCACCAGGCCCCCCTCCGAGTCCCCGATCCCGTGGGTGGGACATCGGTGCCCACACCCAGCTTGCCATGATGCCCCTTGCGTCCCCGGCGCGGGCCGCACCTGCCCCTTCCCGTGCCACCGGGGCCGCCGCGGTGCCAAAGCGGGAACGTGTTCTAGTGATGCTACGTCAGATGGCGGGCGTGTGCAGGGGCTGCGGCGCCGACCCGACGGGTCATCGCCCGGGGGCCGCAGTCCTCGAGGGCGCCGGCTCCGAGGGACCCCGTCCCGGTGCGGCCCCGGCCCCGAGGGCCGCGTGATGGCGGGCGGTCTCGAGGAACCGGACCACGGCGGCCACGGCGTGGGCGCTGCGGACCGAGGGCAGCACGTCGAACGCATGCTGGGTGTAGGGCAGCTCGGCGTACAGCGCGGTCGCCCGCGAGACGCCGCGCAGGGCGGAGACGAAGGCCCGGGCCTCGGCCACCGGGACCAGGGTGTCGTTCCTTCCGTGGATCACGAAGAAGGGCGGGGCGCCGCCGTGCACGCGCCGGAGGGGCGAGGCCGCCTCGAAGCGCGCCGGGTCATCGTCGAGGCGGCACTTGAACACGCGCTTCTCGAGCAGCAGCAGCATGCCCTCGTCGTAGGTCGAGGTGCCGCGCCCGGCGGTCATGTCGTAGACGCCGTAGAAGGGAACGCAGGCGTCGACGGAGGTGTCGGCACCCTCGAAGCCCGGCTGGAAGGCCGGATCGCCGGCGCTAAGGGCGAGCAGGGCCGCCAGGTGTCCGCCCGCCGACCCGCCGCTCACGGCGATGAACGACGGATCCCCGCCGTACTCGGCGATGTGGGCACGCACCCACGCGATCGCCCGCTTGCAGTCGACGATATGGTCCGGCCACGTGGCGCGCGGGCTGAGCCCGTAGTTGATGGTGACACCCACCCACCCGCGACGGGCGAACTCGTGGAGGAGGGGGAACCCCTGCTCGCGCTTGTCCCCGATCACCCACGCGCCGCCATGGATGTAGACGAGCACCGGTGCCCCCGACGGCGTCGCGCCCCGACGGCGGATGATGTCGAGCCGGTGGCTGCGCTGACCGTCGCCCGCGTAGTCCACGTTGCGGACCACGCTGACCGAGCGCGCCGGCCGGGGCAGCGGGTAGACGAGGCGGGGGAACCGCCACATGGTGTGGCCCCCGTGCCCCGGGAGCTCGATCCCCTCGGGGGGTGCGAGCGGGCTCTCGGCCTCGGCGCTGGCGAAGACGTGCCGGGCGCTGTGGGAGATCCGGGCGTGCACCGCCAGCCCCGCCCACGACACGGCGTTCACCCCGAGGGCCACCCATCCCGGCCAGCTCTGCAGCGCGCCCTCGAGGGCGAAGGCGACGGTGGCGGCCACCTGCCACACGATGTGCCAGACGGGCATCTCCCCCGTGTACCACCCGGCGAAGAAGCTGGGGACGAGCAGGAGGGGCCGGCGAGCAGGGCGGAAGGCGTTCGCCACGAGGAGGGCCCCGACCACACTGACGCCCAAGTACACCCACGCCCACGCCATACCACCATCCTCCCTCACGGCGCGATGATGTGGCACACCGGCCGGGCGACGGCGCCGCTGGGGCGTCGTGCGGGTGGGCCGACGGGTGACGCTCCCACGACCGAGGGCGAGGCGACGATGGAGCAGCTGACGGGGCTGGATGCGACGTTCCTCTACCTCGAGACGCCGAGCCTGCACATGCACGTCTCGATGGCTGCCGTCTTCGACCCTTCCACCGTCCCCGGTGGCTATTCCCTCGACAAGCTCCGCGACCTGATCAGCTCGCGGCTGGTCCTGGCCCCCATCTTCCGGCGCCGGCTGGTCGAGGTGCCGTTCCGCCTGGGCCACCCGTACTGGGTGGACGACCCGTCGTTCGACCTCGACTACCACGTGCGCCGGGCAGCGCTCCCCGCGCCCGGTGGCATGGCCGAGCTCGCCGAATTCGTGGGGGACGTCTGCAGCCGTCAGCTCGACAGGACCAAGCCCCTGTGGGAGATGCACATCGTCGAAGGCCTCCAGGGCGGCAACGTGGCCATGGTCACGAAGATCCATCACTCGACGATCGACGGCGTCTCGGGTGCCGAGCTGCTGGCCCAGCTCTTCGACCTCACCCCGGGACCGGCCGTGGGCGCCGGTGACGGAGAGGGGTCGGTGCCGGGCGCCGCTCCGGGCCCCGACGCAGCGGCGGGGGAACCGTTGCCGTCAGACCTCCGGCTCGTGGCCCACGCCATCGGCGCTCGGGTGACAAGACCCGTCGGGCTCACCCGCCTGGCATGGAAGACGGGCCGGGCCGTGCTCGACGTCCGCCGGGTCCGCCACGCCCGCCCGTCGGGGCACGCGGCACTGCCCCTCACCACGCCGCGCACCTCCCTCAACACCGCCATCACCCCGCATCGCCGGGTGGCGTTCTCGTCGATCGCCCTCGACGACGTGAAGCGCGTGAAGCGCGCGCTCGACACGACGGTGAACGACGTCGTGCTCAGCCTGGCCAGCGGGGCACTGCGACAGTACCTCCTCGACCGCGGCGAGCTCCCCGACGACCCGCTGGTCGGCACCGTCCCGGTGTCGGTGACGCCGTCGGTCGCCCATCGGCGGGGGTCGAACAAGGTGTCGGCCATGTTCGTGGCCCTGCCCTGTCAGATCGAGGACCCCGTGAAGCGCCTCCTCACGATTCGCGACGGGACCAAGGGGGCCAAGGAGGAGCACAACGCCCTCGGGGCCGACGTGCTGCTCAATTGGGCCGAGCACGCCACGCCGAACGTGTTCTCGGCGGCGGCGCGCACCTACACGCGGCTGAAGCTCGCCGACCGGCACCGACCTATCCACAGCCTCGTCATCTCGAACGTGCCCGGCCCCGACTTCCCCCTGTACCTGGCGGGGGCCGAGCTCGTCGCCGGCTTCCTGCTCGGCCCGGTGATGGACGGGGCGGGGCTGAACATCACGGTCATGAGCTATCGCGGCGTCCTCAACTGGGGTCTCATGGCGTGTGCCGAGACGGTCGGCGGCGTGTGGGACATCGCCGCAGGCGTGCCCCGGGCCCTCGACCAGTTGCTGGCCGCCGCCGGCCTCGACCCGGCCACGCCGGCGGGGCTCGTTCCCGGACGTCCCCCCCGCGCGGCGCGCCGGCGCTCGGGCGCGCCGCCGAGCAGGCGAGCCGCCACGTCGGCCACGGCCGAGCGCCACGCAGGCTCCGCCGCGCCCCCGGCGTCGTGAACGGCGCGGATGTGCACCGGACCGCCGCCGGCAAGCGTCGGAGGGAGATCGAGCCGATAGTCTTCCGCCGGTGCCGACCTCGAGGCTCGAGACCTTCAGCGACGGTGTCTTCGCCATTGCCGCCACGCTGCTGATCCTCGACGTTCGAGCCGACGGCCCGTCGCTCGGGCACGACCTGCTCAAGATCTGGCCGAGCTATGCGGCGTACGCCGTCAGCTTCCTGACGATCGGCATCATGTGGGTGAACCACCACACGGTCCTGGAACAGATCGACCGCGTCGACCGCAACTTCTTGTTCTTGAACGTCTTCTTCTTGATGTTCGTGGCGTTCGTCCCCTTTCCCACGTCGCTCGTCGCCGCCCATCTGCGCGACGGGGGCGCCAAGGCGGCCGCCCTCGTCTACGGGATCACGTTGACGGGCACCGCCGTGCTGTACAACGGACTGTGGTTGTACGCGGCGCTCGGGAGGCGGCTGCTCAGAGAGGACGCCGATCGCCAGGTCGTCGCCGGGATCACCCGGAGCTACCTCCCGGGGCCGTGGATCTATCTGGCCGCCACGCTGGTGGCCCTGGCCAGTCCGGATGCCAGCGTCGCCCTGTACGGCGCCATTGCCGCCTTCTACATGCTGGAGAGCTCGCTGTTCGCCCGGCGCCGGTCGTCGGCCCCTGAGGGCGACTGGCCGCCACTGGCGTGAGGGGCCACGCGCCGGGCACCGTCCCGGCACGGGGCCCGGCGGGGCCGACCAAGGGAGGTTGTCGTCATGGCAGGTGAACCCATCGGCATCGGCCTCGTGGGTTGCGGGATGATCGGCCAGATCCACGCCGACGGACTGCGCATGCTGCGCGAGGAGGGCGAGGTCGCGACCGTGGCCGCCGCCGATCCGTCACCCGAGGCGCGCGCCGCGGTGGCCCGGAACTGCCCGTTCGAGCGCTTGGTCGACGATGCGCTCGCCGTGATCGAGGACCCGGCGGTCGAGGCGGTCATGATCACCGCGCCGACCATGGCCCACCGCTCGCTCGTCGAGGCCACCGTCGCCGCCGGCAAGCCGCTGTTCTGCGAGAAGCCGCTGGCGCCCACCTTCGACGACGTCCATCATCTTTCGGGCCTCGTGGCGCGCTCGGGTCTCACCGCTCAGGTCGGGTTCCACTCCCGCTTTCACCCCATCGTCAACCACCTGCGGGCGTCGGTGGCGTCGGGGGAGCTGGGGGCGGCGATGGGCTACACGCTGCGCGACGACCAGTACTGGCCCACCGGCGACGTCGTGCCGGGCCACAGCTCGTGGCGCTCGGACCGGGCCAGTGCGGGAGGCGGCGCGCTCCTCGAGCACTCCATCCACAGCGCCGACATCCTGAGCTGGCTGTTCGGCCCGGCCCGCCGCGTGTTCGCGCGCACCCGGTCGGTGTTCGGCTACGACGTGGAGGACGTCGCGTCCGTGACCATCGAGCACGAGTCCGGGGTCGTCGGCACGTTGCTCACTATCTTCAACGGCGTGCGCGGGCGCGAGGAGCGACGCCTCGAGGTGTTCTTCGAGCGCGGGGCCGTGGAATTGACCACGGACTTCGTCGTCGGCGCCCCCGAGGACGGCTACCTGGTCCAACGGCCCGACGCCGCGGCCGAGCACGTCGACCTGGTGGCCATGCGCGACGCCCACTTCACCCGCCTGGGCGTGGCCCGGAGGGATTTCCTCTTCTACACCTACCCCGCCGCTTGGAACTGGGTGCGGGCGGTCCAACGCGGCGAGCAGGCGTCGCCGGGCTTCGCCGACGCTCTTCGGGCGCACGAGCTCGTCGAAGCCGCCTACCGATCGGCGGGTCGGGGCACGGCGGTCGAGCTTCCGCTCGGGGAGGGGGCATGACGCCGGCGAAGACGCAGGACCTCCGCTTCGGGCGCGGGGGGCGGGAGGCCGCCATAAGCTTTCGGGGGTGAAGGGGGACAGGGTCGAGGTGGTGGTCGACGTCGGCGACGGCGTCCAACGCTTCGAGGTCCTCGCCACCCGGGCGGGGCGTCGCGTCGAGATCTCCAACGTGCGGGGCACGGTCGAGGTCACCGAGGTCACCCGCTCCGGTGGCGCCGTGCGCACGGCCCGGTTCATGTCGACGCGGGTAGTGGCGATCGTGGAGCACCCCGCGGACGACCGCGGGGACTGAGTCACGCACCGGGGAGCGTCGGTCCCGTGGTCGAGCTCGACGTGCAGCGCTTCGAGGAGCTCGTCGCCGACGCCATCGACGGGCTTCCCGCCGCCCTGGCGGCGGCCATGGACAACGTGGCCATCGTGGTCGACGACCGTTCGCCGCCCGGGGACCTCCTCGGGCTGTACGAGGGGATTCCCCTCACCGAGCGGGGCAACGGCTACTCCTTCGTGATGCCCGACCGTGTCACCATCTTCATGCGGACCATCTGCGCGGACTGCGACAGCGATCAGGAGGTGGTCCAGATGGTGCGAGAGACCGTCGTCCACGAGATCGCCCACCACTTCGGGATCGACGACGACCGCCTCGACGAGCTCGGCTGGAACTGACCTCGGAGCGCCCCCCCGGTTCGTCGCGCCCCACGCCGGCGCGATGAAGGCCAACCGCCTGCCGGCTGGAACCTCGACCGCAGCGGCATCAGCGACCTGCACCCGGCCCTGCCCGTCGGGGCGCCTCCCCGCCTCTCAGCCGCGCGCGGCGCGCGCCACCGACACCGCCGGGCCGTGGTGGCTCCCACGCCGCGGGTCGGCCGGGCCATGGCCGTCGTGCCCACCACGGCGGGCGCCGCGAACCTTTCGGGCCGCTCGTGCGTCAGAGACGGTGATGAACCCAGCACCGCTCCGAGGCGGACAGAGGGACACCGACGATCTGGCGCGGTGGCTCGAGGAGAGCTACCGGTGCTCGTTCCGCACGGCGTGCCTGATCCTGGGCAACAGGGCCGACGCCGAGGAGGCGGTGCAGGAGGCGTTCCTCCGGGCATGGCGGTTCCGGGCCTCGCTCGGCACCGGGACCAGCCTGAAGCCGTGGCTCTACCGCGTCGTCGTGAACACGTGCTATTCCAAACTGCGCCAGGAGATCCCCCACCGGGACCGGCGCTCCGACGCGGCGGAGCTCGACGATCGCATGGCGGCCTCGGTCTCTCCCGAGGAGGAGGCCGGCCGGGCCGAAGTGGCCCGGGACGTGCTGCGCGCCCTCACCGCCCTTCCGTTGCACCTGCGGGTGCCCGTCGTCCTGCGGTACTACGCCGGCCTCGGTGAGCGCGAGATCGCCGTCGCCATCGGACGCCGGCCCGGGACCGTGAAGTCGCGGCTGCACGAAGCCCGGCGTCTGCTGGCGCAGGACCCGGGGCTGCGGATCCTGGCCGGCGAGCCGGCGAGCGACGGCGAGGGGGTTCGACGATGACAGCGATCGACGACGAGCTCCTCGTGTCTGCTCTCACAGCGGCGGCCGACACCTTCGCCGTGCCGGCGGACGGCATCGACGAGATCCTGGCCGCCGCCCGCCGGCTCGAGGACCCTTGGCGGCCGCGCCGGGCGAGCAGGCGCCGCAGTGTGGCCCCGGCCACTGCCGGCGCCGCCGACCATGGTCCCCGGTCGCCGGGCCCGGACGCGAAGTCGGGTGCCCAACGACGCCGGCGCGGGACCGGGCGGGTCATCGTCGCCGCGCTGGTGGCGCTCGGGATCGCCACGATCGCCTTCGGTGCCTTCGGGGGGGACTCCTCCTCCGGACCGGGGGGCACCCTCGCCCAGGGCCCCTCACCCCACGGCACACCGGCGTCGAGGGCGCGCTCGACGAGCCCGGCATTGGCCTCGCCCGCCAGCGGGGCCGCGTCCTCCGCGAGGCCGTCCCCGGTGCCGGCCGGGTCGACGGGCCCCCCGTCCCTGCCGAGCGAGGTCGGCCAGTCCTCCAAGATCGAGGAGACCGGGTCGTTGGCCCTGTCGGTCGGCCGGGGCCGGCTCGGTCCCGTCACGACCCGCCTCATGAACCTGGCCATCGGCCTGGGGGGCTTCGTGGCCGACACCCAGACGCAGTCGGGGCCGGCGGCACCCGGCACACCGTCCTACGGCAGCATCACGCTCCAGGTGCCCGAGGCCTCCTTCGGCGCGGCGGTGGCCCAGGCCCAGACCTTCGGGGGGGTCACCTCGTTGTCAACCAAGGGAACCGACGTCACCGGGCAGTACGTCGACCTCCAGGCGAGGATCGACGCGCTCGAGGCCAGCCGCACGCAGTACCTCACGATCATGACGAAGGCCACGTCGATCAGCGACATCCTGGCCGTCCAGAGCCAGCTCGACGACCTGCAGTCGCAGATCGAACAGCTCCAGGGCGAGCTCCAGGTCCTCGACAGCCAGACCACCTACGGCACCCTGGTGGTCTCGGTCTCCGAGCCCGGGACCCGCTCCGCTGCCCCGCCGGCGCCCCGATCGGGCATCGGCGCCGCCTGGCACGGAGCCGTCAGCGGATTCGCCGCAGCGTTCGACGGGCTGGTGCGCGGGCTCGGACCTGCGCTCTTCGTGATCCTGTGCCTGGCCGCCGTCGGATTCCTGGGGCGCCTCGGCTGGCGCTCGGTGCGCCGGCACGCCCTCTGACCAGCGCCGCCCCGAGCTCTGCGGGGCGCCGGCCGGGCTTCGCCGCCGGCCCGCCCCGGCGCCTCAGCCCTGGTTCCCGAGCCGCGTGTAGGGCCGACAGGGCTCGCCCCTGAGGGCACCGCAGGCGGGCAGCGCCGAGGGAGCGTCCACGCCGGCCACGGTGTTGACCGCGAGGGACGATGCCGCCGCACCGCCCAGGGACACGGTGTCGAGCACCGTGCCGTGGGTGGCGAAGGTGTCGAAGGCCCACGACGGCCGGTCACCGCCCGGCGCCGACACCACGATGCGCAGCCGCGTGCCGGCTCGGAACACGTGCGCGATCGGGTCGATCGGGATCCGGACGAGGGTGAAGCGCCCCCCCGGCAGTGCCGTGCGGTCCGACGCCTCATAGTCCGGGACGGGGTCGAGCGCCGTCGAGCTCGGCAGCAGCGTCCGGTAGGAGCTGCGCAGGAAGCCCGACGTGACGTAGTCCTCCTCGGTCTCCCCCGGTCGGACCTGGGTGACGGTGGCCTGGAGGTCGGTCACCGGGGTGGTGGACCGCAGCCACAGATCGAGGCTCGCCGGACCGACGATGGTGGTGACGGTGGCGAAGGGTGCGGTCTCGAAGGCCACACCGTTGGCCGCCGGCACCGTGGTCCAGTCGTAGGGCGGCTGGGCGGCCCACGCGTTCCCCGACGGCAGGTCCGTGGCCGGCCGCACCGACGGGTCAGGGCGGAAGGAGACGGCCAGGTGCTCGGGCGGGGGGCTCGAGCCCAAGCTGCCGAGAGGGCCCAGGTAGTACCGGGTGGGGGTCCCCTGCGGCGGCCAGGAGCTGTAGTCCGCCTCGGCGGTGGGTTGCAGGGCCCCGGGCCCGAGGCTGCCGCCCCCGTTGTCCAACAGCACGCGCACCCTCGGGTCCCCGGCGGCGAAGGCCCGCTGGGCGGCCGCCGCCGTGGGCTCGGTCGTGAACCGCACCGGCGGGACCGCCATCGCCTTCGCCGCACCCGTGGCATTGGCGTAGACGGCGGGGGCGAGCAGCGAGAAGACGGGCGCGGGGCTCGGGACGCGGCCGGCGACGTAGATGTCGAGGAACTCGAGCCACCGCGAGATCGTGTCGGGGCCGAGGGAATCGATGTGGGTGCCGTTCAGCATCGTGACATACACCGTCGGATCGCCCTCGAGCGCGCCCAGCAGCGCCGGCCACTGGGGCCCGGTCTGCTCGTCCTCGAGCGCACCCACCAAGAAGACGGGGACATCGACGTGCGAGGCCCACGCGAGCGGCGATCGCTGGTCGAACAGGGCGGGATTGCGCGTCAGGCCCGAGCCGATCAGCGCTGCGAGCTTCTGGACCTCTGGGTGCAGGCGCTGGTTGGCCAGACAGGTGGTGTCCCCCGCGCGGATCTCCGCCGCCGCCCACGGCTGGCCGCCTCGGGGTGCGACCTGGGCGTCGGACAACCGCTGGGCGACCCAGCTCTTGGCGAACCCGTCGTTGTAGATGCCGCCGGGGTACCCGGTGGAGAAGAGGTCGTCGGTGGAGCTGAGCGGGGCGATGGCCGCCAGGTCGGGCGGACGTGTCCCCGCCACCTCGAACTGGGAGATCCCCGAGTACGAAATCCCCACCATCCCCACCTTGTGGTGCAGGACCCACGGCTGTGCGCCGACGGTCTGGACGACGTCGTACCCGTCGTAGTCCGACGGGAGCCCGAAGAGGTCGAACGCGCCACCCGAGCACCCGGTCCCCCGCATCTGCACGCTCACGGTGACGAATCCGAGCAGCGGGGCGATGACCGAGCCCACCACGGTGGCGGTGTCGGGCAGCAGCGGATCGTTCGACGGTGCCAGGCCCTCGAGGGCGTCGACCAGGCTGTGGGGGGCGGCCGTGGCATAGCCCGAGTACTCGACGACGGTCGGGAAGGGGCCGCCGGCGAGCGACGTTCCCGGCGGCAGGCGGACCGTCGCCGCCAGGAGGATCCCGTCGCGCATCTTGATGTAGTTGAGCCCGGCGTGGAGGCGTTGGCGCGCGTAGAACGATGCCGGAGGTGGCCGGTCGGCGGCCAGGACCGAGAAGGGCGCCGTCGCTCGCCGGGGCGACCCGTGCGCGTCCTCGAAGCGGTAGCCGGACCCAGGGGTGAGGTTTCGGACGATGAGGCTGCCGAGGCGGTCGACGACGCCCGACCCGACGGTGGTGCCGCTGACGTTGTCCACCACCAGGTGCTCCCCGGGGGTGGCCCCGAGGACGTACGCCTCCCCGATCGACCCATGCCCGCGAAACGGCGCCGGCGCCGTGGCGGAGCTCGAGGCGCTCGCCACCCCGAACAGCACTCCGGCCGCCACGATCACCGCCAGGACGACGCCGACCAGCGCTTTGTGGGCCGAGAGGCGCCTCACGAGCAGCCCCGACGGGCCCTCCGAGGCGACGCCGCGAGGGCACGCGTCGTCGCTCGTCGGGCCGCGTCCTCCATCCCGTCGGTCCCGGACCTAGACGGCGCGACCGCAGAAGCTCAAGAAGGCGTTCTGCTCGTCGGCGTCCGTCGGGGGGGCGATCTTCGGACCGAAGCCGCCCGGGCGGCGGATCGCCTCGTCCATGGGGGTCAGGAACGCGAAGGCCTTGGCCACGGCGTCGGGATCGAGCAGTTCGTCCTGGCCGGTCGCCCGGGCGAGGTCCCACGTGTGCACGAGCGTGTCCGAGCACACCAGCCGTCCGACGAGCGACTCGAAGGACTGCTCACCGAACATCCCGCTCACCACGTGCGACGCCCGCGCTTCGTCACCGAGGGCTGCCCGCACCTCAGCCGTGGCGGCGCGCCACTGGGACGCCAGGTCCCCCTCGGGGTCCACGTCCTCGGGGGGGGTGCCGTCGACTGTGGCCACGACCCGCCGGTGGGTCCCGACCACGTGGGCCACCAGGTCCCGGACCGTCCACTGCGTGCACGGCGTCGGGGCCGACCACGCATCGGCGGCCACGCCCGCCACGCGAGCGGTGAACGCGTCGGCCACGGTCGCGTAGCGCTGCGCAGTCTCGGACATGGCGACCACGGTAGCGGCACGGGGGCCGATCACCCGGGCGGGCCGGGGATCCCGTCTGCCCGGGCCCGGCTGCCGGTGCCGGCCGGTCGGGGAGCGGCCGCCTGCGCCGGGGGTGGGCCCACCCGGTACCATGCGGTCGTGGGCGACGATGCCTTCGACCTCGACATGGCGACGGCAGCGCTGCGGGCCAACAGCTCCGACCTGCCCATGATGCTCAAGTTGCTCGTCGCCCAGCTCGACGGCTCGCTCGGCGACCGGCTGGTGGTCGAACGCGCCGGCGGGCTCCTGCGGAAGTCGGAAGCGATCAAGGCGGTGCAGGTCACCTTGGGGGACGACACGCTGCGCGCCGAAGTCCAGGGCTCGTCGGTGCGCTGCACGGTCGCCCACACGTCGGGTGGCATCCGCATCCGTAGCGAGCAGGTGGAGATGGAGGCGTGGGTGCGACGCCTGCTGCAGGGGCTCGAAACCGAAGCGGCGCACAGCGACGCGGCCCGACAGGCGCTGGAGCGCATCGTGATCGGAGGGTCGCCGTGACCCACGGTGACCTCTTGCGATGACCCAGAGACACGCACGAGCGCAGTGAACGGAGGAACGAACGTGAACGCAGGACCTCAGGTGATCAGAGCACGGCGGTGAGCGAGCCCACCGGCCTGCCCAAGGGTGCCGGGCATCGCCTCGAGGAGCTCGAGCACGGGTTGTTCACCTCGGACCTCTCCGTGAACGAGTTCCTGCTCGTGAAAGAGGCCGGGTTCCACCCACTGGGGTTCGTGATGGGCTCCTCGATCTACCACACGGGCATCCAGACCCGGCGCTGGGGCCAGAGCCAGGAGCTCACCAAGCTGACCGAAGCGATGTACAACGCCCGCGAGCTGGCCATGACGCGCATGGAGGAGGAGGCCGACCAGCTCGGTGCGGACGGTGTCGTCGGGGTCCGACTCGACGTGAACTACTACGAGTGGGGGTCCGACGCCGCCGAGTTCATCGCCATGGGGACCGCTGTCAAAGCCGAGAGTGGCGCCTCCTACCGCAACACCCTGGGCAAGCCGTTCACTTCGGACCTCTCGGGCCAGGACTTCTGGACGATCATGCAGACCGGCTACGTCCCCCAAGGGCTCGTGATGGGGACGTGCGTCTACCACATCGCCCATCGCGGCATGATGCAGGCGCTGGGCAACGCCGGGCAGAACGTCGAACTGCCCAACTTCACCCAGGCACTCTACGAAGCCCGCGAACTGGCCATGACCCGCATGCAGGACGAGGCCACCCAGCTCGGCGCGAGCGGGATCGTCGGCGTGCGTCTCGAGGAGAAGTCCCACCAGTGGGGCTCGCACACCATCGAGTTCCTGGCGCTGGGCACGGCGGTCACGCGGACCAGCGGAGAGGTGACGCTCCCCCGGCCGACGACGATCATCTCGCTCGACAACTGATGGGGACGCCAGGCGGCGCTGGCAGCGTCGAGGGTGCGGACGACCTCCCCGAGGCGGCCGACCGCCGCCTCGGCTCGGGGTCGTTCTCGTCCGCGCTGACCGTCCCCGACTTCGCCGCCTGCCTGCAGATGGGTCTGCAACCGGTCGGCCTCGTGCAGGGCTTCTGCGTCATGCAGTGGGGTTGGTACGGGGCGAACTCGCCCTATATGCGCGGCGCGAGCCCGTATGCACCGAGCGGCGGGCGGGGCGGGTACTCGGCCACGTGGCAGTGCCCGCACGGCTTCGTCTCGACCGAGCACCGCATGTGGGGGCAGAACTACGAGCAATCGTGGGTGGAGGCCGCCTGGGCCCAGGGGTTCGGCTCGGCGTACACGCGGCTGGTCGAGGAGGCCCACGCCATCGGGGCTCACGGGGTCATCGGGGTCGTCGACCGGGCCACCCACCTCGCCGACATGGGCGTGACCGAATTCCACATCATGGGCACCGCCGTGGTCGTGGACGGAGGGCCGCCCCCGCCTGGTGGCCAGCCGTGGACCACCTACCTCGCTGGCCAGCGCCTGGCCAAGCTCGTGGAGGCCGGGTTCATGCCCGTCGCCGTGGCGGCCACCATGGCGTCAGTGCGCGTCTGGGCCTACTGCGTCACCGAGTACCTGATGGAGGGCGGCTCGTGGGCGTGGAGCGGCGGCCCCGGCACCCAGGAGGTCGACCAGATCATCCATGCCCACACCGCCGTGCGACGCATCGCTCGCGAGCACGTGCGCCAGCAGCTGGCCGGCGATTCGCTGCAGGGCGCCCGGCTTCTCACGTCGGCAAGGAGGCTCTCCGAAGGCGACGAAGTGATCGAGTGCACGCTGCGGGGCACCCGTGTGCGCCGCGTGCGCGACGCCGATCCGCTCCCGACGCCGCGACCCACGGTGCGTCTGACATGAGCGACCGCACGTCCCCATCGCCACCGCCGAGCGACCTGCGCGCCGAGATGCTCGAGGCGGCGAAGGCCCTGGCCGGCGGGGCCACGGGCACCGGGCGCGGGGCCACCTCGGACCTGTCGATCGACGAGACGCTGCTCCTGCACGCCGCGGGGTGGGAGCCGGTGGACCTGGTGTGCGGCGTGTCGGTGGCCTCGGTGCCCTACGGCGTGTGGAATTGGGGCCAGGGCGAGATCGTCTCTGCGTCTGAGAGCCACAACCTGGCGGTGTCGGCCGCCGCCACGCGCCTGCGCGAGGAATGCGCTCATGCCGGGGGCCGGGGCGTGGTCGGGGTGCGCGTCGAGATCGAGGTCGATCCTCACCACGTCGACGTCGAGTTGACCGGGACCGCCATCCGGCCCCTGCGGGCCTCCCCGGGGAAGGGCCAGGCGGCCGATCCCTTCGTGTCGGATCTCTCGGCGCGCGATTTCACCCTGCTGCAATCGGCTGGGTGGGCCCCCGTGGGCCTGGCCTTCGGTGCGGGCTTCGTCTACTCGCCAAGACGCACGGCCGGGACCGCGTTGCGGCAGTCGGGCCAGAACGTGGAGCTGACCAACTTCACCGAGGCCATGTACTCGGCCCGTGAGCAGGCGATGGAGCGGATGCAACGCTCGGCCATCGCCATGGGCGGCCAGGGGATCGTGGCGGTGCAGGTGACCGAGGGTCCCATGGGCTTCGCGCGCCACGCCATCCGGTTCGCGGCGTGGGGGACGTCGGTCCGGCTGCAGGGCTCCTCGCACCAGTACGTGCAGCCCCAAGTCGTCCTCCCCCTCGACGACGTGGTCGTCGCGTTCGAGGCGGAGTCGCTGCGAGGGCAGTGACGCCCGTCGCCTGACCTGACCCTGGCCCCGAGGTGAGGATGGGCCCATGGCCTCTGATCGCGACGTGGCGGCCTTCGACGAACGAGCGCCCCGCTACGACGACGGCTGGCTCGGCCGGCTGCACCACGAGATCGCCGAGCGCAGCGCGGACCTGGCGTTGCGCTGCGAGCCGGCGCCCCAGCGGATCCTCGACATCGGGTGCGGGACCGGCTACCTCCTGCGCCGGCTCGCGGCACGCGCCCCGGGAGCGCTGGAGCTCGTCGGGATCGACGCAGCCCCCACGATGATCGGGGTCGCCGAGACGGCCGCCGGCGACGAGCGGCTGCGATTCTCGGTCGGGGTGGCCGAGCAGCTCCCCTACCCGGGGAACACGTTCGATCTCGTGGTCAGCACGACGTCGTTCGATCATTGGGCCGATCAGCCCGCCGGACTCGCCGAGTGCGCCAGGGTCCTGGCGCCCGGGGGCCACCTGATGGTGGCCGACCAGTTCTCGGCCTGGCTCGTGCCCACCCTCCTCGGCGAGCGTCGGGGCAAGGCGCGCACGAAGGGGCGGGCCACCCGGATCCTCATCGCCGCCGGGCTCCGGTCACCGCAGTGGCATGCCCTCTACGCCGCCATCATCCGGGCGGTCACGGCGACCAAGTAGAACGCGAGCGTCGCGTCACCGTGCGGCGGCCACCCCGTCGACACGCCGCCTGAGTTCCGCCGCGGGGATCGCAGCGTGCGAACGCTCTGGTACTCCGCGCGCCCCGGTCCTCTTCACCCCTGTTGGCCGGTTGGGCCGTCAGGGTCGGCATGACGGTGTCGGTCAGGGCGAGCGAGATTCGCGTCTCCCGGCAAGAGTGGTTCACGTCCGTGGAGGACCCCGGGGTGTGTCCGTGGCGAAGCCCTCCGCGCGATTACGGGGGAAGCGCAACCTCGGGTCAATTGGGCACCGCGGCTGGCGGCCGACCCACGGGCGCCATCCCCGGTGAGCCAGGGTGATGACCATTCTCCCCGCCTCGGATGTTCAACCCACCGGTCGGATGTGCCCAGTCCACCGTGACATGGGGGCTCAGGGGAACCTCCCAGATCAGCCCGAGGCACATCTCGTCGGACGAGCCGTCACCCCAAGTGACGAAGTGCGCGGGGAGCTTTCGCAGCGCCGGCAGCTCTTGGTCAAGAACCGGGTCAAAGCTGCAGCTGACCTGCACGGACTCTCCGGCAGTCACCTTGACCCACTTCTTCAGGTTGTAGGCGCGTTGGTAGTGGAAGTTGTAGTCGGCGACGTCCATGATCGTCTGTTGCTGGGAAGTGCCTGGGTTGACCGTGATCGTCATCGACCTGCCGATCAGGTGCATATGTGCGGCGTCCCGAATGATGTAGCCGGCCTGGCCGATGTGCCAGACACAGGAGGTCGTGTCCCCCTCGGGCGGATCGGTGGGGTTCTCACCGCAGATCGCCTCGATGCCGGCATCGAAGATTCCCATGTAGATGCCAAAGCGCTGCTCGAGGTTGCCGATCTCCGCAGTGCGATCGCACAGCGGCCCGCTAACACCGGCTGGGCAAGGGACGTTCGGGACGGCCACGATGGGCTGGATCGTGGTGGGTCGCAAATTGGCCGACGCCGGCACCGTGTCGAGCTGGACGCTCGGCTTCACCGGCTTGTCCCCCACCAGCAAGTTGTAGTGGACCTGCATGATGACCAGACTGCCTTTGGCCAAGGGCGTGCCCGTGGTCAGTGGCAGGACATCCTTGCCGTGCCCGGGTGCCCACGCGCTGAGCCACGGCATCGAGAGGAACTGGCCCAGACCGCGCCCGAGAACCGGGGGTTCGCCGAAGCAGGTCCACCCCTTGCCCTCATCGTTGGCCGCCTTGGCTGCACCCACCAGATCGGGCGGGACCAGGAACAAGATCGCATGGTGGACCTCGATGGACGACGGCCCACTGCCCGGAAAGAACTGACTTGCGACGACAAAGGAGTTCTGCTTCACGCGAGGGTCCAGGAGTGTGCAGTGGTAGTCGTCGGTGCCCCCGTTCTGGGCGTGAGGCGTATACGCGGTGGGCGATGTCATCGACAGCGTGGTCACCTTGGCGTTGTCGACCTCCGCTTGGGCCAACTGACCCGGCGGGGTCGAGGAGCAGCCAGCCAAGA
>Ga0209415_10003503_pt1 | contig 29185 bp, 31 predicted proteins | sample PeaSoiSIISIP2007_FD_187696 | JGI IMG/M metagenome (GOLD analysis project Ga0209415, IMG submission 187696) | Peat soil microbial communities from Weissenstadt, Germany - SII-SIP-2007 (SPAdes) (version 2) | ecosystem: Environmental > Terrestrial > Soil > Wetlands > Peat | place: Germany...
TGTCGGGAGTGCGGTCACCGCCGCGTGCGGGGGCGATGCTCGCCTCGGTCCGGTCCACCTCGGCGTCGCAGCCTAGGACAGCAGGGACCTCGACCCCGGGTCCCGGCCGGCGCTCCACCGCCACCGGGAGCCCCCGGCTACAGACCGAACCGGGCGCGGCGCACGGCTTCGACGGCTTCGGGGGGACCCCCGACCTCGACGTGGGCGGCCGCAGCGCGCCCTGAGAGGAAGAGCACGATCTCACCGGGCGTCCCGGTGATGGTGGCGACCTGGGGTCCGGGTCGGGCGTGGATCACGTCCCCGCCGCTGCGTTCGAGATCGATCCCCGTTTCCTTCGCGGGGCGGGTCATGAACTTGGCGCCGCGGCGCAGCGTCTGCCATAACGCGTCTTCGACCGGCCGCAACTCCTGTTCCGAGCGCGGGGTGGTGTCCCCGCCGCCGCGTCGGACATCTTCGTGGTGCACGAAGTACTCGGTGGTGTTCATGACCCTGTCGAAGGGCCCGAGTAGTGCGGGTGGACCCCGACGCACGAGGGCCACGAGATCGGAATAGGTGTGACGCTGCTTGGCCCGGGTGAGGATCCGGGCCGTGAGCCGGGCCGCCGCTCCGCCCATGACGAGGCCCGGTCCCGACAGGGGCTGGCGCTCCCGGATCACGAGATGCGCCGCGAGGTCGTAGGTGGTCCAGCCCTCGCACAGGGTGGGGGCGTCGGGTCCGACCGACAAGAACAGATCGCACAATGCGGCGCGCTCGGCTTGCTGGGGTGCGAGGGCCATCGCGGCGGACGTTAGGACCACGACGGTGTGCGGTCAACGCCGCACTACCCTCGACGCCCGTGATCCCCGAGCGTTTCCAGCCGCTGGTCGACGCCACCGCCGAGCTGGCACGTCGGTTCGAGAAGGCCGGGCGGTGTCTCTACCTCGTGGGCGGCTCGGTGCGCGACGCCTTCGCCGGCGACACCGCGTCGGACACCCAGGATTTCGATCTCACCACTGGCGCGCTCCCCGACGAAATCGAGCAGCTGGTCAAGGGATGGGCCGATGCGGTGTGGCTCCAGGGCAAGCGCTTCGGCACGGTGGGCCTCTCCAAAGGCGGACGCCGCTTCGAGATCACCACACACCGGGCCGAGGTTTACACACCCGACTCCCGCAAGCCCGAGGTCTCTTTCGGCGACTCCATCGAGGTCGATCTGTCGCGGCGCGACTTCACCGTGAACGCGGTGGCGTTGCGCCTGCCCGACCTCGAGCTCGTCGACCCCTTCGGCGGGCTCGCTGATCTCGCCGCCCACCGTCTGCGGACGCCCTTGGCACCCGAGACGTCGTTCGGCGACGACCCGCTGCGCATGCTGCGCGCGGCGCGGTTCGTGGCGGGTTTCGGCCTCGAACCGGTTCCCGAGATCCCCGCCGCGGTCAAGGCCATGCACGACCGCCTTTCGATCGTGTCGGCGGAGCGCATCCGCGACGAGCTCGACAAGCTCGTCGCCGTCGAGCGGCCTTCCCCGGGCCTGTGGTTCATCGTCGAGACGGGCCTGGCGGGCGAGTTCCTCCCCGAGCTCCCGGGTCTCGCGCTCGAGCAGGACCCGATCCACCGGCACAAAGACGTCCTCGCCCACACCCTTGCGGTGGTCGACAAGACGAGCCCCGACCGCCTGCTGCGGCTGGCCGCGTTGCTGCACGACATCGGCAAGCCCCGTACGCGCTCGTTCGGCCCGGGTGGGGTGACGTTCCATCATCACGAGGTCGTCGGCGCCCGCATGACGCGCGAGCGCCTCACGGCTCTTCGCTACCCGCACGAGGAGGTGGAGATCGTCACCAAGCTCGTGGAGCTGCATCTGCGCTTTCACACCTACCGCCTGGGTTGGACCGATCGCGCCGTGCGCCGCTACGTTCGAGACGCCGGTCCGCTCCTCGACCGGTTGAACGAGTTGACCCGATCGGATTGCACGACGCGCAACGCGGCGCGCGCCCGCGCCCTGGAGCGCCGGATGGACGAACTCGAGCGCCGTATCGCCGAGCTGCGCGAGAAAGAGGAGCTCGACGCGGTGCGCCCCGAACTCGACGGGCGCCAGGTTATGGACCACCTCGGCATGGCACCGGGACCGGTGGTGGGAGAGGCGCTCGACTTCCTGCTGGAACTCCGCCTCGACGAGGGTCCCCTCGGCGAAGAGGAGGTCATCCGGCGCCTGGACGCGTGGTGGGCCGAGCGTCAGTCCTCTGTCTAGGGCGCCGAGGACTCGCCTGCGGCGAAGGCCTCCACGAGGCGGTAGGCCTCGTCGTCGTGGTGTTGCACCGGCGGTGACTTCATGAAGTACGCCGAGGGGCCCTCGAGCGGGCCGCCGATGCCGCGGTCGAGCGCAAGCTTGGCGCATCGCACCGCGTCGATGATCACGCCGGCGGAGTTGGGGGAGTCCCACACCTCGAGCTTCAGCTCGAGATTGATGGGCACGTCACCGAAGTTCCTGCCCTCCATGCGGATGTAAGCCCACTTCCGGTCGTTCAACCAAGGGACGTGGTCCGACGGCCCGATGTGGACGTCGTCGGCATCGAGGACGTAGTTCTCCACCTGGCTCGTGACAGCCCGGGTCTTCGAGATCTTCTTGGACTCGAGCCGCTGGCGTTCAAGCATGTTCATGAAGTCCATGTTCCCGCCGAAGTTGAGCTGGTAGGTGCGGTCCAGAGCGAGGCCGCGGTCCTCGAACAGGCGCGTCAACACCCGGTGCACGATGGTCGAGCCGACCTGGCTCTTGATGTCGTCGCCGATGATGGGCACACCCGCGTCGCGGAACTTGCGCGCCCACGTTGGATCACTGGCGATGAACACCGGGATGGCGTTCACGAAGGCGACGCCGGAGTCGAGGCAGGCCTGGGCATAGTGACGCTGGGCTTCTTCGGAGCCGACCGGCAGGTAGCTCACGAGCACATCGGCGCGCGCGTCGCGCAGGGCCTGGGCCACGTCCACGGGCTCGAACGGCGACTCCTCCACGGTCTCGCGGTAGTAGGTCCCGAGGCCGTCGAAGGTGGGCCCCCGCTGCACGGTCACATCGAGGTGGCCGACCGTGGCGAACTTGATGGTGTTGTTGTGCCCACCGAGGATCGCCTTGGACAGATCGACGCCCACCTTGGCCGCATCCACGTCGAAGGCGGCGACGAACTCGACGTCGCGCACGTGGTACCCGCCCAACGTCACGTGCATCAACCCCGGCACGACGTCGTCGGGGTTGGCATCGCGGTAGTACTCCACGCCTTGGACAAGCGAGCTGGCGCAGTTCCCCACACCGGCGATCGCGACCCGTACCGTGCTCATTTGGTGTCTCCCTCTTTCAGAACTTCTCGAGATCTCTTCTCTCCGCCCGGGACCGGCCCGGTCGGAACGACGGCGGGGACCGGCGCCGGCACCGCCGACGGGGACCCCCCGTCGCGGGTGCGTTCGGCCTCGATGAGCCGATCGAGCCATGCGATGTCGCGCTCGGTGGACTCGGTGGTGTGCTCCATGAGGGCACGTGCATAGGTGTCGAGGCGCCCTTCGGCCGCGGTGGCCGCGGTGCGTGCCTCGGCCAGGCGCTGGAACAGCTGTCCGCGTCGGCGCTCCAGGAGGCGCAGTCGGGCGTGGGGGGGAAGGTACCGGGCGAAGGCCAATCGCAGACTGAAGTTGCGGGCGTCGTCGTTGCCACCCGCCTGCTCGCTGTGGAGGAGCTCGGCGAACTGACGCCGCCCCTCGTCGGTGATGCGGTATACCTTGCGGCTCCGTCGCCCGAGGCCCGTCCCCGGCCGCCGGCCCCTGAGAGCGGCCCGCTCGCCGCTCAACGACCCGGTCATGGGGACGAGCGGGGGGCTATTGCGTCCCGGGTCCTCGATCCCCTCTACCGCACCCGACCGCTCCAGCCGCGACAGCGCGGGGTACAGAGATCCGAACGACACGTTGGAGAACTGCCCCAGCTCGTCCCGTAGCCGCTTCCGTATCTCGTATCCGTGCATCGCCTGGCTCTCGAGCAAACCCAGGACAGCGAGCTCGAGCACTACCGGATCCCCCTCTCGACAGAGAAGAAGGCCGTTCCAGGCACGATTCGGAAAGTAAGTTTCATGGTAGATGTATCGTATCGATACATCGGGACCGTTTCAAGTCACTTTCCTGCGGGACGGTGGTGGCGTGTCCCGGGGGAGCCCCGACGCGGGTGGTGGTTCGCGCTCGAGAGGCGGCCGGTTCGGGGTGGGGTAGCCCGGAGTCCGCTGGCGACACGCCGCCCGACGGGGTCAGGTCGATCGGGGGGAAACGCGCAACGCGATTCCGAGTGGTTCGGGCGGCGCCGACGGTACCCTTGTGACGATGAGCTTCGGGCCGTCGGCCTTGCGAGGGTTCCCAGTCACCGGTACCGGTGGGCGAGTGGAGTACCGCCTCGCCCGCAACGCCGTGGTGAGCGAGTTCCGCAAGGGGCGTCTGTCGCGCCTCGACGTGTGCGACGCCCACCCCGAGCTCCTCCGGGCGGCCCGCAACGTCGGTGTAGTGCTCGCCGAGGATTGCCCCATCTGCGAGGAGACGGCCGTCGTGCACGTGACCTACGTGTTCGGTTCCCGGCTCCCGAAGAACGGGCGCTGTCCCACCGATGCCACCGAGCTCGCCCGGCTGTGCCGACGTCCCGACGAAATCGTCTGTTACGTGGTGGAGGTGTGCCCGAAGTGCTCGTGGAACCACCTCGCCCGGATGTACCCGGCGGGTGGCCGTCACCGGGCTTCTGCCGGTCGTGCCCAACGGGGTAACGGCTGAGCACACGGGCGCGAAGGACACCCGTGCACATTCGGCGCGCCCACTTCCGGCGCGCCGTAGTGCACCATTGACCGGTGATCCGAACCAGGCAAGGGGACCCCCACACATGAGCCAAGTGCAACCAGGCGACAGATCGGGCAAGCGCCCCGGTCCTCAGGCGCGCAAGGCGTCCCCGGCCAAGCGACCGCCGGCTCAGGCACAGCCGAAAGGGCGCCCGTCGTCGGCCGCGTCCAGGGGCCGACCCCCCGGCGGCGGCTCCAAGGGTGGACCGCCGACATCGAACGGCTCCAAGGGCCGCGCCCCTCGCCAGAACATGAAGATCACGGCACCACCCCCGCGCCGGTTCTCCTCCTCGACGCTGGCCTTCGTCTCCATCGCCGTTGTCGTCGTGATCGTCTTGGTGTTCGTGGTGGTGAAAGTGACGGCCTCGAACACGACGGCCTCGACCAAGCAACTGATCCCGAACCCGGTGGCGGCCCCGGCCTCGCTGGTGTCCGAGGTGACCGGCGTCTCCCCGTCGGTCCTCGCCGCCGTGGGGCTGGGAACGGGGATCTCGCCGCCACAGGTCCTGAGCGGCCAGCCCCCGCTGACCTCGGGCGGCAAACCCGAGATGCTGTACATCGGTGCCGAGTTCTGCCCGTACTGCGCGGCCGAGCGTTGGTCGATGGTCCTGGCCCTGAGCCGCTTCGGCACGTGGTCGGGGTTGGAGACGACCACGTCGTCGTTGTGGGACTCGGACCCGGGCACGGCCACGTTCACCTTCCGCAACGCCACACTCGCCAGTCCCTACGTCAACTTCGTGACGATCGAGCACGAGACGAACGACAATTTCGGTTCCGGGACCCGCAAGCTGTTCCAACCGCTCACCACGGCGCAGTCAAATCTGTGGGCGAAGTACTCCTCCCAGTTGGGCCAGCAACCCGGATTCCCTTTCGTCGACATCGCGAACAAGGTGTTCGTCATCGGTCCGAGTTATGACCCTCAGTACCTGGCCGGCCTCAGTCAGCCCGAGATCGCGGCCAAGCTCAAGAACCCCTCGGATCCGGTCACCCAGAGGATCGTCGGCACCGCCAACTACCTGACCGCCGCGATCTGCGCCGCGACGGGGGGCCAGCCGGCTTCGGTGTGCTCGGCCCCCGAGGTGCACAAGGCCACCACCGCCCTCAAGCTGAGCTGATCGGAGTCCCTCCATGTCCGATGTGCACACCGATCACTCCTCGGCAACGCCGGAGGTGGACGGGGACGTGGACGTCGAATCGGATGTGGACGTCGAATCGGCCGGGGCGGCCGACGAGGGCTACGCGGAGATCGCGGCCCTGCCCCGCTGGCGTCCCTGGGCCGGATTCGTGCTGTCGCTCATCGGGTTCGGGATCTCCACCTACCTGACGATCGAGCACTTCCAGAACAAGTTGCTGCCCTGCCCGGCCACCGGTTTCGTCAATTGTCAGAAGGTCACGACCAGCGGCTACTCGCATCTGTTCGGGGTACCCGTCGCACTCCTGGGGCTGATCTTCTACACCGGCATGGTGGTCATCAACTTCCCTCCGCTGTGGCGCGCCCGGGCACCCTGGCTGGCGGTGGCACGTCTCGCCATGGCCGTGAGCGGAATCTGTTTCGTTCTCTATCTGTTGGCGGCCGAGCTCTTCAGCATCAAAGCCATCTGCCTGTGGTGCACCGGCGTACACCTGACGACCTTCATCCTGTTCGTCCTGGTGGTGGTGTCCTTCCCGCTCATGTCGCCACGAGCGATCCGGTACCGGGAGTGGGTGCAGGCCGGCGAAACCTGATCACACCCGGCCCCGGTGCAACCGAACCGGGCCCGGCGGGGTTGAGAGGGTGTGATGTCACTGCAGGGCGACGCCGCTGTGCTCGACGGCCTGGCCGATGATCTCGACATCGGGTACGGGGCGTTCGTCCGCGCCCACGCCGGGGCCGTCTACAGCGCGGCGCTGCGTCTCAGCAGGTCGCGCTCCGAGGCCGACGACCTGGCGCAGGAGACATTCGTACGTGCCTACCGGGCGCTGCGACGCTTCGACACCGAGCAGGTGCAGTCACTGGAGTCCCGGGCGTGGCTCCTGACCATCACCGTGAACCTGTGGCGCAATCACTTGCGCCGCGCCGCCCGCAGGCCCCAGAACGCTCGCGCCGCCGTCCCCGAGGTGGCGGACCATCGACTCGGTCCAGAAGCGATGGCCGAGGGCGGCGAGGATTCGCGGTTCCTGGTGGGCCTCCTGACCGAACTCCCCGAGCACCACCGCGTACCGGTCGTGCTCAGGCACGTCGTCGGCCTGTCCTACGCCGAGATCGCGTCGGTGCTCGATTGCCCGGTGGGCACTGCCAAGGCCAACGTGGCACGTGCCCTCGACCGTCTCCGGGCTCTGGCCGCCGCCGCGCCCGACGGTATTGCCGACACCGGTCTCGTTTGCCATCCCCGATCCGCCTGTCCAGGCAAGGAGGTTCGATGACCGCCCGCGCGTCCCACCGTTCCAACGCCGCCGCCACTGCTGGTGCCGGCGCCGCCGCCTTGCGCCGGCTCCGTGTCGAAGCACCCCGAGGTTTCGTCGACGCCGTGTTGGACCGCCTCGGGCTGCACGAGGGCGATCACCTCGTCACGGTGACCAGCGCGGCCGGAGATCTGTTCGTGACCTTCAACGACAGTGGCATCAGCTCGGTGATGCCGGCCGCCGTGTTCGATGGCGATCCCGAGCAATTCGCGACGCACCACCGTCGTGAGACCGGGCGCCCGATCGTCCCCGGTCCGGCGCGCCCGCCCTCGGGGTTGGCCGCCGCCTTGCGCAGCGGCCGGGCGACGAGCCTGCGCTACGACCTGTCGGGCCTCACTCCTTTCGAGCGCGCCGTGCTTACCAAGACGCTCGAGATCCCCTCGGGTGAGGTCCGGCCCTACGGGTGGGTGGCGCGCGAGATCGGCCGACCCCGCGCCGTGCGCGCCGTGGGATCGGCCTTGGGACGCAACCCGGTGCCGGTGCTCATCCCGTGCCACCGGGTAGTGCGAAGCGACGGGCGGATCGGGAACTACGGCCTGGGTGTCCCCATGAAGCGGACGCTGCTCAGCGCCGAAGGGGTGGACATCGACCGTCTGGAGCGCCTCGCCGACGCCGGAGTCCGCTTCCTCGGGAGCGATACCACGCGTGTGTTCTGCGTCCCTTCGTGTGTGCACGCGCGCCGGATCCGCCCCGCGCACGAGGTGCAGTTCCGGAGCGCCGCCTCGGCGCTGGCGACGGGGTACCGGCCTTGCCCGCACTGCGCCCCGGCATCGGTGCGCGACGCCTCGTAGCGCGCCGGAGTGTGTCGCGCCGCGCGTCAGAGGCGGGGCGCGACCCACCCGGGCCCGTTCAGCTCTGGAACCCACGCCTGCTCGAGCCACCTTCCCGGCCCGCTGTGACGGGCCAGGGCGCGCCCGATCAGCGAGGCCGCCGCCGCCACGGTCCGGGACCGTCCGGGCCGCGCCCCCTCGAGGAGCTCGTTCCAGAAGATCGACCATCCTCCGGCCACCGCCGGTCCGACGAGGGGATGGGTGAGCAGCCTCCCAACCGCGGCCGCCGCGGCGGGCCGGGTGAGCAGCCCGGCATGGGCGGCCGCCGCCACGCGGTGGTAGTCGAGGTGATCCCGGGCGATCGCGGCGCGATATCGCGCCGCGGCGTCGGCCGGACCCGCCAGCACGGCCCGGGCGGCCAGGCGACCGCTGGTCATGGCGTGGGCGATGCCCTCGCCCTGTAGAGGATTGACGAGGCCGGCGGCGTCACCGATGAGCAGGACCCGGCCCGCGGCCGGTGTGGTGCCCACCATGCCCATCTTCAGCCAACCTCCGACCCGACCCGGCCCCGACCCGTCGCCGGGATTGGCGACGAGCCCCATGCGGCGAAGATGCTCCAGGAAGGCCGGGAGCAGTCGGACGGCCCCTCCACCGGCGCGCCGGTCGGACATCGTGCCGATCCCGAGTCCCGCATTGGCGCGCCCGCCCGGCCCGGGGAACAACCAGCCGTAGCCCGGGAATACGCGACCGGGCTCGGGCGCCCACAGCACGATGTGGGGCAGGGCCACGGGCTCGTCGAGGTAGACCCGCACCGCGAAACCCCACAGGACCCGACGGGAGTCGACCAGACCGACGGAATCGGCCACCCGGCTCGTGGCCCCGTCGGCACCGATCACGACGTCGGCCCGCAGCGTCCGGCCGCCGTCGAGTTCGACGACATGCCGATCGGCATCTCCGGCGCCATCGGGGCTCACGCGCTCGACGCGACCGGTCACGGCCCGCGCGCCGGCGTCCAGCGCCTTCTGCGCCAGCCAGCTGTCGAGTGTCCGGCGCGGGACCGCCACACCGTGGCCCGGATAGGTGATCCCCTCGAAGCACGGGAGCCGCAGCTTCCGCCTCGCCGGTCCGACGACGATCATGTCCCCGAGGCGGGTGCCCTCGGTATCGATCTCGAGCCCGAGATCTTCCAGCAGCGCGATCCCCCGGGGCCCGACAGCGTCTCCGCACGCCTTGTCTCGGGGAAAGGTGGCCTTGTCCACCAGCGCCACCCGGGCGCCACCGCGGGCGAGCTCCAGCGCTGTCACGCTCCCGGCCGGCCCGGCCCCCACCACCGCCACGTCGAAGTGCTCGGCCACCGGCAAACCTCCGACATCGGCAGGGCGTTCTGTGGGATTGTCGCACCGTGCGCCACGACACGCCCTCCACCGGCGCTCGCAACAGCCGATTCGCCCGTCGCCTGTTCTCGGGTCTTCCCCAACGCTACGACCGCCTGGCCGAATGGCTGTCGCTCGGTCAGAACAGCCGGTGGCGCCGCGCCATGGTGGACCAGATCGTCCCCGGCAAGCCCCGCCGCGTCCTCGACGTGGCCACGGGTCCGGCCGGGGTCGCCCTGCAGCTCGCGGCGCGTACCGACGCCCAGATCGTCGGGATCGATGTGACCGAAGCCATGCTCCGGGAGGGTCGTGCCAACGTGGCGCGCGCCGGCGCCGACAAGCGCGTGCAGGTCGTGCTGGGCAAAGGCGAGCAACTCCCCTTCGCCGACGCCACGTTCGACGCACTGACCTTCACCTATCTCCTCCGCTACGTGGAGGATCCGGCCGCGACATTGCGGGAATTGGCCCGGGTGGTGCGGCCCGGGGGCACCATCGGCAACCTCGAGTTCCTCGTCCCCGAGAGCAGGTTCTGGCGTTTCTGGTGGTGGGGGTACACCCGCCTCCTGCTGCCGTTGGGCGGAGCACTCACGGGAGGGCGGGAGTGGTTCGCGGTAGGACGGTTCCTCGGGCCCAACATCTCCGCTCACTACCGTCGCTACCCGCTGTCGTGGACGGTGCAGGCGTGGCGCGACGCTGGGATCGACGACGTCGCGGTGCGGTCGATGAGCCTGGGCGGTGGTCTGGTGATGTGGGGAAGCAGAACCGGTGGCTGAAGCTCCTCGTCCCGCCTTCTACGCCGCGCAGCGCGGTGGGTGGCGCGACTGGTGGACGATCCTGCATCCGCCCTACACGGCCTGGCACCTCTCCTATGTCGTGATCGGCGCATCACTCGCGCCCCGCGTCCACGTAGATCGCCTCGTAGCCGCGGTCCTCGCGTTCTTCTTGGCGGTGGGGATAGCGGCGCACTGTCTCGACGAGCTGCACGGACGCCCCCTGCGCACCCTCATCCCCGCCCCCGCCCTCGTCACCGCGACAGTGGTGACCCTGGCGGGCGCCGTCGCCATCGGTGTCGCAGGCGTGGTGACGGTGGGCGCGGTCCTTGTGCCCTTCATCGTCGTGGGACCCCTGCTCGTCATGGCCTACAACGCCGAGCTCTTCGGTGGCGTCGTGCACACCGACGCCGGCTTCGCGGCGGCGTGGGGAGCGTTCCCCGTGCTCACCGCGTACGTGGCCCAGGCCGGGACCCTGGCTCCGGCTCCGGCACTGGCCGCGGTCGGTGCCTTCGCTCTCTCTTGGGCGCAACGCAGCCTCAGTACCCCGGCGCGTGAACTTCGTCGTTCGGTGCGCACCGTCGAAGGCACCCTCACCCTGGCGGACGGGACCCTGCGGCATCTCGACGACAGGTTCCTGCTTGCTCCTCTCGAGCGCGCCCTGCGAGCGATGTCGTGGGGGCTCGTGACGGTGGCCGCCGGTCTCGCCGTGGCGAGGTTGACGTAGCCGGGCACGCCGACGTCCCACTGCCCGTTGCCGCGGCACCCTGACTTCGGTACCGTCGCCCCACCCAACGGCGGTTCTCGTCGCTTCCCAGGAAAGGTTTGGTGTGACGTGGCACTCGGCTTCTATTTCGTGCACGAGGGATTCACCCCGGAGAAGTACGACAAGGTCATCAAGCAGCTCACCGACGCCGGTGCGGGAGCCCCCAAAGGGCGTACCTTTCACGTCGCCCTCGAGTCCGACGGCGCGATCCAGGTGTTCGACATCTGGGAGTCACAGGAGGAGTTCGAAGCATTCGGCGCGACGCTCCTCCCGATCCTGGCGGAAGCTGGCGTCAAACTGAACGAGCCCATGGCGGCGAAGGTGCACAACGTCATCGAGGGCTGAACGGCCCTGTGTGATCGAGGGCTGAACGGCCCTGTGTGATCGAGGGCTGAACGGCCCTGTGTGATCGAGGGCTGAACGGCCCCGCTCGACCCCCGAGGGATCTACGGGGGATCGTCGGGCGGCGCGGTCTCTGCTTCGATGGCGAGGTGTCGCCGCAATCCGGCGACGGTGGAGTCGACGACGCGGTCGTGACCCCAGCGCATGAGGGGGTGCGCGACCCGGGCGGCCAGCCGCATACCCCGCTGCGTCATCTCGACGGTCCACGACACGTCGACAAGAGTGCCCTGTGCGGTGGGCTCGAGTTCGAGACGTGCCGTGCCCTCGAGGTCACCGTGGACAGTGGCATCGATGCAGGTGGGCCGGGTGCACCGATCGAGCACCACCCGGATCCGCATCGTGTATGGCACCGGCGGTGACACCAAGCCGTACAAGATCGCCCCGCTCTCGAGGCCGGGGCCCTCGAGACGGAATTCGCGCAGCCACGCCCACCAGGTCTCGAAACGCTCGCTGTGCTCGATCGAGTTCCAAATGACCTCGGGCGCGACGTCGAAGCTGAACCGACCGCGGTAGTCGATGACCGACGTCGATCGCGCCACGGCCGTCAGTCCCGCGCCGGCTCGTTGGGGTAGACGGCGCGACAGGCCGGGCACCACCGTTCCACCCCGGGCACGGTCCGCGAACGGTGCAGGCCTCCGGCGCTGTCGACCTCGAGGTACACGCGGTGCACCGGCTGGAGCGGCCCGTCGGCCCCGCCGCAGCTTTCGCACGTCGTACCTGGTGGCGCCCCGTTCTTAGCCACGGCGGAACGGTACACTGGGGTCTCTACCCGGTCCCGACGCCGCCGGCAGCCAACGCGCGCTGGACGGCAAGGAGGCCTCACATGGCACGAAAGGTCACGGTCCCCGAGGTCCGTTCCCGAAAGCGCGCACGCGGCGGTCAGCCGATCGTCATGCTCACCGCGTACGACACCCCCGGGGCCAGGATCGCCGACGCTGCCGGGGTCGACATCATCCTCGTGGGCGACTCGGTCGCCAACAACGTGCTCGGGCTGGCCGACACCCTGCAGGTCGACGTGGCGGTCATGGCCCATCACGTGGCCGCGGTCAGCCGGGCCGCCCCTAGGGCCCTGGTGGTAGGAGATCTCCCCTGGCTCAGCTACCACGTGTCGGTCGAGGACACCATCCGCAACGGCGCCACCCTGGTGCGGGCCGGAGCCGAGGCCGTGAAGCTCGAAGGGGGCAGGGTGAGGGTCCCCATGATCGAGGCCCTGGTGGCAGCGGAGATCCCGGTCATGGGACATCTGGGCCTGACGCCGCAGTCGGTGCACACCATGGGCGGCTACAAGGTCCAGGCCAAGCAGGCCGTGGCGGCCGACGCGCTCCTCGATGACGCCAAGGCCATCGCGGCGGCGGGGTGCTTCGCGATGGTCCTCGAGGGTGTTCCGGACGTGGTGGCGGCCCGCGTGACCGAGCAGGTCGACGTGCCCACCATCGGGATCGGGGGAGGCCCGGGATGCGACGGGCAGGTACTCGTCTTCCACGACGTGCTGGGCCTCGGGGTGGGCCCCGTCCCAAAATTCGTGCGTCGCTATGCCGACCTGGCTTCCGCCGCGGTCGAAGCTGTCACGCTCTGGGCCGCCGATGTCCGCTCCGGGGCGTTCCCCTCGGACGCAGAGACCTATCACCAGCCGCCCGACCAGGGGCCCGGGGGCCCCTGACCCACCCTTCGGGTACCATGGCCGCTGGCCACGGCCCGGGTCTCGACCCGGCCGGGCCGGGAGAACCCTGCTCCGCCGGGGGCGGAGCCCCGGTTGCCGAGTGGCCCGGGTCCAGAGGGAGGTGAGCCGCGCGTGCGGCCGTACGAGACGATGATCATCTTCGACCCCGAGGTCGAAGAGGCGGCGATCCAGGCCACCCTGGACCGTGCGCTCGAGGTGGTGCGTTCCAACGGGGGCACGACGGGCACCGTCGACCGCTGGGGCCGCCGCACCCTCGCATACGAGATGAACAAGAAGCGCGAGGGGTATTACGTCGTGGCCGAGTTCACGGCAGAGCCCAAGGCGTCGGCCGACCTCGACCGATTCCTCGTGCTGGCCGACGAGGTCATGCGCCACAAGATCATCCGGGTGCCGGAGAAGGTCGCCGGTAGGGCCCGGTCCAAGGTTCCCGCCCAGGCCAAGGTTCCCGCCCAGGCCAAGGTTCCCGCCGGGGACGCGGGCGTCAGCGCCGGCTGAGCCGGCAGCGGAGGAGGAAAGACAATGGCGAACGGGAACAACGTCGTGCTCGTCGGGAACATCACCCGCGACCCCGAGCTGCGTTTCACACCCACCGGACAGGCCACGGCCACCTTCGGTTTGGCGGTGAACCGCCGGTGGCAGAACCGTCAGACCCAGGAGTGGGAGGAGGCCACGTCGTTCTTCGACGTCGTGTGCTGGCGGGAGATGGCCGAAAACGCGTCGGAGAGCCTGGCTCGGGGCTCGCGTGTGATCGTGACCGGGCGTCTCGAGCAGCGGTCGTGGGAGACCCAGGACGGGGACAAGCGGTCGAAGGTCGAAGTGGTCGCCGATGAGATCGGTCCCAGTCTGCGTTGGGCGACGGCCCAGGTGACCAAGAACGAGCGACGGGGTCCGGCCGAAGCCGCGCCCCCCCGGGGCGGCGCGGACCGGCAGCCGGCTGCCCAGGCGGCCGGCGGTGGATACGGCTACGACGAGGAACCGTTCTGAGCCATGGCACGGCACACCGATCGAAGGACCCGACGCACCGCCTCGGCTCCGTCGCGCCGTTCCACACAGAAGCCCTGTGCGCTGTGCCGGGACAAGGTGGAGTGGGTTGACTACAAAGACGTCAACCTGCTTCGCCGTCACCTGAGCGATAGAGGCAAGATCCGTGCCCGTCGAGTGACGGGGAACTGCGCCTGGCACCAAGGTGAGATCGCCGTCGCCATCAAAACTGCACGCGAACTCGTACTGCTGCCGTACTCGCAGCGCACCTCGACCGAGCGGCCCGGCCGTCGCGATCGAGGGCAGCGCGGTGCATCCTCCGGAAGTGAAGCACCCAGGGTCGATGCCGTCGACGTGGACGCAGAGGAAACCGCCGACATGGCTGTGTCAGATTCGTCAAGGCTCCGCGAGATGGCGGGCGTGTCAGGGAGTGGTCGGCCATGAGGGTGTTGCTGCGCAGTGACATCTCCGGGGTGGGGAAGAAGGGCGACGTCGTCGAAGTCGCCAAGGGGTTTGCTCGGAACTATCTGTTCCCGACGGGAAGCGCCCTACTCGCCACCGGCGGCGTAGAGGCACAAGCCGCGTCGATGCGTCGGTCGCGCGCCCTGCGCGACGCCCAGGACAAAGAGGAGGCGCAGACCGTCGCAGGCGTGCTCAACGACGCCACGGTGACGATCACGGCTCGCGCCGGTGCGGAAGGGCGCCTGTTCGGGTCCGTCACGACGATCGACATCGCCGACGCGCTGCAGGCTCAGACTGGTGCTGTCATCGATCGCCGAAAGATCCAGCTCCCGGAGTCCATCAAGTCGCTCGGTACCCACGTCGTGCCGGTCCGCTTGCACCCGGAGGTGGATGTCGAGGTGACGGTCGTGGTCGTCGCCGACGCCTGAGCAGGGCGGCGTCGGGGGGACGTCGGCCGGTGTCACATCCTGATGCCAGGGTGAGCGGGGTGCGACCTCGCGTGCGGCGGCCCACCGGCAGAGTTATCCCCAGCCCCCACTCCTCGGTTCGGGGGTCGTCCACATGGTTGTCCACCTCGAACCGACGGTTGTCCACCTCAAATTCCCAGGGTTGCACCACTCGTTACCCCCAGGCCCGGTAGGCGAGGGTAGGGGGACATGGCTCAGCCTTTCGAAGACGCACCGGTCCGTCGGCTCCACGCGGTCGGAGCACGCGTTCCACCCCACAACCTCGACGCCGAGGAATCGCTGCTGGGGGCGATGCTGCTCTCACGAGATGCCATCGCGGCGGCACTTGAGTGTTGCGTGGCCGAGGACTTCTACAAGCCCGCCCACGGTCACGTGTTCGCGGCGGTCACCGCCCTCTACGCAAGGGGCGAACCGGCCGACCCCGTGACGGTCGCGGACGAGTTGCGCCGCTCCGGTCTGCTCGACGCCGTCGGCGACGCGTCGGTGCTGATCTCGCTGCAGGTGAACACTCCGTCGACGGCGAACGCCTCGCACTACGCCCGCATCGTGGAGGAGCACGCGCTCCTCCGGCGTCTCGTCGTGGTGGCGGGCGACATCGCGGAGCTCGGGTTCAGTCTCCCCGAGGACGTGTCCGCCGTCGTCGACCGCGCCGAGGCGATGGTGTTCGAGGTCGCCCAACGCCGGGTGGTCGACACCATGGCACCCCTGCGCGAGCTCCTGGCTGCCAGCCTCGACCATCTCGAGAACCTCTTCGCCCGGGGCGACACCATCACCGGCGTCCCCACCGGCTACGGAGATCTCGACGAGCGGCTGGCCGGGTTGCAGAAGTCGAACCTCGTCGTGGTCGGGGCTCGTCCCGCCATGGGCAAGACGAGTTTCGCACTGGGCATCGCCCAGCACGCCGCGGTGCACGCGCGCGTACCGGTGCTCGTGTTCTCGCTCGAGATGAGCCACCTGGAGCTCACCCAGCGACTGCTGTGCTCAGAAGCGCACGTGGATGCCACCCGGATGCGAAACGGTCGTTTGCTCGAGTCGGACTGGCCCAAGATCTCCGACGCAATCGGCCGACTCGGCGACGCGCCCATCTACATCGACGACAACCCCAACCTCACGGTCATGGAGATCAGGGCCAAAGCCCGACGCCTGAAGGCCCGCGAGGGTCTCGGCCTCGTGGTCGTCGACTATCTCCAGCTCATGAGCGGCCACACCAAGAGCCGAGCGGAGAACCGACAGGTCGAGGTGTCCGAGATCAGTCGCGGGCTCAAGGTACTCGCCCGCGAGCTAGACATCCCGGTCGTCGCTTTGTCGCAGCTGTCGCGAAACTTGGAGATGCGCCAGGACAAGCGCCCTGTGTTGGCCGATCTCCGTGAATCTGGATCGATCGAGCAGGACGCGGATGTCGTGCTGTTCATCTACCGCGACGAGATCTACAACCCGGACTCTCCTGACCGGGGGACGGCGGAGATCATCATCGCCAAACATCGCAACGGCCCGACCGGCGTGACCCAGCTCGCCTTCGTCGACCGCTTCACCCGCTTCGCCGGCATCGCCCGGGTCTGACGCCGTCTCATCCCCGCCCTGGCGCCGGCATCTCGTCGGACGACCACGGTCTTAGGAACCGACGGCTTCGTCGACGGGGTCAGAGGACATGGGCCCGGTACCCGTCCAACGACCGGCCAAAGGGACCCGGACCCAGAACGTCGCCCCTCGCTGCCCGTTGTCCAGAGCGGGATCCGACACCACGCCCACGGTCCCCCCGTGAGCGTGAGCGATGGCCGCCACGATGGTCAGTCCGAGGCCGGCTCCGCCGGTGGCACGTGCCCGGGTGGGATCGGAACGGTGGAACGGCTCGAAGATGTGTGCCTGCTCCTCGAGAGGGATACCTGGCCCCTGGTCGCAGACCTCGAGATACGCCGAGGGGGATTCGGCCCGAACCCGGACCTCGATACGCGAGCCCTCCGGCGTGTGCTGAACGGCGTTGGCGAGCAAGTTGTCGACCACCTGGCGCAGGCGGTCAGAGTCGCCGATGACCGGTACCTGCCCCGATACCTCGAGTCCGATGACGCGCTCGGGTGCGCTCACCTGGGCGGCGCGCACCGCGGCGCTGACGATGGCGGTCAGGTCGACGGGATCCAAGGCGATGGGACGTTGGTGGTCGAGCCGGGCCAGGAGCAGCAGGTCGTCGACGAGCACACTCATGCGGCTGGCCTCCTCGCGGATGTGGCGCATGGACGTCGCCAGATCCTCGGGCCGGTCCCGAGCGCCGCGCTCGAAGAGCTCGGAATAGCCGCGGATCGATGTCAGGGGGGTGCGCAATTCGTGCGACGCGTCGGCGAGGAAGCGCCGCAGACGCTCCTCCGAGGCGGCCCGCGCCGCGAAGGCTCCTTCAATACCGGTGAGCATCGTGTTGAGGGCGAGGCCGAGCTTGCCCACCTCGGTGCGGTCGTCAGTCGTCGCGACGCGCTGGGACAGGTCACCTCCCGCGATCGCCCCGGCGGTGGCAGCCATCTCGTCGAGCGGTCGCAGGTTGCGCCGCACGATGAACCAGGCCAGTCCCCCCAGGCCGACGAGCACGGCACCGGACACGAGGAGCTCTATCAGGAGCAAACGGCCGAGCGTGTGATGGAGGTCGTTGAGAGGGATGGCCACGATCGCCGTCCCCGCGCCACCGGCGACCGAGGTGGGCTCGACGAGCACCCGGTACTGGACGCCGGCGCCCCCGACGCTGTTGGCATTGAAGAGCGAGCCGTTGGAGCTGGAGCTCGACACAGGAAGCCTGAGCGGAAGGTCGGGCGGAGACAGCGGGTACCCCTGCACCCCGCACAGCGGCGTTCCGCTCTCGTCGCGCACCTGCACCCACAAGCCCGGCGGTGGGATCACGCCCGGGCTCCCCCGAAATCGCCCGAACGGCGTCGCCTGACACGGCGCCGCTTGCGTGACACTGGCGACGTCGCCGGTGAGCTGTTGGTCGACCTGGGTGTAGAGGTACGAACCCAGTGACGCGTAGATCGCGACGTCCGCCACGACCAGTCCGACGGCGACGATGCCGACGAGGACCAGGAGCAGCCGCAGCCGCAGTGTCACGACCTACTCCGGCGTGGGGCGCAAGGAGTAGCCCACGCCGCGCACGGTGTGGATCAGGCGGGGTCCCAGCGTGTCGATCTTCTTGCGCAGGTAGCTGATGTAGATCTCGACCACGTTGGCGTTGCCGTCGAAGTCGTAGTTCCAGACCCGGTCGAGGATTTGCGACTTCGACACCACGCGCCCCGCGTTGAGCATGAGGTAATGAAGGAGTTTGAACTCGGTCGGGGTCAGCTCGATGGACACAGGTCCACGGTGTACCTCGTGGCTCTCCTCGTCGAGCTGCAGGTCGCTCACCCGCATCCGGCCGTCGTCCCCTTCACCGTGGGCCCGGCGCAGGATGGCCCTGACCCGGACGATGAGCTCCTCGACGCTGAAGGGCTTGGTCATGTAGTCGTCGCCGCCCAAGGTGAATCCCCGCAATTTGTCGTCGAGCGTGTCGCGCGCGGTGAGGAAGAGAACGGGCAGACGCCCCCCGATACGGTCGCGTCCCATGCGCTCGAGGACCTCGAACCCACTCAGGTCGGGAAGCATCACATCGAGGACGACGAGGTGCGGACGGAAGTTGGTCATCGCATCGAGCGCCTCGCGCCCCAGGTGCGACACCGCCACCTCCATCCCCTCGTAGCGGAGGGCCATGGAGAGGAGGTCGGTGATGCTGGGCTCGTCGTCGACGACCAGGATGCGGCTGCGCTCTGTCATAGGGGTCGCTTTCAGCCTGCCCCCTTATCCTGTGGGTTTCCTGTGAGAGACCCCGGGTCCTGGCCAGCGTCTACAAGCCCGCGGCCGCCAGTTCGGGATCGGGCCCCACCGGGGGGCGGGCCGACCCGTTCGCCACCAGGGCAGGTGCTGGCGACGCTTCGGAGGGGTCGGGGGCGAAAGCCGCCAACGTCTCGTCGATCAGCCGGACAATCTCGTCGCAGCGTTCACCCAGTCCCACAGACGGCCCCTCCCTTCTGCCTGACCCATCGGCCCGTACCGAGGTCCCCTGAAGGACGGGAGGATCAGGGCCGCGCTCCACCTGGAGATCCTTACCCTGTGCGTCGGCGGTCCAACTGCTCTCGGTGGGAAATCGGCACGCACCGGGGCGTGACGGGCCTACGATGCCCCCGAGTGGACGAGGCACAGCGCGACATCGCCGCCCGGGTCGCGTTGCGACTCCTCGTCGACACCTACGCACGCGACGTCGACCGCCGCGACACGGGTGCGGTGGCCGATCTGTTCTCGGAGGACGGTCGCCTGGTCACCCACTTCTATCCCGGTCCCGACGGGCTGCCCTCGGTGCGATCGGGCCGGGCCGAGATCACCTCCGCCCTGGTGGCGGGGCTCCGTCCGTACATGGCCACCACGCACATCGTGGGAGGTCAGGTAGTCACCATCGAGGGCGACGGGGCCACGGGGGAAACGGTGTGCCTCGCCCACCACCTTTACGAGCGCGACGGCAGTCCCCGCCTGCTCGTCATGGCCGTCCGGTACCAAGACACCTTCGTGTGCGTGTCTGGCTCGTGGCGATTCGCCGAGCGCCAGCTTCGTCTGGACTGGCGCCACGACTACTCCATGGCGGAGGGTTGATCAGAGGAGGTCGACCAACGTGACCACGATCAAGGTAGCGGCCCTTCCGCCGGTCCGGGCGGGTGTATGCGCCGATCCTGACTGGATGGCGAGCTTCGCGCGCCACATCGAAGCACTGGGCTTCGAGTCCGTCGTCGTCGTCGAGCACCCACTCGTCATCGGGGACTACACCAGCCGGTATCCATATGCGCCATCGGGACGCATGCCGCTTCCCGACGACTGTGCCATTCCCGACCCCATCGACCTGTTGGCATTTCTGGCCGGTGTGACCTCCAGCTTGGGCCTGGCCACCGGTGTGCTGGTCCTCCCCGCCCATCACCCGGTCGTCATGGCCAAGCGCCTGGCCACCGTGGACCGATTGTCGAAGGGACGGGTGCGGTTGTGCATCGGCGTGGGTTGGATGCGCGAAGAGCTCGAAGCCTGCGGGGTGGATTTCGACAGCCGGGGGCGACGGACCGACGAGTGCATCGACGTCATGCGCGCCCTGTGGGCCGACAGCGAGCCCGAGGGGGCGTCGTTCGAGGGCGAGTTCTTCGGGTTCTCCCACGCGCACACGCACCCCAAGCCGCTGCGCTCCGGCGGTGTACCCATCCATATCGGTGGCCATAGTGCGCCATCGATCCGACGCGCGGCGCGCCGCGGCGACGGTTGGCAACCGCTCGGGTTATGGGGCGATGAGCTCGCCCAGGCGTTGGCCCGCCTGGACAAGGAGGTCGAGGCGGCCGGCCGTGACCGCAACGCGCTCGAGCTGACCATCAGTGCCATGTCGACCCAGGCCACGACCGAAACCGTCGACCGGCTCGCCGAGCTCGGCGTGGACCGCCTGGTGGTGACATGCGGCCATGCCGATCTCGGGGCCGCGCGGGACGAGATGTCAGAGGTCGCCGCCCGTATCGGCCTCTCATCGCCGGAAGAAGGCCCAGGTACGCTACGACGATGACCCTGACGCACGCGTCAGCCATGCGCGTCGCGGTCCTCGTCAAGCAGGTCCCGCGCGTCGAGGAGATGGAACTGCTCCCCGACGGGCGCCTCAAGCGCGAGGGCGTCGAGCTCGAGATGAACGCGTACTGCCGGCGCGCGGTGAGCAAGGGTGTGGAGATCGCCCGGGAGAGTGGGGGGACCTGCGTGGTGTTCAGCCTCGGCCCACCCGTCGCCGAGGACGTCTTGCGGGAAGCCGTCGCGTGGGGGGCCGACGAAGCGGTGCTCGTCACCGACCCTGCTTTCGCCGGATCCGACACGCTCGCCACGGCCACGGCCTTGGCGGCCGCCCTCGGGCGCGAGGGTCCGTTCGACCTGGTCCTGGTGGGCCGCAATTCGATCGACGCCGACACCGGCCAAGTCGGCCCCGAGATCGCCGAGCTGCTCGATCTCCCGTTCGCCGGAGGTGTCAGGGACTTGACCCTCTCGGACCGGCGCGCCGACGTCCGGTGTGAGCTCGACGACGGGTGGCGCGATGTCGTGATGGAGCTCCCGGCCGTCCTTTCGACGGCCGAACGGCTGACCGAGCCGTGCAAGGTCCCCCCCGAGGGGCGGGCCGCGGTGGCGCCCTCGCGCATCCGGCGATTGTCGGCCGCCGAGCTCGGGTCGGGGCCCTGGGGAGCGGCGGGAAGCCAGACGGTGGTGGGCGACGTGCGCGCCCTCGACGTGGTGCGTCACCGCGTCGTGCTCTCGGGCCCCGTGCCCGAGCAGGTCGACCGCGCTCTGGAGATGCTCGGGCGATGGGGAGCGCTCGACGCCGTGCGTCACCACCATGCGAGCGGGAGCGCCGCGGCGGAAGCCGACGGCAGTGCCGAGCCCGACGTCGAGGCGGTCCCGGCTGCTGCTGATGACACCGGCCCGTCGGCGACGGCCCGCGTCGTGGCCGTGGTAATCGAACCCGACCGAGCCCGCGTCGCCCGCGAGCTGCTCGGTGAGGCGGTCCACATGGCGCGCCGAATATCGGGGAGGGTCGTGGCCATCGTGCCCGCACCACCGGACATGGCCGAGCTCGCCTCATGGGGTGCCGACAGGGCCGTCTCGGTGGCGGGCACGGCGGTGGAAGAGGATGTGGCCCGCGCCTTGGTCGACTGGTGTCGGGTGTCCCCACCCTGGGCGGTGCTCGTGCCGGGCACGCTGTGGGGCCGCGAGGTTGCGGCCCGGGCTGCGGCGTGCCTCGGTGCCGGCCTGACCGGCGACGCGGTCGGGTTCGGGGTCGAGGACGGCCGCCTGGTCACGTGGAAGCCCGCTTTCGGGGGCAGCCTGGTGGCGGCGATCACGTGTCGTTCGGAGATGCAGATGGCGACGGTGCGACCCGGTGTCCTTCCCCTGCGCGCGCCGCGGCGGGTGGCGGCGATGCCCCCAATCGACACGCAGGCCGGGACCACACGGGGGCGGGTGCGCGTCGTTGACGCGGGGCGCGACGACGACGTCGAGGCCCTCTTGGCGGCCCGATCCGTGGTGGCCGTGGGGCAAGGCGTCGCGCCCGAGGAGTACGGGGACCTGGACCCGCTCCTGAAGGTGCTGGGAGCCGAGTTGGGCGCGTCGCGCAAGGTGACCGACAAGGGGTGGTTGCCGAGGGCGCGCCAGATAGGTGTCACGGGCCACAGCGTGGCCCCGGCCCTGTACGTCGCCATCGGTGTGTCGGGCAAGTTCAACCACGTCGTCGGGGCGCGCAGCGCGGGCACGATCGTCGCCATCAACACCGACTCAGAGGCTCCGATCTTCGGCTGGGCCGACGTCGGGATCGTCGGCGACTGGCACCAGGTTGTCCCGCTGCTGGTCGACGCCCTGGGCTAGGCCCGTAACACTCCGGCCGGGCCCGTAGTGTCTGAGACGTGTGGCGCCAGCAGGTCGGCATCGACGACGTCCGCGCCGCGGCGGCGCGCCTCGCCCCCGTCGGGGTGCAGACCCCGCTCCAGCTCAACGAGCGGCTCTCGCAGCACTTCGGTGCCACCGTGCACATCAAGCGCGAGGACCTGCAGGTGGTCCGGTCCTACAAGATCCGCGGTGCCTATAACTTCATCGCCGGACTATCCGAGGAGGCGCTGGCCGTCGGGGTGGTGTGTGCCAGCGCCGGCAACCACGCCCAGGGGGTGGCGTGGAGCTGTCGCCATCTGGGGGTGCGGGGTGCGGTGTTCCTGCCCCAGCGCACACCGCGTCAGAAGGTGGCGCGCATCCGGGCACTGGCCGGCGACCTCGTCGATCTCCATTTCGCGGGGGAGAGTTTCGACGATGCCCTCGCCGCGGCCGCCGCCCACGCGGCGCGGACCGGCGCCACCATCGTCCCTACCTTCGACCATCCCGCGACGATCGCCGGCCAGGGCACGATCGCGCTGGAGATCGTCGAGCAACTCGACGCGGCGCCCGACGTCGTCGTCGTTCCCGTCGGTGGTGGCGGGCTCATCTCGGGCATAGCCGTCGTCTTCGAGGGGCTGCGCGCCGCCACTGATGTGGTGGGTGTCCAGCCTGCAGGAGCACCGGCCATGGTGCGATCGCTCGAGGCCGGACGCGTCGTGACCATCGACATCGAAGACGACTTCGTCGATGGGGCGGTGGTGCGGACACCGGGTGAGCTCACCTTCTCCGTCGTGCGCGACCTCGTGCCGCGCATGATCGTCGTGGAGGAGGGCCGGGTGTGCACCGAGCAGCTCGATCTCTACCAGGTGGACGGCATCGTGGCCGAGCCCGCCGGGGCACTCGCTGTTGCCGCCCTCGACGACCTTGCGGCGGAGTTGGCCGGACGGAGCGTGGTGTGCATCTTGAGCGGCGGCAACAACGACGTCGCCCGATACGACGAGATCATCGAACGCAGCCTCGTGCATCAGGGCCTGAAGCACTACTTCATCGTGGACTTCCCTCAGCGCCCCGGTGCGCTACGACAATTCCTCGACGAATGCCTGGGTGCCACCGACGACATCGTGCTGTTTGAGTACATCAAGAAGAACGATCGGGAATTCGGTCCCGCCGTGGTGGGCGTGCAGCTCGCCGAACGCTCTGACCTGGCGTCGCTGCTCGAGCGCATCGCCAGCTCGGGCCTCGACGTCCGGCTCCTGCCACCCGACAGCCCGGTGTTCCGCCTCCTCGTGTGAGTACGGCTACAGGGACAGGTCCTTCTTGGGCCGCACCACGAGCGAGGCGAGGTGGACGCCGGCGGGCCGGGTGATGGCCCACAGGACTGCTTCGGCCACGTCTTCGGGGGCGCACAGGTGCTCGGCCATCGTCTCCTGGGCCTGTTCGAGCACCGCGTCGGGAAGTCGGTCGCCCGGGGTGAACTGCGCCGTATCTGCGTTCCCGCCCATCGAGCTGATCATCATCTCGAGCACGGCCGGGTCGAAATTCCGGGCGAAGCTGGTGGCGATGGCGCCGGGCATGATGGTCACGACCTTGATGGGTTCGTCGAGCAATTCGCGCCGCAGTGACTCGTTGATGCAGTTGACGGCGTGCTTGGTGGCGCCGTAGACACCCGACGCCGGTTGCAACGAGGCTACCGACGAGATGTTCACGATGTGGCCCTCGGCGCCACAGGCGCGCATGGCCCGCACCGCGGCCTGAGACCCCACCAGCAGGGCGAGGATGTTGGTCTCCAACATCACGCGCCAGTGCTCGGGATCGGCATCGACGATGGGCTCGGGATAGCTCACTCCGGCGTTATTGACCATTACGTCGAGCCGCCCGGTGCCCTGCATGGCCCGGTCCACCAGCGACCGGGCCTCGGCCACGTCACGCACGTCGTGCACATGGGCCTCCGCCGTTCCCCCCCCGGCGGTGATGCGCGCCATCGATGCGTCCATGGCCTCCCGGGTGCGACCTCCCAGGACCACGTGTGCACCTGCCCCCCCGAGCCTCTCGGCGATGGCCCGCCCGATTCCGCTCGAAGCTCCGGTGACGACGGCGGTCCGCCCCGCCAACGGCTTGTCCGGTGCGGTGTCTGGTGCCATGCGCGTCCCTCCTCGGGTGTCGTGGACGGTTCACCTTAGGGCTGGTGCCCAATCCCGCCCACCGCCCCGAGGTCGGTGCGGTTCGTCGGTACCGGGTGTCGGTCGGTACGATGCCGCGGTGAGCGACGTGCTGCCCCAGCCCACCGACGCCTCCGCATCGACGGCACCACCCGCACAAGGCCGTCTTTCGGCCTGGGTCGAGGTGCTGCGGACCACGAACCCGCCCAAAGGCCGTCCTCTGGACCCGGTGTCGCGGTGGCTCGTGCTCACCCGGGCGGCGGTGCTCCCCATGACACTGGTGGCCGGGGCGGTCGCCGCGCTCCTGGCCGTGCACCGCCCCGGGCTTCGCCCCGGTCTGCTGGTGCTGGCTCTCGCCGGGCTTCTTCTCGCGCATTGCGCCAACAACCTCATGAACGACCTCTTCGACGCGGAGGTGGGTGCCGACACGGCGTCGTACCCTCGCGCCCTGTATGCGCCTCACCCCGTGCTCTCCGGCATGGTGTCGCGGGGGCGTCTGGCGCGCGCCGCGCTGATCGTCAACCTTTTCGACCTCGTCATCCTCGTCGTCCTGGCGGTGTACCGGGGCTGGCCGGTGGTCGGTTTCGCCCTGGCGGGGTTTGCGTTGTCGGTCGCCTATACGGCTCCGCCGTTGCGGCTCAAGAAGCGTGGCCTGGGCGAGCCCGACGTCTTCTTGGTGTGGGGACCGCTCATGGTGTGCGGGACCTATTACGCCGCGGTGGGCCATCTTCCGTGGGAGATCGTGGTGGCGTCGGTGCCCTACGGGTTGCTGTGCACGGCCGTGCTCATGGGCAAGCACATCGACAAGGCCCCTTTCGACGAGCCTCTGGGGATCCGGACGCTCCCAGTGGTGCTGGGCGAACGCCGCGCTCGGGCCGCGACGGTCGGCCTGATGGTCGCGTTCTACGTGACGGTGGTCGTGTGCGTGGCGGTGCGAGCGCTTCCGTGGCCGGCGCTGTTGAGCGTGGGGGCGGTCCCCAAACTCGTCCAGGCGTGGAAGGCATTCAGCCAGCCCAAGCCCGACGAGCCCCCCGCCGGGTTCCCGGTGTGGCCCCTGTGGTTCGCGGCGGTCGCGTTCGTGCACACCCGACGCGCCGGATCCCTACTGGTGCTCGGTCTCATCATCGCGGCGATCGCCAACATTCGCTGAGCCGCCTCGGGGCGGGGCCGCGCCGAGTTGGGTCAGGTGCCGGCCCGCTGGTCGCGCTGTTGGCGTACATACTGCGCTGTGCCGGCCAGGAATTGCGCCACGTTGGCCGCCTTGCCCGAGGCAACGTCCCCGAACCATCCCGGGACGTAGACCTGCGCAGCGTCGTTCGCCAGGCCATCGAGGATGGCGGCCACGGCTTCTTCGACGGGGATGGACTCGACCGACGCCTCGAACGGGTCGTTGTCGGGGAGCGTGAAGAGCTCGGTGTCGACGACGCCCGGATACACAACCGTGACCTTCACGCCCGTGTCCCAGAGGTCGACGGCCATCGACTCCGAGAACACCGTCAACGCCGCCTTGGACGCCGCGTAGGCGGCCTCGCCCGGCGGGCTCAGGGTCGCAGCCACCGAAGACACGTTGACGATGCGGCCCTCGCCGCGCTCGAGCATCTGGGGCAGCAAGGCCAGGGTCAGTCGAACGGGGCTCGAGTAGTTGATGTTCATCACGGCGTCGACGGTGACCGCGTCGAGGGCGGTGACGTGGCGGCGCTTGGGGGTGCCGGCGTTGTTGACGAGCACGTCGACGCCCCCGAGCTCGACCGTCGCGGCCGAGGCGAGGCGGTCGACCGCCGCAGGGTCGGCGAGGTCCACCACCCACATCCGCGACGAGGGAGCATGCTCCCGGCACCGCTCGAGCACTTCCGCCAGGCGATCGGCTCGCCGGGCGCACACGCCCACCACCGCCCCCGCCCGTGCCATAGCCTCGGCCAGCCCTGCTCCGATACCCGACGACGCCCCTGTCACGAGGACCCTGCGACCCGCCACGTCGTACGCCACGTGCCCCCCTTCCCGAGGGCCCTGATCTTCGCTCAGATCTGGTGCTCGTGCTGCCGCCACCGCCGACGACGGCGCGGTCGGGATGAGGCGGGTCGACCGCGCGGGCACCGAGGTGCCGGGCGTACGCTCGGGAGGGCGCGGCGAGGAGGGCGACGTGAAGACGAGGGTCACCGACATGCTCGGGGTGGAATTCCCCATCCTGGCTTTCAGCCACTGCCGCGACGTGGTGGCGGCGGTCACCCGGGCCGGGGGCTTCGGTGTTCTCGGCGCGGTCGCGCACACGCCCGAGCAGCTCGATGTCGACCTCAAGTGGATCGAGGAGCAGACACGAGGCGGTCGCTACGGAGTCGACCTCTTGCTGCCGGCCAAGTACGCCGGAGCCGAGGAGGGCGGTCTCGACCCCGAGGCCGTGGCGCAGCTCCTGCCCGTAGCGCAACAGCAATTCGTACAGGAGATCCTGCGCCGTTACGACGTGCCGGAGCTGCCCGCCGATCTACGCGACGGATCGGAGCGCAATGCCCTGGCCAACGTGTCCGCCAAGGGCTACGGACCCCTCCTCGACGTGGCCTTCGCCCATGACATCACGCTGGTGGCGAGCGCGCTGGGAGCGCCTCCCCCAGCTTTGATCGGCCGGGCGCACGACGCCGGAGTGGTGGTCGCGGCCCTGGCGGGAACCGTGACTCACGCCGAGCGCCACCAGGCGGCCGGAGTCGACGTCATCGTGGCGCAAGGGACCGAGGCGGGCGGCCACACCGGCGAGATCTCCACCATGGTGCTCGTGCCCGAGGTGGTCGATGCCGTCGCACCGACTCCGGTGCTGGCGGCCGGCGGTATCGCCAACGGACGTCAGATCGCCGCCGCCATGGCGCTGGGAGCCGAGGGTGTGTGGTGCGGCTCGGTGTGGCTGACCACAGAGGAGGCCGAGACCCATCCCGTGGTGAAGCAGAAGTTCCTTACCGCCACCTCTCGTGACACCGTCCGGTCGCGGTCACTGACCGGAAAGCCCGCCCGCATGCTCCGCAGCGCCTGGACCGACGAATGGGAGGACGGTGCTTCGCCCGGTGCGCTCCCGATGCCCCTGCAGAGTGCGCTCGTGGCCGAAGCCCAGCACCGCATCAGCCGAGCCGCAGCCACCGAGGGATCGGGAGCGCAGAAGCTCGCCAATTACTTCGTCGGGCAGGTCGTGGGCCAACTCGATCGGATCCGCCCCGCCCGCCAGGTGGTCCTGGACATGATGACCGAGTACGCCGAGGTGGCCCAACGATTCGCCGATCAGCTCTCCGAGGAGGCTGACGCGTAACGCGCCGGTGTCACGCTCCGACGCGGGCGGTCGGAGTGAACTCGACCGGCAGGGTCTCGAACCCGACGATGAAGTTCGACACCCGCAGCGGCTGTTTCCCCTCATCGGCCAGGTGGATGTCGGGCAGGCGCTCGAGGATCCGGTCGATCATCCCGACGAGCTCGGCGCGTGCCAGACGATGCCCCAGGCACAGGTGCGCCCCGAATCCGAATGCCACGTGGTCGTTGGGCTGGCGCCGGATGTCGAAGGTCTCGGGGTCGGTGAACACGGTCTCGTCGCGGTTGGCCGAGGGGTAGAGCAGGAGCACGTTCTGCCCGGCACCGATGGTCTCACCATGGATCTCCACATCACGAACCGGGGTGCGGTTGAAGTTCTTGATCGGTGTGACCCACCGCAGCATCTCCTCGATCGCTCCGGCGAGCAAGCCGCGATCGCGGCGCAGGTCCTCGAACTGATCGGGCCGGCGCAGGAGGGCCTCCATCCCGCCGCTGATCACGTGGCGGCTGGTCTCGTCCCCACCGATCAGCAGGAGTAGGGCTTCGTGCACGATCGAGTTGTCGTCGAGACGGTCGCCGTCGACCTCCCCTTGCACGAGCACGCCGAGCAGGTCATCGGCGGACATGCTGCGGCGCCGCTGTTCGATGAGCGCTCGGACGTAGGTGTCCCACTCGACGAATGCCGTGGTGGCCTTGGTGATGGCGTCAGGGTCGTTCGAGCCCTGGGACATGAGCATGGTGTCGGACCACTCGAGGAGCCGCTCCCAGTCGTCGGGCTCGAATCCCAGCATGTCGGCGATCAGGACCAGTGGGAGCGGAGCTGCGATGTCGGCCACGAGGTCGCACGCACCCTTTTCGCACACTCGGTCGATGATCTCATCGCACACTGCTCTGATGCGGGGCTCGCGCTCGCGTACGGCCTGGGGGGTGAACCCTGCGCTCACCAGACGCCGGTGTCGACGGTGCTCGGGTGCGTCCATGTCGATCATGAACGGAAGCACGATGCCCGGGCGCGACCCCCCGGCGTTCGAGAACGTCTGAGGGTCCTGCCCGAGGGCTCGCACGTCCTCGTACCGGGTGATGCCCCAGATGTTGTTGGGCTCGTCGTAGTAGGCAGGGGCATGGTGGCGCATCCAGGCGAACGCGGGGAACGGGTCACCGGCATAGAACGTCCCGTCCAGCAGGTCGATGGCCGGGGCCCCGTCGGGTGTCATCGGATCGCGCCTCCCCAGAATTTCTGCCACTACGCCTCGTGACCTCTAGACACAATCAGTGGTCAGGCGTATGGTTCTACCGTCGTCAGCGGCTTGTCCACCGTAGGCGATATTGGGGGATGCGCGGGACGGGGCCGTCTCGGTACTGAGCGGTTCCTGGGGGGA